>OMNT01003783.1_pt1 | contig 10645 bp, 8 predicted proteins | sample 1672551 | NCBI WGS metagenome assembly OMNT01 (sample SAMEA3136698, study PRJEB25190) | human gut metagenome
ATGGAGACCGCCAGAATGGCGTTTGCGCCCAGAGCGGATTTGTTGGCTGTTCCATCTGCACGGATCAGTTTTTGGTCAATTTTCTTCTGTTCCAGTACATTTTCACCGATAATGGAATCGGCCAGAACGGAATTTACATGATGAACGGCTGTCTCGACTCCAAGACCTCCGTAGCGTTTTTCACCGTCGCGAAGCTCTACAGCCTCGAATTGTCCGGTGGATGCCCCGGATGGAACGGCGGCTCTGCCGACGACGCCGTTTTCAGCCATAACTTCTACTTCTACCGTAGGATTCCCTCTGGAATCCAGGATTTCTCTTGCATAAACGTCTATGATTGATACATACTGATTCATAAAAAGACACACCTCCTTTTTTGGATAGTGTGTCCTTTTTTCTTTTAGATATGCCATCAAGAATCTGGAAATATCTACTCGACGTCCATAAGAGCCTCCAGGTCTTCTTCACTGGTACGGACTTTTATGACTTTATTCACATTGTAGACGAAAATCTTTCCATCGCCGATATGTCCGGTATAAAGCGCCTTTTTCGCAGCTTCGATGACGGTCTGGACAGGGATATTGCCGATGATGACGTCGACCTGTACTTTTGGAAGCAGGGTAGCGTCCAGCTCGACGCCGCGGTATTTTTCACCGGCTCCTTTCTGAACGCCGCAGCCCATAACCTGTGTGACAGTCATGCCGGTTACGCCAATATCGTTCATTGCCTTCTTCAGTGCGTCATATCTGGAAAGTTTGGCGATAATAGAAACTTTATAGATACCGGTCGCAGTTTCGGAAGGTTTATTTGCGGATTTCACAGGAACATTTGCCTGGGGCTTTGGAGAAGCCACATCTTCATCCTTTCCGAGAAGGGTGTGCTCATTGACTTCCATTGTCATCGTATTCGCAATATCCATAATGCTAAAGCCAGCGTAAGCAGAGGGCAGTCCGTGTTCGGTCGCGTCCAGACCGACAATCTCTTCTTCTTCCGAGACACGCAGACCGACGATTGCTTTAATGGCCAGGAATGTCAGGGTAATGGTAACGGCAGTCCATGCGGCAACGGCAAGGACACCAAGAAGCTGCAATCCCAGGAGTTTTATGCCGCCGCCATAGAACAGGCCGGCGAGCTGGTCGTTGCCGGGTGCGGAAGTAGTCGCAAACAGTCCTACGGCAATCGTACCCCAGATACCATTGCAGCAGTGAACCGCTACAGCGCCTACCGGATCATCAATATGCAGGACATGATCCAGAAGCCATACGCCAAAGATGACCAGAAGTCCCGCTACGGCTCCGATCATGAGAGAACCGAAAGCGTCGGTGACGTCACAGCCGGCAGTAATCGCTACCAGACCTGCAAGGGAGGCGTTCAGGCACATGGAAATATCCGGTTTCCCGTATCGAATCCAGGTGAATATCATGCAGACGACCGTTGCGACAGCCGGAGCGACCGTGGTGGTAAGAAAGATAGAGCCCAACTGTTCTACGGAAGTCGCCGCCGCTCCGTTAAATCCGTACCATCCAAGCCACAGAATAAAGCATCCCAGGCATCCAAGCGGAAGGTTGTGGCCGGGAAAAGCATTTACCTTTGTGATTTTTCCGGATTTATCTTTTTCGAATTTTCCGATGCGGGGTCCAAGAATCTTGGCGCCAATCAAAGCGCTGATACCGCCGACCATGTGGATTGCACAGGAGCCGGCAAAATCGTGGAACCCGATTTGTGCCAGCCAGCCGCCGCCCCAGATCCAGTGAGCCTCGATGGGATAAATCAGGGCAGAGATAACGGCGGAGTAGATACAATAGGATAAAAATTTGGTTCGTTCAGCCATTGCGCCCGATACGATGGTTGCGGTTGTCGCACAGAATACAAGGTTGAATACAAAGTTCGACCAGTCAAAGTTCTCATAACTTGTAAAAATATCAAATCCGGGTTTCCCGATCAGGCCCACCAGATCTTCCCCCAGAAGTAAACCAAATCCGATCAGAATAAATACGATGGTTCCGATACAGAAGTCCATCAGGTTTTTCATCAGGATATTGCCGGTATTTTTCGCGCGGGTGAAACCGGCTTCGACCATTGCGAAACCGGCCTGCATCCAGAAAACCAGAGCGGCGCCGATCAGAAACCAGACGGCAAACAACTGCCCGTTTATGGCATTTAAAATTTCTTCATTCATCATAATTCCCTCCTCATTTCATTGCGTGAATACGGAAAATAAAAAGGAGATACCGTCAGGTGAAACCTGACAATATCTCCTTTGATATATATGTTCCGGTTAATAGGCAGAAACAATAGTTGCAACGGATTGTTTTCATGTCCCTAATTATAGCGGACAAATTTAAAATGTCAATCCTGTTTTTGAAAAAATATCCGGCCGGCCGGAAAATACCCCTTTACACTTACTGTATTTTGGCATATACTAAAAAACAACATCTAGTAAAAAAAGAAGAAAAATATTGAAATACAGTACTAAATATGGTGAGGAGAATGCAAGAGATGTATGTGATTAAAAAAGATGGGACGAAGGAAAAATTCAATGTGGATAAAATTATTGCGGCGGTGAATAAATCGGCGGCGAGAATTCTTTATAAGTTCTCCGAGGAAGAGATAGAATTTCTGTGCAAAACCGCGAAGGAAAAGGCAGAGTCTTTTGGAAAAGAGGGTATCACGATCGCGGAAATGCACAATATCGTGGAGGGTTCGCTGGATCAGGTGAATCCGGCGGTGGCAAAAAGCTACCGGGATTACCGGAACTATAAGCAGGATTTTATTCACATGATGGATGACGTGTATACAAAGAGCCAGTCTATCCGCTATATCGGCGATAAGAGCAATGCGAATACGGACAGTGCGCTGGTGGCCACCAAGCGGAGCCTGATCTTCAATGAGCTGAACAAAGAACTGTACCGGAAGTTTTTTATGACGCGGGATGAGTTACAGGCGTGCAAGGATGGGTACATTTATATTCATGACCAGTCCGCCAGACTGGACACCATGAACTGCTGCCTTTTTGATGTGGCGGCCGTGTTAAAAGGCGGCTTTGAGATGGGAAATGTGTGGTATAATGAGCCAAAGACGCTGGATACGGCGTTTGACGTCATGGGGGATATCATTCTGAGCACCGCGGCACAGCAGTACGGCGGTTTTACCGTGCCGGAGGTGGATAAGGTGCTGGCGCCTTATGCGGAGAAGAGTTATAAAAAATACACAGAAGAATTCTTAAAGTACGGAGATCCGTCCTGGAGCGGATATGCAAAGAAAGCAGAGACTTATGCCATGGACAAGGTGAAACGCGACTTTGAGCAGGGCTGGCAGGGCATCGAGTACAAGCTGAATACGGTAGGATCGTCCAGAGGAGATTATCCGTTTGTAACCGTTACACTGGGGCTTGGGACGGAGCGTTTTGCAAAAATGGCATGTATTTCTCTTCTGGAAGTACACCAGAAGGGACAGGGCAAGCCGGGCAACCGTAAACCAGTGCTCTTTCCGAAGATTGTATTTCTGTATGATGAGAAACTCCACGGGCAGGGTGGAGAATGCGAGGATGTCTTTGAGGCGGGAATCCAGTGTTCCGCAAAGACGATGTACCCGGACTGGCTGTCTATGACAGGGAAGGGTTATATCTCCAGTATGTATAAGCAGTATGGAAAGGTTATAAGCCCGATGGGGTGCCGCGCGTTTTTGAGTCCCTGGTACGAGAGAGGCGGCATGTATCCGGCGGATAAAGAGGACAGGCCGGTTTTTGTCGGAAGATTTAATGTGGGGGCGGTAAGCCTGCATCTGCCGATGATTCTGGCAAAGTCCCGCTCGGAGAGCAGGGATTTTTATGAGGTGCTGGATTATTATCTGGAAATGATTCGAAACCTGCATATCAGAACGTATGAATATCTTGGAAATATGCGGGCTTCCACGAATCCTCTGGCCTACTGCGAGGGAGGGTTTTACGGAGGGCATCTGGACCCGCATGACCGGATTAAGCCTTTGTTAAAGCCCATGACTTCCTCTTTTGGAATTACAGCGTTAAATGAGCTTCAGGAGCTGTACAATGGAAAATCCATTGCGGAGGACGGTGAGTTTGCGCTGGAGGTTTTGGAATACATCAATAAAAAGGTAACGCAGTTTAAAGAGGAGGATGGCTGGCTGTATGCCATTTATGGTACGCCGGCAGAAAGTCTCTGCGGTTTGCAGGTAGAGCAGTTCCGGAAAATGTACGGTATCGTGGAAAATGTCTCCGACAGGCCGTATGTGAGCAACAGTTTCCACTGCCATGTGACCGAGGATATTACCCCGATCGAAAAGCAGGATTTGGAAGGGCGTTTCTGGGAGCTGTGCAACGGCGGAAAAATCCAGTATGTCCGTTATCCGATCAGCTATAACATCGAGGCAATCAAAAGCCTGATCCGAAGGGCAATGGAGCTTGGCTATTATGAAGGGGTAAATCTGTCCCTGGCATACTGCGACGATTGTGGTTATGAAGAACTGGAGATGGACGTCTGCCCGAAATGCGGTTCCAGAAATCTGACAAAGATCGACCGGATGAACGGTTATCTGTCATACAGCCGTGTGCATGGGGATACCCGCCTGAATGATGCGAAGATGGCGGAGATCGCGGAGAGAAAATCCATGTAGCTTTCAGACGGAAACTCAAAATGACCGGAAATCTTAAAAATGTAAAAAAAATTTATATAGTATAATCTGAAAAACAGTGGTATAATCCTTTTCATAGCGGCACTGCTATCAGAAATCATAGAAGCGATACAGATATTTGTTATCTTTATCGCTTCTTGCAATTGCATAAAGAGAGGGAAAATTATGTCAGATCGAATACAGAAAGCATTAGACAATCATAAGAAAGGAATGAATTGCTGCCAGGCGGTCGTATGCGCGTTTGCGGACGCGGTAGATGCGGATGAAAATACCGTGTTTGCGCTGGGCGAGGGCTTTGGAGCCGGGATGGGCGGTATGGAGTGTACCTGCGGGGCCGTATCGGGGGCCGTGATACTGGCGGGGCTGAAAAACAGCAGTAAGAATGTGGAAAATCCGACGACAAAAGGAAAGACTTATCAGCTTTCGAAGGCGATCGTGAAGGAATTCGGGACAAAAAACGGAAGCGTGATCTGCAAAGAATTAAAAGGCATTGGTACGGGAAAAGTTTTAAGAAGCTGTGACGGATGTATTAGTGACGCTGTGGAGCTGGTCGAGAAAATCCTGGGGCTGTAGGAGACGCTATGGAAGAATATTTGAGCAGGACAGGGCTTCTGATCGGGGAGGACGCCTTAGAAAAGCTGAGAAACAGCAGGGTGGCAGTATTTGGAATCGGCGGCGTGGGAGGCTATACCGTGGAGGCGTTAGCCCGCTGCGGCGTGGGAAGCCTGGATTTGATTGACAAAGATGTAGTGTCAGAGTCCAATATCAACCGGCAGATCATCGCACTGCATTCTACCATTGGCAGGCCAAAGGCAGAAGTTATGAGAGAACGGATACGGGACATTCATCCCGATATTACGGTACGGGTGCATGAATGCTTTTTTCTGCCTGAAAATGCGGATGCCTTTGACTTTACGGAATATGACTATGTGGTGGATGCGGTGGATACTGTGACGGCAAAGCTGGAAATCATCATGCGGGCGAAGCAGGCAGGAACGCCTGTCATCAGCAGCATGGGAGCGGGAAATAAACTCGATCCGGGAAGGTTTGAGGTTTCTGATATTTTTAAGACTTCGGTCTGCCCGCTTGCGAAGGTCATGAGGAAGGAATTGAAAGCCAGAGGGATACGGAAGCTGAAGGTGGTTTATTCAAAGGAACCGGTATGCAGGCCAAAAGAAACGCTTACGGAGGGAAGAAGACGCGCTTTACCGGGAAGTATTTCCTTTGTACCGTCTGTGGCGGGACTCATGATTGCGGGAGAGGTCGTAAAAGATCTGATGGAGGATTAAAATGAAGATTATAATTGTAGGCTGCGGCAAGGTAGGAGATACTCTGGCAGAACAGCTTTGTGGTGAGAATAATGATGTAACAGTGATAGATCCCAGCTATGACGCGGTGCAGGCGCTGGTGAATGAATATGATATTATGGGAATCGTGGGAAGCGGAACTGACCACAGTGTACTGGAGGAGGCGGGGGTCGACAAGGCAGATCTGCTGATTGCCGTTACCGGGTCGGATGAGCTGAATATGCTCTGCTGTCTGATCGCAAAAAAAGCGGGCGACTGCCAGACGATTGCCAGAGTGCGGAATCCCGAATACAACCGGGAGATCCGTTATATCCAGGAGGAGCTGGGGCTTGCCATGGTTATCAATCCGGAATTTGCCGCATCTGTGGAGATGGCGCGCATCCTGAGATTTCCTTCTGCGATTAAGATAGAGACTTTTGCAAAGGGACGTGCGGAGGTACTGAAGTTTCGCGTGCCGGAAGGCTCGGTTCTCGATCATATGATGGTAAGCGAAATCACGACAAAACTACACTGTAATGAAGTGCTGGTATGTACCGTGGAGCGGGGGGAAGAGACGATTATTCCGGACGGCAATTTCATCATGCAGGAGAGGGACGTCATTTCTGTGGTGGCTTCTCCGAAAAGAGCGAGCCAGTTTTTTAAGAAGATCAGGGTGCAGACGAATCAGGTCAGGGACGCCATTCTTGTAGGCGGAGGAAAAATTACTTTTTATCTGGCCAAGCAGCTTCTGGCGATGGGAATCGATGTGAAAATTATTGAGAAAGACCGCAAACGCTGTGAAGAACTGAGCGAACGTCTTCCGCAGGCGACGATCATCTGCGGAGACGGGGTGGATCAGGCGCTTTTGATGGAAGAGGGGTTGATGAAAGCAGATTCTTTTGTCACACTGACGGATATGGATGAGGAGAATATTTTGCTTTCCCTGTTCGCGAAAAGCAAGCGGAATAAGATGAAAGTCATCACGAAGATCAATAGTATCACCTTTGACGAGGTAATCAATAAACTGGATTTGGACAGCATTATTTATCCGAAGCATGTGACGGCAGAGCATATTCTCCGGTTTGTCCGTGCGATGAAGAATTCCATAGGAAGCAACGTCGAGACATTGTACCGCCTGGTAGGGAACAAAGTGGAGGCTCTGGAGTTCTGTATCCGGGAAAACGCCCCGGTCTTAAACATTCCGTTTGAGCGCCTGAAGCTGAAAGATAACCTGCTGATCGGATGTATTCACAGAAACGGAAAAATTATTACGCCAAAGGGTCAGGATATGCTGATGATGGGCGATTCCGTCGTGGTGATTACGACAAATAAAGGATTGAATGACATCAGTGATATTTTGAGGGATTGAGAGAGTTGAAGCTATGAATTACGGAATGATTATACAAATGCTGGGCTGGGTCTGCTGCTTTGAGTCTGTATTCTTATTGCTGCCGCTGATTGTGGCAGTCCTGTATGGAGAGTCTGCGGTCTATGCCTATCTAATTACAATGGGAATGTGCGCTCTGACCGGTTTTTTCATGACGCGTCATAAAGTAAAGAGCCGAAAAATTTACGGAAGAGAAGGGCTGGTGATCGTATCGCTGAGCTGGATCATACTCAGTATTTTCGGAGCGGCGCCTTTTGTGATTTCCGGGGATATTCCCTCCTTTGTGGATGCGCTTTTTGAGACGATTTCCGGATTTACTACGACAGGTTCCAGTATCCTGACGAATGTGGAGGGGCTTTCCCATGCGAATCTCTTCTGGAGAAGTTTTACGCATTGGATTGGCGGAATGGGCGTACTGGTCTTTATCCTGGCTATTCTGCCCATAAAGTCCGGCAATGCGGGAATGTATATCATGCGGGCGGAAAGTCCGGGGCCAAGCGTGAGCAAGCTGGTTCCAAAAATCCGGACGACGGCGATGATTCTGTATGCGATTTATTTCTGCATGACCGTGGCGCAGATCATAATTCTTTTGCTTGCGGGAATGCCGCTGTTTGACGCGCTTACCGTGAGTTTTGGCTCTGCCGGTACGGGAGGATTTGCAATTAAAAATAACGGACTGGCGGGATACACAGATTTGCAGCAGTCCATCGTGACCGTGGCAATGATTTTGTTTGGCGTGAATTTTAATCTGTATTACCTGCTGCTCCGCAGAAGAACCAGGCAGGCGCTGGCCTGTACAGAGGTATGGGCTTATCTTGGGATTATCGCAGTCTCGATTCTGGTGATTACCATCAGTGTGATTCCGCAGTTCACGTCCGTGTATCAGGCATTTCACCACACGGCGTTTCAGGTGTCCTCGATTATTACCACGACAGGATATTCAACGCTGGATTACAATGGCTGGCCGTCGATAGCGAGAACGATACTGGTATTGATTATGTTTATTGGGGCATGTGCAGGAAGTACGGGCGGCGGTATTAAGGTATCCAGAATCCTTATTTTGCTAAAAGGGGCGTGGAAAGAAATATGCAGGGTCTGCCATCCGCGCAGTGTAAGGAAAGTGAAAATGGAAGGACATTCCCTGGAAAATGCCGTGGTGCATTCTGTGAACGCCTTTATCGTGATTTATCTGTTGATTTTTGTGTGTTCCCTGCTGATTATTACGCTGGACGAGAAGGATTTGGTGACAAATTTTACCGCTGTTGCGGCAACGTTAAATAACATCGGGCCAGGACTGAACGTGGTGGGGCCCGCTGGAAATTTCAGCAGTTTTTCGGCAGTTTCCAAGATCGTGCTGATGTTTGACATGTTGGCGGGAAGACTGGAGCTGCTTCCGATGCTGGTGCTGTTTGTGCCGGCTACATGGAAGAAATAGAAGGGAAAAAAGAGATGTATGGAGAATGCCATGCCCATATTTTTATGAATGGGTATAACTATCAAGAGGCGGTAAAACTGCATAAAGGGCATGTGGATGAAGAAAATATCCGCAGATGGTTTCGGGAATATCAGAAGAGAGGCGTTGCCTTCATACGGGATGGAGGCGACGCCCTCGGCGTGTCTGAACGTGCGGCAAGCATTGCGGAAGAATACGGAATCACCTATCGCACGCCTGTTTTTGCCATTCATAAGAAAGGGCATTATGGAGGAATCGTGGGCAGGGGATTTGAAACCATGAAGGAATACCGGGAGCTGGTAGAAGAAGTAAAGAAGAGGCGCGGGGATTTTATCAAGATCATGCTTTCAGGGATCATGGATTTTCAGTGTTTCGGCGTTGTTACGGGTACGCCGCTGGCGTTGGATGAAATACGGGAAATGATTCACATTGCCCATGAGGAGGGATTTGCTGTCATGGCGCATGTAAATACGGCGGAAACAGTGCGGGATGCGGTTCTGGCAGGAGCGGACAGCATCGAGCATGGAAATTATCTGGATAAAGACTGCATACAGGCAATGGCGCAGAGCCAGGCGGTATGGGTGCCGACGCTTGCTACCATATGGAATCTGATTGGCTGCGGGCGGTTTCCGGATGAAGAGCTGAAAAAGATTTGTGAATCGGCAGAAAAAAATCTGTGTGACGCATATGAAGCGGGCGTTTGTCTTGCGCTGGGAAGCGATGCGGGAGCCTATCAGGTGCCGCACGGACAGGGAATTGAAGATGAGGCGGAGATTTTCAAAAGGATTCTGGGAGAGAGCGAAAGACTGCGAAAAGTTCTGGAACAGGGAGAAATGCAGATCAGAGCAAAATTTCAGCGGAATTAGGAGGAAGGAATGAAAAAAGTACAAGTAAGAAATTCACTGTTATTGCTCCTGACGGCGGCCATCTGGGGGTCGGCGTTTGTGGCGCAGAGTGTGGGAATGGATTATGTGGAGCCGTTTACGTTTAACTGCGTGCGCAGCCTGATCGGAGGATTTGTCCTGATACCGTGTATTGCATTTTTAAATAGAAAGAAACCAAAGCAGGAACCGAAAACGGAAAAGCAGAAGAAACAGGAAAAAAAGATACTTCTTACAGGAGGGATTTTATGTGGATTCTGTCTGTTTGCAGCCAGTAATTTTCAGCAGCTCGGCATTCAGTATACCACGGTGGGAAAGGCCGGGTTTATCACGGCATGTTATATCGTCATTGTGCCGGTGCTTGGTATTTTCCTGAACAGAAAGTGCGGCAGGCTGATTTGGATTTCGGTGGCTCTGGCGCTTGTGGGGCTGTATCTGTTGTGTATGACAGAATCACTTCGGATTGGCAAAGGAGACCTTTTGGTGCTTGTCTGCGCCTTTTTGTTTTCTTTTCATATCCTGGTGATCGACCATTTCTCACCGCTTACAGACGGCGTGAAAATGTCCTGCATCCAGTTTTTTGTGTGCGGGATTCTATCGGGAATCGTCATGCTTCTGACAGAAGAACCGCATCTTGCGGACATCTTTTCCGCATGGAAGCCGATTCTCTATGCGGGCGTGCTTTCCTGCGGGGTAGCCTATACCTTGCAGATTGTAGGACAGAAGGATATGAATCCTACGGTAGCGTCCCTGATTATGAGTCTGGAGTCCTGTATTTCCGTGCTGGCAGGGTGGCTGGTTCTGGGGCAGGCGTTGAGCGTGCGGGAGCTGCTTGGCTGCGTGATTATGTTTGGTGCAATTGTTCTGGCGCAGCTTCCGGAAAAGCGCCGACTGCCCCGGGGAGCGCGGAGAACATCTTGACAATCATCCCGTGCCTCCCTTATAATGAAACACAGAATCAAATGGACAAAAGGAGGCAAATGATGCGCGT
>OMNT01003793.1_pt1 | contig 10617 bp, 11 predicted proteins | sample 1672551 | NCBI WGS metagenome assembly OMNT01 (sample SAMEA3136698, study PRJEB25190) | human gut metagenome
GCCGAAAAAGCAGCACTCATTGCAGAGAAACTCCAGCTTTTCCCGCTGCGCCTCCGACAGGGTACCCAACTGGTCAAACGCCCGGTTCAGGCGGAAATCCGGCACCACATAGCGAAAATCCTCCCGGGCCGTCTCCTGTCGAAGCGCCTGAAAATCCGTCAAAACCTTGGTGGTGGAGGAGACAAAGTATAGCCCCGGATAGGTCCGCTTCAAATAGTCCAGCAGCAGCTCAGAATGGACAATGACGCCGTTCTGCGGATCGTCGCTCTTCGTAAACAGGCGGCACAGATCGTTGCATCTGGCGTCTGAAAGATGTGCCTCACGCAGCAGGGAGTTGCTGAAGGTCAGACGGGCCGAGATGCCGTATTCCCGCGTCAGGACCAGCACCTCCCGCGGATCGCAGTCTCCGCCGCCCACACGGCCGCCGCCCCAGACGCAGTCTGCCGGGGCACCGTACAGTGAGCCGATCTCACACCAGTCATAGAAGTACTCCCGATGGGCGCGATACAGCGGCAAAAATACCCGGTACAGCTCGTAAAACTCAAACAAACCGGGCAGATGGTAATATGCGATGTGTTTTTTTATGCTGTCCATGCCGTTTGCTCACTCCTCTGCCCCGTTCTTTTGTTAGGATCAGTATACCACTCCCCCGGCCGGCAAGGCAAGCGCGATCCCCTGCGGCAGTCTGATGAAATTTTGCCGCTCCCTCTTGACAAACGGCGTCCGCTTCGCTATTATATAGTTAATCTACATATGTAGCAATTCTACATATCAAGGAGGGCAACCATGGAATTTGACAAGACGCTGACCTCCGGCAGCACAAAGCTGCTGCTGATGAAGCTGCTGGAGCAGCAGGACATGTACGGCTACCAGATGATCGAGGAGCTGCGCCGCCGGTCGGATCACACCTTTGACCTGAAATCCGGCACGCTGTATCCCCTGCTGCACTCCCTGGAGCAGGCGGGCTGGGTGACGGCCCGCGAGGAACCGACGGCGTCCGGCCGCACCCGGCGGTACTATCACCTGACCGGCTCCGGCCGGGAGCAGCTCGCCAGGAAGGAGGCGGAATGGCGCAGCTACGCCGCCGCCGTGACGAAGGTGCTGGAGGGAGGTGCCTGCTGTGCCGGAGCTGTTTGACAGCTATCTTGCCCAGGTGGATGAACAGATCCGCTGGCCGCGGGTGCGTCCCGCCCTGCGGCGTGAGCTGATGGGCCATCTGGAGGAGCAGCGGGACGCCTGTCTGGCGGACGGCATGGACGAGCCCTCTGCCGAGCTGGAGGCGGTGCGGCAGATGGGTGACCCGGTGCTGATCGGCCAGCAGCTTGACGCGGTGCACCGGCCCCGTCCCCAATACGCGTCGCTGCTTCTGGCGGCGATACTGGCCATATGCGGCGCGCTGATCCGTATCCATATCGGCGGCGCCTCCCCTGCCAGATCCATTGCCGCCGCGGCGCTGGGCTTTCTCCTGCTGCTGGGGGCTTACTTCTCCGATTACCGCAGGCTGGTGCGGTACGGCGGGTGGCTCTATCTGGCCACGGTGGTGCTGGGCTATACCGCCCTGAATTGGTGGTTCTGGATCTTCCAAAGCGGCCGTCCCTTCCAGTATGTGTCGCTGTTCTTCCCCCTGGCAGGTACGCTGGCGGCATGCGCCCTGCGAGGCAAGCGCTGGGGCTTCTGGCTGGCAGGATTGGCCTATGGGCTGCTGCTCTGGCTCAGCTATCAGATGACCTACGCCCTGGCCATGCTGCTGGTGATCCTCTGCGGCGCGATGACGATGCTGGCCGCCATCCGTCAGAACTGGTGGCCAGTACGGAAAAAGCCCGCCGCGGCGCTGGTCATCACGGTCTCTGCGGCGGCGCTGGCTGTCCTGACGTGGGCCCGGTGGGATACGCTGCTGTTCGCCCTGGGCCTGGATACCCAATACTACTACCCCTTCACCTTTTCCGATACCGTCGTCCGACAGGTGCTGGAGCTGGCGCCGAATTGGGGCAGCGCCGAACTCCCCCTGGGACTCACCCAATCTTTCGAGTATCTGAACTTCACCTCTGACGCCTCCGACTACCTGCTGACGCTGCTGATCTCCCAACTGGGCCGTATCCCCTTCCTGCTGCTGTGCGGCGCCTTTGTGCTTCTGCTGATCCTCCTCTGCGTCCGCTGCCTGCGGCAGCTCCGGGGCAGCGGCGGCATGCTGGCCGCGGTGGTATTCCTGACCCTGGCGGCGCAGTTTGTCAGCAGCGTGCTCTTCAACTGCGGCATTCGCCTCTTTGTGGCCTATTTCCCCTTTGTGATGGGCAACCTCAACACCGTCATCGACCTGGCGCTGCTGGGCGTGGCCCTGTCGGTATTCCGGCAGACCGCCTGCCCCGAGGACGTGCCCCAGACACCCTCACGCGCATAAAAAGGAAGTCCTCCGACGGGAGGACTTCCTTTTCTTGATTGCCGTCACCGCACGGGGAGGATCTGGTCACCGAAGCGGATGTGATCCACCTGCGTCACGTCGATCGGCGCGGCAAAGCGGTAGAAGATATCCACATGGCTGTTGTTCCAGCCGCCGCCTTCCGCCTCCTCGGAGTGGAGGGCCACCTCGGTGCCGTCGTCCAGCACCAGCGCCCAGCCGTCCTCCGGTTCACAGGGCGGCGCGTCGAAATCGTCGATGCTGTCGCTGTCATACTTCACCTGGATATAGGTGCTGCTGACACGGAAGGCATCCAGATAGATCATGCGGCCCGGCTGGGTGCTCTCCACCGTCAGGCCGCTGGCGTCCACCTCGATGGGCGCCGCCTGTGCCGACAGGTCGGGCAGGGCAAAGCGCCAGTCACCCTCCATCATCTTCTCGCCATACTGGCCGAGATACATGTCATAAACAGCAAATCCGGTAATGTGCAGCGCCTTGGGCAGGCCGTCATCAAACCGCATGATGTGTTCGCCTACCTTCTTGGCGGCACTATCATCCAGCATCTGGAGATCCATATGCAGCACGCCCTCCAGCACATTGTCGCCGGGGATGCTGTCCTCCCAACTGATGGAATAGCCCATACCGCTGAAGTCGTAGTCCACTGTCTCCAGAATATTGCCTCCCTCCGTACCCCGCGGCATCAGGCTGCCCTCATCGGGGATGCGCAGCACCGTTCCCTCCGGGGCCTGTACCAGCAGGCGGATATAGTAGTTGTAGGCGTCGCCGTACACCGCCAGCAGCGTGATGGTGGTGCCGTTGCTGGTGACGGGCGCGGGCATATCGGTGGTGCCCATCTCCTCCATCAACTGCTTCTCCTCCGCCGTCAGGTCGCCGAAATAGCCCTTGAAGCTGTCGGCCACGCCCAGCCTGGCGGCGGCCACAGTGGCGGTACACATGACCGCCACAATGGCGGCGACCAGCAGCCCTCTGGCCACACGGCTGGTCTTTCTCCCCGCAGGACGTCCGCCCTGCTGATTCTCGATCTTTTTCATCGTCAACTCCTTGATCCGGCGGAGGTCGGCCGTGCCATCCTCCGGCAGTGAGACGGTGTCATCCCGCACGCTGTCCATCAGGTCGTAGATGTTGTATGCCATAATGCCGTTCCTCCTTCATGTGCTTCCTCCGCCAGCAGGGAAGCTTTCAGCTTTTCCCGCCCCCGGCTGAGGCGGGATTTGACAGTGGACTCCTTCATGTCCATCGCCGCCGCGATCTGGCTGATCTTCTGATAGTAGTAATAGTACCGCAGAAAGATCTCCCGGTCGGTGTCCTCCATGGCCAGCAGAGCCCGCTGCACGGCGGCGGCCTGCTCCCGCTGCTCCAGAAGCCCCTGGGGCGTGTGGGGATCCACCAGCACCAGATCCTCCGGCAGCGGGAAGCCCGGAAACAGCGCGGGGAAATAAACTTCATTCATATGTTCAAGCTTCCTGTCTGAAATTCACGTTATGTCTTTGTTCGCCTGCGCTTCGGCTGCGGCTTCTCTTCCCGCGTCAGATCTGCAAGCGTGTAGCTGCACAGATACGCGGCGATGACCTGATCAAGCCCCTGCCACAGCGGGAGCGTCCGGCAGTTGACCGCGTTTTCGCACTGCTGCCCGGTCTCGAGGCAGGTGACGGGGGCCAGCGTGCCCTCGGTCAGAGACAGGATCTCGAAGGCCGTATAGCCGGCCGCGGGCCTTGCCAGACGGTAGCCGCCGCCCTTGCCGCGCACGGCGTCGAGCAGCTTCGCCTTGCTCAGCACGGCCAGAATGCTTTCCAGATACTTTTCGGAGATCCCCTGCCGCGCCGCGATGGTCTGCAGCGGGATATAGCCCTCCTCCGCATGCTCAGCCAGATCGATCATCACGCGCAGGGCGTAGCGGCCCTTGCTGGAAATCATCATCGTGCGGTCCCTCCTTTTCTGATAACCTACTATACTACAAGGTTAGAGGTTTATCAAGCCGAAACCTGCAATTTACAAGGATTTCTTTTTGTGCTATAGTATTAAGAGTATCATTTATCATTCCGGAGAAGAACGCATCATGACCAAGGACCTGACCCGGGGAACGCCATGGAAGCTCATTGTGCAGTTTGCCCTGCCGATCATGGCGGGGAATCTGCTGCAGCAGCTGTATAACACCGCCGACACCATCATCGTCGGCAATTTCAACGGCCAGCAGGCGCTGTCCGCCGTGGGCGCCTGCGCGTCGCTGACGGTTTTGTTTACCGCGCTCGCCATCGGCTTTTCCATCGGCGCGGGCGTGCTGATCTCGCAGTATTTCGGCGCTTCGCGCGAGCAGGAGCTGCGGCAGTATGCCGCGACAGCCATCGTGCTGATGCTGGCGATGGGCCTTCTGATGTCGCTCATCGGCGTCTGCAGCGCGAGATTCCTGCTTGCGCGCGCGCTCGGCACGCCGGAGGCGCTGCTGCCGCTGACGCTGCTGTATTTCCGCATCTACGCCGCGGGCCTCGTGTTCCAGTTCGGGTATAATATCGCGGCCGCGCTGCTGCGGGCGCTGGGCGACAGCAAGGCCACGCTCTATTTCCTGCTCGTCTCCTCGGTTTTGAACGTCGTGCTTGACCTCGCCTTTGTGGCTGGGCTCGGAATGGGCGTGGCCGGCGCGGCCATAGCGACGGTCCTCTCGCAGATCGCCTCGTGCGTCATCGGCTTTGCCTACATGCACCGCAGATACGCCCTTCTGCGCTTTTCACTGCGGGAACTGCGGATGGACCTCAAGACGGCGGGACGCATCCTGCAGGTCGGCGCGCCGATGGCGATCCAGCAGTCGATCGTCTCGTGCGGCTTTTTGTTCCTGCAGCGGCTGGTCAACTACTACGGCGAGAGCATGATCGCCTCCTACACCGTCGCCAGCCGGATGGAAAACATCCTCATGATCCCCATCATCGGCATCCAGAACACCATGGCCACCTTCGCCGGGCAGAACATGGGCGCGCAGCGCCCCGACCGCGTGTCGAAGGGCCTGGGGCAGGGCGTGCTCGTCTCGCTCGGCATGACGCTGATCCTGTGTCTGGCGCAGATCGCGGGCATTCCGCTCATCATCCGGGCCTTCCAGCTCGATGCGGGCGCGGCGGCCATCTGTCGCCTGCACCTGTTCAGCTCCGCCGTCGCCATCCCCATCTTCGCGGTCTATTTCCCTGCCAACGGCATGTGCCAGGGCGTGGGCGAGGGCTTCCACGCTACGTTCTACGCGCTGCTGGCGCTGGGGCTGCGCGTGGTGTTCGCATACGCGCTGCACAAAACGAGCCTGTTCGGCTATACGGCGATCTGGTGGAGCCAGGCCATGTCGTGGACGATCACGCTCGTCGTCTGCTACGTGCATTTCTTCCGCGGCAAGTGGAAGGACAAATCCCTGATTTCCTGAAGGAGGATCCGCTATGCAGCACCGCTTTTTCGCGCTGATCTCCCGTATGCGCTATATCGGCCGCTGGGGGCTCATGCGCAACACGTTTGAAGAAAATATCCAGGAGCACAGCCACATGGTCGCCGTGCTGGCGCACGGGCTGGCCATGATCCAGCGGGACATCCTCGGCGAGCCCGCCGACCCTGACCGCTGCGCGGCCGCCGCGCTGTTCCACGACGCGTCGGAGATCCTGACCGGCGATCTGCCGACGCCGATCAAGTATTATAACCCGGAGATCAAAAAGGCCTACAAGCAGATTGAGGCCGTCAGCTGCGAAAAGCTTCTGGCACTGCTGCCGCCGGAGGTGCAGGAGAGTTACCGTCCGCTGCTGTTTGAATCTGACCCGGAGGTCGCCCGCATCGTCAAGGCGGCGGACAAGCTTTCGGCGTATATCAAATGCGTCGAGGAACTGAAGGCCGGGAACTCGGAATTTGAGGCTGCGGAGAAGCAGACGCGGCAGGCGCTTGTCGAGATGCAGCTGCCGTGCCTCGATTATTTTCTAGCGCATTTCCTGGACAGCTTCCGCCTCACGCTTGACGAGTTGGAATGAATTTGACAGATCTGTCAAATTTCATGTCCGAGATTTCCGAAAATCGCACGAAACTCACAGTTGTTTTTTTGCGGCCGCGCCGCTATAATGTCCCCCAGTGAGTTTACGAAAGGAAGTGCGCGCCATGACGATTTTCAAAACGCCTGTCTGTCGATGCGCTTCCGTTTTTGTTTTTGCCGGGGAACCCGTTGTTCCGGCGTCGTATTTGTTTTTGCAGAAGGAATTGTGAAACTGGTGTTTCCAGTTTTCACAATTCTTTTTTTATGCGCAGCTGCGACCCGAACCGCCCCGCAAAAACGGCGAAGAGAAAGGAGAACACCATGGGAAAAAACAAAATTCCGGAAACCGGCATCTATGATGCCAGACAACTTGGCACGGGCAGAATGCTGCTGCTCGGCTTCCAGCACATGTTCGCCATGTTCGGCGCGACGATCCTCGTGCCCATCCTGACGGGCCTCGACGTTTCGAACACGCTTCTGTTCGCGGGCCTCGGCACGCTGCTGTTCCACCTCATCACCGGCGGCAAGGTCCCGGCCTTCCTCGGCTCGTCCTTCGCCTTCCTCGGCGGCTACGCCACCATCGCTCCGATGCTCGGCGAGCAGCAGAACCAGCCCAACCTCGAGATGCTGCCCTATGCCTGCTTCGGCGTCGCGTGCGCGGGTCTTGTGTATGTCATCCTCGCGGCTTTGTTCAAGGCGTTCGGCGCCAAGAAGGTCATGCGCTTCTTCCCGCCCATCGTCACCGGCCCCATCATCATCGCCATCGGCCTGAACCTGTCCTCCTCCGCCATCAATAACTGCACCGGCAACTGGTGGATCGCCATCGCGGCCATCCTCATCATCGTCGCCGCCAACATCTGGGGCAAGGGCATGATCAAGATCATCCCGATCCTCCTCGGCGTTATCGGTTCCTACGTCATCGCGGTCATCGCTGACCCGGCCGTCCGTGACAACCTTGTTCAGAACGTCTCCGAAGCCGAGTGGTTCGCCCTGCCCATCAAGATGGAGCAGACCGTCTTCGGCCTGTTCGCCTCCGGCAATGTTGACACGCACATGCTTCTGACCGCTGTCATCACCATCGTCCCGCTGTCGCTTGCCACCATGGTCGAGCACATCGGCGACGTGTCCGCCATCTCCTCCACCTGCAACCGCAACTACATTGAAGATCCCGGCCTGCACCGCACGCTGATGGGCGACGGTCTGGCAACGACCCTCGCCGCCCTCTTCGGCGCGCCCGCCAACACGACCTACGGCGAAAACACCGGCGTTCTGGCCCTCAGCCGCATCTACGACCCGCGCGTGATCCGCATCGCGGCAGTCCTGGCTATGCTCTTCTCCTTCAGCCCGAAGTTCGCGGCCATCATCTCCTCCATGCCCGGCGGCACCATCGGCGGCGTCAGCCTCGTGCTCTACGGCATGATCTCCGCGGTCGGCGTGCGCAATGTCGTCGAGAACAAGGTCGACTTCACCAAGTCCCGCAACGTTCTGGTTGCGGCCCTGATCCTGGTCCTGTCCATCGGCATCAGCTACTCCTCGGCCGGTTCTCTCCAGCTTGGCGCGATCAGCCTCTCGGGTCTGGCCGTCGGCTCCATCGTCGGCATCGTCCTCAACGCCGTCATGCCCGGCAAGGACTACGTCTACGGCGAAGACAAGCAGGGCGACGAGTCCGTCAACTTCATCGTCCAGTAAACAATACAATAAAATACCGCCGCAGTCCGGTTTCGGGCTGCGGCGGTTCGCTTTTTTCTTTATTGCTCCAGAATGGCGCTTTCGCGGATGCGCTTCGTGACCTTGGCAAGCAGGATGCTGTATTCCACGGCAGCGGCAAACGTGTCGTCGTAATACGGCTGAAGTTCTTCCATCGTCATGTGGTTTGCGCGGCAGATCGCGCTGAGCGCCTGTGCGACGTCTTCCTCGTGCGCGTGCAGATCCTCCGCCTGCGCGACGCGGCGGACGAGCGCCTTGATGCGCACGGCCTCTTCAGCGCCGGGGCGTGCGTCCTCGCGCAGCTGCTCGAGCGTGGAATTGGAGAATTTGCAGTAATCGTCCAGCGTCAGATTGTTCTGCGCCAGCTGAGCAGACATGGTATCCAGCTGCTCTTCGACGGCCTTGCTGATCTCGGCAGGGTTAGGGGTAAAGTCGTCCATGGTGTCCGCCGCCTGCCGCAGCAGCCGGTCGCGCAGTTCAAGTTCGGCGCGTTCGGCATAATAATTCTCAAGACTTTTGCGCATATTTTCGCGCATTTCCGCCATATTCTCGCACTGCCCGACCTCTTTTGCAAACACATCGTCCAGCGCATAGGGCGCGACGGTGCGGATTTCATGGATATGGCAGCGGAACTCCGCATCCTTACCCGCCAGTTCCGGTGCGTGATATGCAGTCGGGAACGTGATGTGCACGGTCACATCGTCGCCGGGGTTCTTGCCCAGAAGCTGCGCTTCAAAGCCGGGAATAAACGTATTGCTGCCGAGCACAAGCGTCTGCTTTTCCGCCGTACCGCCCGCAAACTGTTTGCCGTCCGCAAAGCCTGCATAGTCGAGCACCAGTTCGTCTCCGTTCTGCGAAGGACGGTCGAAAACGGGCGTCCGACGCTGGCTCTGCTGCTGCAGCCGCACTAGCTGCCGGTTCACCTCTTCGTCCGTGACGTCCACATGCTCCAGCTTGGCCCGCAGGCCGAGATATTGAAATGCCATTTTTTATTTCTCCCTGTTTCATTTGTATCAGCGCTATCAGGCAAATCCGTAAGCACCCACCCCATTGATTGTAGGGGCCGATGTAGGCATCGGCCCCTACAGAATGCTGTGCATATTTTCAACTGCCCATCGGGCGGAGCCCCGCCCCTGCCAACTGCTCCAATAAACAAGACCCGGTACGGAAGCACCGTACCGGGTCGCTTTACACAGTGCCCTTCCGCCTCTCCGGCAGCTGCGACAGAATGATCGCCGCGAACATGACCGCGCAGCCGAACAGTTCCCGTGCGGAGAGCGTTTGGTTGAGCAGCAGCCAGCCGCGCTGCTGGTAGTACTTGGCGGCGACGGCCTCGCCCGTGCGGCCGACGTCAGTCATGCCAGTAGCCCTGCTTTTTCAGAAAGCTGCGGCGGTAAAACGGCTGGATGCCGTACTGCGCGATCAGCTCGTAGTGCAGCTTGGTCGGATAGCCCTTGTGCTTGGCAAGCTGGTACTGCGGGTACTGCTTGTCCAGCTCGAGCATATAGCGGTCACGGCTGACCTTTGCCAGAATCGATGCCGCCGCAATCGACGCACTGTTGGCGTCGCCTTTGACGACGGCCTCGGCGGGCTGTATCAGCCCCGGCGGGCAGCGGTTGCCGTCGATCAGCACATAGTCGGGCGTTATTTCCAGCCCCGCCACAGCCTGCGCCATGCCGTCCATCGTGGCCCACAGGATGTTGCGCTCGTCAATTTCCTGCGGCGAGATGAAGATAATTTTATACGCCAGTGCGCGCTTTGTGATTTCCTCATACAGCGCGTCGCGTCGCTTCTCTGTCAGCTTTTTGGAGTCGTTGACACCTTCGATGGGGTCCTCGGGGTTCAGGATGACCGCCGCACAGCAGACCGGGCCGCACAGCGGGCCGCGGCCCGCCTCGTCCACGCCGCAGACAGTACCGTGTTCGGCGCGTCTGGCGGTGTCAAAGGCGTAGAGCGCCTCGTTACTGCTCGTCGTCCCAGTCGTCCTGCGGGGCATCGTCCGTCACCTCTTCCCTATCTTCCTGAATGGCGTGCCGGGGCGGGCGCTCAAGGGAGAGCCGCCCCCACTTGCTGGCGCGGAACTCACCGACCAGCATCTTGGCGGCGCGTTCGGTATCGACCTCACCGCCGGAAATCAGCATACCACGCTTGGCGCCGATGGCCTGCAGGAGGTCATACGGCGGCAGCGTCAGTGCCTCGGCGTCCAGCTTGTAGCGGGCCAGCAGCTGCTGCGGATAAATGCCGCGCACGCTGGAGAGCAAACCGCAGGCCAGCTCCTCAATGTCGAGAATATCGTCGCGGATGGAGCCTATAAACGCAAGGTTCGACGCCGTTTCCAGCGAATCGAACTTTTTCCACAGCACGCCGGGCATGTCCATGAGGTCAAAGCTGTCAACCGAGATCCACTGCTTGCCGCGGGTCACGCCGGGCTTGTTGGCAGCCTTGGCGCGGGTCGTGCCCGCAAACGAGTTGATGAAGGTGGACTTGCCGACGTTCGGGATGCCCACGA
>OMNT01003797.1_pt1 | contig 10612 bp, 8 predicted proteins | sample 1672551 | NCBI WGS metagenome assembly OMNT01 (sample SAMEA3136698, study PRJEB25190) | human gut metagenome
GGCAGCGCATCGGCGGGAGCGTCATCGAGCAGGCGCCCCGCCTCGGCACGGCTGATGCCCGGACGCGCCAACATGGGGTTTGCCGCCACGCCGGCGACGGCATCGTCATTGAGCGCACGGAAAAGCTCCGACATAAACCACGTTTGATACCCTTGCGGATAGTCGCTCCAGGTACCGCCGAGCACAATGAGCTCGATCTTATCGGTCGCATGCCCCATTTGCGAAAGCGCCGTCAAACGGGCACTCACCTGCAGATACGGGTCGAAGCAGTTTTGCTCCGCACGGGCGCACGCCGGCTCGGCATGCAGATAGCTTTTAGGCATGCGCAGATCGTTGGGGCAAAACAGGCAATCGCCCGAGCACGGCCACGGCTTGGTGATAACGGTAATGGTCGCCACGCCCGAAGCCGTGCGACGAGGCTTCATGCGAAGCACCTGCAGCAGCTGACGCTCCAGCTCGGGATTGACATTCCATGCCGCCCAACGCGCCGGTTCCTCACGCTTCACCCGCTGGTAAAACGGCAGCAGGCGACGCTTGGCCAAATCGCGCTTATCAGCGCCCTCGCGGCGCGCCTCGGCATGTATCAGTTTGACGAGCGCCTTGTCGTCTACGGTCTCGCCGCAACGCAGGGCCTCGAGTATGTTCAAGATAATCTGTTCCATGCCCCCATTGTAAAGGCAAAGGCGCCGGAGCCAGTCACGGCCCCGGCGCCTCCATCAAAGAGCATGCCTATATGTACCGATCTCCGAAAACCGCTGTCACTCCGAATCAAACGACATGTCGCCCGAACCGACCTCAAAACGATACGTGGCAGACTTATCGCCGTTATCGAATTCAAGATCCAAAATGGTCTCGCCGTCGTAGCCAAGCGGAAGGAAATCGCTCTCGAAGTCGCCGCTTCCCAAGGTAAGGCTCGCCTTAAAGCCCGTCGAGTTCGGAACCGTCATCTCCACATCGCCCGAGCCCACACTCACGTCCATCGACTTCGCGGGGGCCTGGTAGAGCTCGAACGTCACATCGCCCGAACCGACCTCGGCATTCAGGGTATCGGTCACGGTGCCCGTAAACTCAACGTCTCCCGAGTCCAGCGTTACATCTAGATCATGGCACGCAATGCCCGCGACCGTCAGGTCACCCGACCCCACATTCGCCGTAATGCCCGCCAGGTTATCCGCAACATCTCGCGGCAGCTCAATGGTAATTGTGCGGTCAATCGCGCGCTTATCATCGTAGTCGAACTGACTGATCTTGAGCGTAGAGCCCTTGACCTCAGCAAGGTTCCGGGTAGCCGCATCAGAAGCAGACGTTCCCTTCGCAACGCGGCCGCTTTCGATAACACGCACCGGGCCGCCAGAGACACATTTAACATCGACCGTCCCCGACGTCACGTCCAAGTCGAGCGATTGGAACGCGTCGGCATCAAACGTTTCGCTCGAAAGCTGCTGAGGTCGAGCGGAATAGTTACCGCTATCCAAAAGATCATCATCGTCAAACATATCGTCCATGCCAGACAAGCCTGGTACAACATCGTCGAGATCCCATGGGCCATCAAAATGAATCAAAGTCCGCGAAACGCCAAAAACAAGCCCGATAATCAGTACAAACGCCCCGATGCCGACGCCCAAGCGTACCTTGGATTCATGCGAAAGCTTCATCATTCATCACCCTCTTTGGCAATCGGCTCAGTGGTGGTCGCGGTAGCCACGTCAGCATCAACCGAAGCGGAAACATTCTGAGCCCTAGTTGTCACCGGCGCCGGACCAACCTGGATATTCCCACGCGCCCAATCGCCATCAAGCGCACGCGCCACCCAGTGATAGATAGGGATCGTAAAGAAGATCAGCGCGGCAAAGGGGCCGGCACCAAACAGGAACATCAGCAAAAAGAACAGCAGCCAGCACACGGCCCAATACGGGAACGACTGGAACGGGCCCTTCACCGGAGTCGAGCCAACCGCGGTGCCACTCGTCGCCTGCGCCGTAGCGGCATTAGCGGCCTGTGCACTCCAGCTTGCCGCTTGCGCCGCCTTGGCCGCAGCATCGCTTGCCTGTGTTGCCGCCTCGGTAGCTCGTGCCGCCGCCTCATGGGTACGGGCGCGCTCTGCCGCCTCGGCCTCGCGCTGGCGGGCGCGGTCCTCGTTCTCAAATTCGATATCGTCCTCGATCTCGTCGCTCGGATTGAGCAGCTCGTCCAGACTCACGCCATAGAGCTTGGCGAGCGAAATCAGGTTCTCGGTATCGGGCGAGCTCTCCGCACGCTCCCATTTACTGACCGCCTGACGCGACAGGCCCAGCTTTCGCGCCAGCCCCTCTTGACTAAAACCCTTGCTGCGACGAAGGTCGGCGAGCCGCTGCGCAGTTTCTACATTCATGGTTCCTCCTATGTGATGCCAGCCGTGCCGCCGGACCGATTTATTTCTTAAGGCGCCTTGCACAGTTAAAATCTATCCGCCACCGCCAAAAGCATGCCACCTATTCTAGTGAGATTTTTGACAACCGGCGGTTGCGGGTGCATATGAGCTGCGGAAATGTGTCCAAACAAAGCAATGACCCGTAGCTTGGTTGTCCCCGTTGCGGCGTTAACGGTAGTATGGTCGTACTGTTTATTCCGCACCGCCAACGGAGGGAGTCCCGCGCCGTGAACCGCGATTTCGCCTCATCGCTCATCCAGCTCAACAACACGTTCTATCGCGAACACTCCGCCTCCTTCTCCGATACGCGCCAGGCCCCGTGGCCCGGCTGGGTGCGCACTATGGATATCGCGCTCGGGCAGCTCGACGTCGCCACGATCGAGCATCCCGTCCGCGTCTTCGATCTTGCCTGCGGCAATATGCGATTCGAGAACTTTGCCGCCGGCGGCGCACTCGCCGCCAAGGGCGTCGACGGCGCAAACCCCTCGGCAGATGCCAGCTGCCCGTTTGAGTTCTATGGTGTCGACTCGTGCCAAGACCTGGCCATCGATGCACATGGCCACGCGCTGCGCATTCCCAACCTGCACTTCCAGGAACTCGACGTGCTCGACGCCCTGATGAAGCTCAACCCCGCCGAAACACCCGACGTGCTTTTCGACGCCCCGCTCGCCGACATCTCGGTCTGCTTTGGCTTTATGCACCACGTGCCGTCGTGCGAGTACCGCGTACGCGTGCTCGACGCCCTGGTGCGCCAGACGCGCCCAGGCGGCATCATCGCCATCAGCTTTTGGGAGTTTATGAACGACGAGCGCATGGCGCGCAAGGCCGTTCGCGCCGAGGCCCGCGCCGAGCTCACCCCGCCGTTTGAGGGTTACGATTCCGCGCAGTTTGAAGCCGGCGACCACCTCATTGGCTGGCAAAACGACCGCCACGCCTACCGCTATTGCCATCACTTTGACGATCAGCAGATCACCGACCTGGTGCGCGGCGTCCGTACGTTCTACAAGAGCGGCGAGGTCCCCATGCGCGAGCTTGAGCGCTTCCATGCCGACGGTCGCAGCGGCGAGCTCAACCGCTATGTGATTCTCAAGCGTCTGTAGGCACCGACAACTCGTCGTCGAGCCGCATCGCATCTTTCGGGCAAGCTATGCCCACCCTTTTTCAACCCATTGACGGAACGCGCAGCCATGCGTTCCATACTTATGACCAAGGAGCCTCATGGGAGCCGTCCACGTTCGCACGCCTAAGAACTTTGTGCTCGAGGAGCGCCTGGAGCGCTACGCCGATGCGATTGAGACAAACCCCGAGGCCTATGCCGGAGATTGGCGCGAGGCCTGTGCGCCCGCAGGCAGCAAGCCCTTCGAACACCTTCACCTGGATCTTGGCTGCGGCAAGGGAACCTACCTTGTAGAGCGCGCGGTCCACGAGCCAAACACGCTCTTTATCGGCATGGACCAAGAACCCATCTGCATCGCCTATGCCGCGCAGAAATTCTGCGAGCAGGAACTGACCAACGCACTCGTCCTGCCCCGAGGCGCCGCATCGTTGCCGCAGTTGTTTGCCGCAGGCGAGCTCGAAGCCATAACCATCAACTTTCCCACGCCGCAGCCCAAGGCCAAGTACGCCAAAAAGCGACTCGTCCATGTCGACCATTTGATGCTCTACCGCCCGCTCCTTGCAGCCGGCGCTACCGTCACGCTGCGAACCGACAGCAAGCCACTGCGCGACTACGCCCTGGGGCAGTTTGCCGCGGCAGGCTACGACACACTTTGGGTAAGCGACGACGTTCGCCGCGACCATCCCGAGCATCCCGAGACCGAATACGAGCGCCGCACGCGCGAGATGGGTGCCGCCGTCTATGGCATTTGCGCCACTCCCGACACGCTGCCCAGCGATGAACAGCTCCAAGCGGGCCGCGTGCAGGAGCAAAGCCTTGCCTGCTACCTGCCCGAAAACCTCGATGAGCTCACCTACGTGCCCCTCGGCATGGAAGAGGCCGTCGAGAACTTTAAAAACCGCGCCCGCAAGGGCAAGAAGCGCTTACCGCAGGAGTCCCAGGGGCCTCTGATGGTCGCAGCTTCGGCAAACAAGCGCAAATAGGCGCCAGCAAACGTCCCTCAAATCTAAGTGAGTAGACTTTTTTGCAATAGCCAAGCACAACCCGCATAACCAATACTAAAACCGCAGGTAGAGCCCTTGCGCAAAAGCCATGTGCTCGCGATATTGCAAAAAGTCTACTCACTTAGCTGGCAACTGCACCAAACGGCTGGGCAGAACGCCCATTTCCTGCATTTTCTTGCCTGCGAACGCATCGATGCGACGCTACGCCATAATAGTTGGCGGACAATCGCGAGAGAAAGCAAACACATGGCACAGACCACGACAGATACCGCCGTCAGCACCGTCTCCGGCGCCGGGGCCGCCAGCTCATTCTCGGGCGGCACGGGAACCGAAGCCGAGTTCGGCTCGCTCGGCGCGCTCTCCCCCACCTGGTGGGAGCCCGAGGACGGCAGCGAGCCCGAACCATGGCTCACGCCCGACCAGGCCTTCGAACGCTTCTTTGAATGGACGAGCGATCGCGGCATTGAGCTGTGGGATCACCAAGAAGAGGCCCTCATGGACCTGGCAGCCGGCGATCACGTCATTCTGGGCACTCCGACCGGATCGGGTAAATCGCTCGTCGCGCTGGGCATGCTCTTTATGGGCATGGCGCAGGGCAAGCGCTGTTATTACACGGCCCCCATCAAGGCTCTGGTCAGTGAAAAGTTTTTCGATCTGGTACAGGTGCTCGGCCGCGATAACGTCGGTATGATCACCGGCGACACGCATATCAACACCAAGGCACCCGTCATCTGCTGCACGGCAGAGATCCTTGCCAACGACGCGCTGCGCGAGGGCGAAGATGCCGATGTTGGCTGCGTCGCCATGGACGAGTTCCACTACTTTGCCGACCCCGATCGCGGCTGGGCCTGGCAGGTACCGCTGCTCACCCTGCCTCACACGCAATTCATGCTCATGAGCGCCACGCTCGGCGATGTCACTGCCATCGCCGCCTCACTCGAGGAACACACCGGCGCTACCTGCGACTTGGTCGTCGATGCCCCGCGCCCCGTGCCGCTGAGCTACGACTATGTGACGACCTCGCTCGAAGGCACGGTCGAGCTCGCCATGCGCCGCGGCGAGGCCCCGCTCTATATCGTGCACTTTAGCCAGGATGCCGCCCTTGCGACGGCACAGTCGCTCGCCAATTTTGGCATCGCCAGCAAAGAGCAGCGCGAAGCCATCAAAGAAGCGGCAAAGGGGACAAGCTTCTCGACGGCCTTCGGCAAGATCCTCAAGCGCTTGCTCGGCTGCGGCGTCGGCGTGCACCATGCTGGCATGTTGCCGCGCTATCGCCTGTTGGTCGAGCGCTTGGCGCAGCAGGGCCTGCTGCCCGTCATCTGCGGTACCGATACGCTCGGCGTCGGCATCAACGTACCCATCCACACCGTGGTGCTCACCGCGCTCACCAAGTTCGACGGTTACAAGATGCGTCGCCTGCGCGCCCGTGAGTTTCATCAGATCGCTGGTCGCGCCGGTCGCTCGGGCTTCGATACCGAGGGCATGGTGATCGCCGAGGCACCCGAGCACGAGATCGAGAATGCCAAGCTTATGGCCAAGGCGGGCGACGACCCCAAAAAACTCCGCAAGATTAAAAAGAAGAAGGCCCCCGAGGGCTTTGTCACCTGGAACAAGCAGACCTTTGAGCGCCTGATCGAGACGCAGCCCGAGACGCTCAAGCCGCGCCTGCGCATCACGCACTCCATGGTGATTAGCGTGGTCGAGCAGGGCGGCGATGCCCGAGCCCGCGTGCACGACCTCATCGAGACGAGTCTGCAGACTCCCGAGGAAAAGGCCAAGCTCGAGGTTCGCGCCGACGAAATCTTCGCCACGCTCATCGATTCCGGCGTCGTCGTTCGCACCGAGGTGCCGCCCGCACCCGACGCCCCGACTGACGCCGCACCAGACATCGACTATGCACTGACGGTTGATCTGCCCGAGGACTTCGCGCTCGATCAGCCGCTCTCGCCGTTCTTACTTGCCGCATTGGAGCTGCTCGATCCCGAGAGCGAGACCTATACCATGGATCTAATCTCAATGGTCGAGGCAACGCTCGAAGATCCCAAGCAAGTGCTGCGTGCACAGGAACGTGCCGCACGCGATCGCGCTATGGCCGAGATGAAGGCCGACGGCATCGAGTATGAGGAGCGTCTGGAGCGCATTCAAGACGTCACGTACGAAAAGCCGCTCGAGGACTTGCTCGACGCCGCTTTTGACAAGTACTGCCAGGAAGTACCCTGGGCAAACGACTACCAGCTCTCTCCCAAGAGCGTCCTGCGCGATATGCTGGAAAGCGCGAGCGACTTCAAGGGCTACATCCAAAAGCTCGGCATCGCCCGCTCCGAGGGCATTTTGCTGCGCTACCTGGCAGAGGCCTACCGTTCGCTCGACCGCACCGTACCCATCGAGAAGCGCGACGAGCGCCTGCGCGACATTATCTCGTGGCTGGGCTTTGTGGTGCGCTCGGTCGACTCGAGCCTGGTGGACGAGTGGGAGAACGCCGGCAACCCGGCGGCCCTCGATGCCGCGCCGCCACAGGGCATCGACGAGGTCGTGGCGGACCGCCGCGGCTGTACACTGCTGGTGCGCAATGCGCTCTTCCGCCGCGTGACCCTTGCCGCCCGCGAGCACGTTCGCGACCTGGGCGAGCTCGATGACGACTGGGGCATGAGCGAGATTCGCTGGCAAAAAGCGCTCGATGCCTACCATGAGCAGCACGAGGAGATCCTCACCGACGGAGATGCCCGCAGTGCCGCGATGTTTTCCATCGACGAGTCCGACGAGAAGACCGCGCACGTATGGCACGTGCACCAGATCTTTGCCGACGAGGACGGCGACCACGACTTTGGCATCATGGGCGATGTCGATCTGGACGCCACGCAGGACGGCGGCGAGGTCATCCTCAAAAACTACCGCGTCGGCTTTATCGAGGACCTGCTCGAGGACTAGTCGAACATACTGGAACGAAACAAAGCGGGGCCGTTGGCAATATCGCCAGCGGCCCCGCTTTTGCACTATACGCTATGCCTTACTCGGCATCCTCGACCTCATACGAATCCGCCTCGGCGGGCTCATCGTTTGTCTCTGGCGCAGCCCCGCGTGCCTCGTCAAACGCTGCCTTCATGGTCTTGTTACCCCACGTGAGCTTGCGAATGGTAAGATCGTCGGCTTTCTTGTTGGCTAGGCGCAGATTGTTCTCGGAGGACAGCAACGCTTCCTTGGTTTTTTGCAGATGGCTAATCGTCTTGTCGATTTCATCGATCGCCGTTTGGAACTTGCGGCTCGCGATCTCGTAGTTGCGGCCGAAGTCGTTCTTGAACTTCTCCATCTTGGCTTCGAAGTTCGTGACGTCGATATTCTGCTGTTTGTACTCCGCCAGCTCCTGCTTATAGCGCAGCGAACCCATGGCGGCGTTGCGAAGAAGCGTGATCATGGGAATAAAGAACTGCGGGCGAATCACGTACATCTTCTCGTAGCGATAGCTCACGTCCACGATTCCCGCGTTGTAAAGCTCGCTTTCGGGCTCGAGCAGCGTGCAGAGCACCGCGTACTCACAGCCTTTCTGGCGACGATCGTGATCGAGTTTCTTAAAGAAGTCCTCGTTTTTATGCTTGGTCGCGGTCTCGTCGTTCTCGTTTTTCATCTCGAACATAATCGAAATGACCTCGTTGCCGCTTGCGTCGCACTCGCGGAAGATAAAGTCGCCCTTGGTGCCCTCGGACGCATCGTTATCTTTCTCGAAGTACGCGTTAGGAAATGCCGTCATGCGCAGACGGTTGAACTCGGTCTCGCAGTGCTGCTCGAGAGACTCGCCCACCATCTTGGTGGACAGGCGGACCTTCATGTCCTTAAGGCGCTCAATCTCTTCATCCTTGTAGCGAATCAGGTCATCGCTTGCGCGCTTGGCCTGCGCAAGCTCGAGCTTGTGTGCCGCCTTGGCTTGCTCCTCGCGAGAATCGCGCACCGCCAGCTCGCTCGTCAGTTTGGCACGTGCCTCATCGCGCTCTCGCTCCGCTGCGGCGACCGCCTTCGACAGCTCCATTTTTGCAGAAAGTTCTTGCTCACGAAGCTGTGCACGAAGGCCCTCGGCTTCGCGCTCGGACTGAGTCTTAGCATTCGAGAACTTCTCGCGCACTTCTGTCTGGTAATCGGAAAGCTTACGATTCGCTTCGTTTTGCGCAGCCTCGAGCTTACGCTGCGCCTCGGCCGCAGCAGCTGCGAGTGCCATTTCTTGAGCCTTATCTGCGGCGGCAAGCTTTGCCTGCAACTCCGCAATCTGAGCATCGCGCGCGGCGAGGTCATTTTGAGTCGCATTGCGTACCGCGGCTTCGGCAAGCTTTGCTTCGTCATCCTTGCGCCCCAGCTGCGCGCGCAGGCTGTCAATCTCGCGCTGAAGCTCGGCATTCTCCTTTTGAGCATCGGCACGGGCCTCAACAGCTGCACGCTGGCTTGCACCCTCACGCTCTGCGGCAGCGCCCTCGAGCTTGGCGCGCAGCTCGGCAAGCTCGGCATCGCGCTTGGCAATCTCTTGTGCCAGCTGCTGAGCTGCAGCATTCTTCTGCTCGACAAGCTGAGCATTGCGCTGAGACTCTGCCTCCTGCAAAGCAGCCGACGAACGCGAGCGTTCAAGCTCCAGCGCCTGCTCGCCCTCGCGCTGAACTGCCTTCACACGCTCGTCCAGGTCGCGCGAAAACTCGGCATCGCGCACCTGCTTGACGATATCCGCATAGCCGGACGCGTCGACCTTGAAAACTTCGCCACAATGCGGGCATTTGATCTCGTTCATAGCAGCTCCTCGATGGACGCACATTTCAATTGTCTACACTCTACCGCGGCACGCGGACAAAAAAGGCGCCGCCGCCATAATGGCAACGGCGCCAGAACCACCACAAAGGGGACAGGCACCTTTGTGGTGGTTTGTGTGGTGGTTCGAGAATTACAGTCCAAAGAAGTCAAGGATTTGATCACGGCTTACGGGCTTGTACTCGTTGGCATCGAGACCGACATCGTAGCGAAAGATAGGGCGCTCGCGATCGCGGTTGCGCGCGTTGGTGCGGTCTCCCCTGCTGTGGATATGCCCATGCAGCATGATGGCGCCACGCGCCTTACCGTTCCAGCTGAGCATGGGGTAATGGCTCATCACCAGACGATGCCCCTTGGCATAGCCCGGGGCAACCTCCAGGTAATCGCGCACCTCATCCCAAATATGCGGCGCGTCCGGATTTTCCCAATCGCCGTCATGGTTACCACGGATGAGCGTCACGTTCTTGCATTCGATACGCTCGCGCAGGCGCACCGCCTCCGCCAGGGGCAAACGATAGGTAAAGTCTCCCAAGATATAGAGACGGTCGCCCGCAGCCACGCACTCATTGATGGCATCGATGACCTTGCGGTTCATCTCCTCGACCGAGTCAAACGGTCGATCCATGTCGTGCAAGATATTCGTATCGCCCAGGTGCAGGTCGGCGGTAAACCACATCATCGTCTCTGTCCTCATTTCGCAACGCGTCAAACTCGTGCTAAGTATACAGACACAGCGATGCGGCGGTTAGCCAAAGAGCCCACCGAACAGGCCACGGCGGCGCTTGTCTTGCTTTTTCGAAGCGTCACCCTGAGTTTTCTTACTCTGCCGTTTCCTACGGTCCTGCTCCAACTCATCGTCATCAAGTAGCATATCCCACTCAAACGGATCGTCCGTCAGATCGAACAGGTCGTCGTCATCAAACATGACCGTCTCCATTGCCGACTAGCGAGCATCCACCACATAGAGTCCAACGCGCACCTGATGCCACGGACTGCGCTCGGGAGCAACCTGTTGCACGCGAGCCTCAAATACGTCCTCATGGCCGTAATACATCATCAAGGACAGCGGGCCAACCTCGCTTCCCGGAACATAGCCAAGCTTGGTGTTGCCGTAATAGATCGCAACCGCCTCGGGATCATGGGGGTTATCGCGCTCGGCACACAGCGTCAGTTTATCGCCAACCTTAAGATCGCCCAGGACCAGGGCTCCGTCGGCATACTGAAATCCTGCGATATGGAACGACAAGACGATATGAGAAAGCCATTTGGGTCGCCTCCCCCGCGGCGCAGCTTCTTTCC
>OMNT01003807.1_pt1 | contig 10583 bp, 7 predicted proteins | sample 1672551 | NCBI WGS metagenome assembly OMNT01 (sample SAMEA3136698, study PRJEB25190) | human gut metagenome
TACAATGAAACATTCGTCCAGCACCACAGTAATCTGTTTCTTTTCACACACGTCAAGAAGCGTCTCCAAAAGAGACGCTTCCATTTTGTTCCCCGCCGGATTCGCTGGATTCGCCAAAAATAATAAGCTGATTCCATCCAGATGCCTGCACAATGACTCCATCTGTGCCATATCCATGGCAAAATTATTTTCTTCCTGCAACGGGATACTGCATACCTCGGCTCCCACTGTCTGAGCTGCCCAGGCATATCCCGAAAAAGAAGGAGCCAAAATGCCCACCCGCTTCGGGCGCAGTGCATGCACAATCGCAACAAATAATTCGGATGCTCCGTTGCCACACACTACTTCTTCTGCTGAAAAACCATAAAGTGCTGCAAGCCGTTCCCGCAACAGCACATTGTCATACTGTGGATAACGGTTGCTGTGAACAGCCGCTTCCGCCATCCGTTTCTGTAATATCTCCGGCAGCGGCAGCGGATTGGTATTTACAGAAAAATCATATGTGATCTGATTTTGATAAATATCTCCACCGTGTGCGGCCACTGTCATGCTGCGTGTTCTCCTTCTTTCATGTTTTCCCGTATCTGCATTACTGCTTTTCTTCCTATTTTACTACAGGAATTCTTTGATTCCAAGGGAAAATCACACAAACCATTTTTATTGTAGATCTCCAGCCAGCTCCTGCATCAGATGATGTACCGTAGTGATCTCATGAATCCGCCCCGTATTCGCCCCACAGAATACCAGACCGTTTTCCACATCCCCGCGCACGGCATCGATCAACGCTTTCGTAATACAGTAAGGAACTTTCTGCGGACTGCATTTTTCCAGACAGTTGTAACATTTACTGACTGGCAGCTTTGCGCGCTTTACACGATCGATAAACTTATTACGCAATGCACGTCCCGGCATACCGACCGGGCTTTGGATAATCTCGATATTTTCCTCACTGGCGTGAATATATGCCTCCTTGTATGCCTCCGATGCATCACATTCTTCGGTTGCGACAAAGCGGCTGGCAATCTGCACTCCGTCTGCCCCCAGTTCCATTACATGGTCAATATCTTCTCTGTCAAAAATCCCGCCGGCCACGATCACCGGAATTTTTCTTTGGAATCGTTCTTCGTATTCTTTCTTACATTCTATAATGTTTCGGATTTCATTGTCATAATCCAGACTTTCTATGTTTTCCAGCTGTTCTCTTTGAAATCCCAGATGTCCTCCTGCTTTCGGTCCTTCTATCACCAGGAAATCCGCTGTGCGCTGAAATCGATGTGCCCACATCTTGAGGATCAATCTGGCTGCACGCATGGAAGATACAATAGGTGCAATCTTTGTGCCACAGTCTTCCGGCACAAGTGATGGAAGATCCACAGGAAGCCCTGCCCCGCTGATAATGACATCTGCTCCTGCTTTTACAGATTCCAGAACATGTTCCTGATAATGTTTCAGGGCAACCATAATGTTTACTGCCACCATGCCATGTCCCTCTGCGATTTCTTTTGCCCTGCTGATATGTCTTTGGATAGCAATACGGTTGGCAGCTGCCTGATCCTTTTCAAATTCCGGTTCATCATACCCGATCTGTGCAGTGGAGATCACACCTATACCACCTTCTTTTGCTACTGCCCCCGCAAGGGAACTCCGGCTGACTCCCACACCCATTCCTCCCTGGATAATGGGAATGGCAGCTACTTTTTCTCCTATTTTCAGTTCTTTCAGTCTGCTTGTATATTTTTCTGTTTTTGTGTTCACTGTAAAACCTCGCCTGTCTCTCGTTATTTATTTTGATATTCAAAGTATTTACAGTGTATACCTTTGTATTATCGTTGTCAAGTTATTCTTGTGTTTATTACTTTAATATATAGTTTTTAATACTACATCTCGAATATGTATATACTATAGCACACATTTCTAAAAAATCAAGAGATATTTTGAAATTAAAAGTATCTTATTCCACAAAAAAACAGGATGAAAGAAATCTGTGATGGAAAGTAAAAAACAGGCCGTGATTTCACAAAATTAAAATGTGAAATCACAGCCTGTTCCAGGTTATGTTTCTAATAAGTTCAATCTGTCAATCTATTCGATTACTGTTCCGGTCTTACCATTCAGAGCATCAGAGACTTTATCAAAGGAAGTAATGTAAGCTTTGCGGCCTTCGTGTCCTTCTACGAATTCAACTGCTGCACGGAATTTTGGAAGCATGTTGTAAATTCCAAAATGTCCCTCTTCCATGTAAGTTTTTGCCTGATCAACAGTAATTGTATCCAGTGGTTCCTCATTCGGTTTGCCAAGGTTGATACATACTTTCTCAACATTTGTAAGAATGATGAGAAGATCAGCATTAATTCCTTCTGCAAGCTTTCCGGCTGCGAGGTCTTTCTCGATAACAGCACTTGCGCCACGTAAATGATTATCCTGCTCAAGTACCGGAATACCGCCGCCACCTGCTGCGATAACAATCTGATCTGCATCAAGAAGAGCTTTTACTGCATCAAGTTCAACAATCTTGACCGGATTCGGAGCAGAGACAGCACGGCGGAAACCTTTACCTGGTTCTTCCACTACGAAGTTACCTTTCTTGCGTTCTTCATTTGCTTCCTCAGCGTTCATGTAACGACCAAGAACTTTTGTTGGTGTGTAGAAAGCATCATCATAAGGATCTACGATCACCTGAGTGAGGACTGTGCTGACTGTACGGTAGATACCGCGGTTGAGAAGTTCTTCACGGATTCCGTTCTGAAGGTCATATCCGATATATCCCTGGCTCATGGCAGTACATACAGACATTGGGGATGCTGTATATTCCGGATGGTTCTTTGCAAATTCATTCAATGCAGTGTGGATCATACCAACCTGCGGAGCATTACTGTGTGTGATAGCAACCTGATAGCCTGCTTCAATCAGATCAGCGATACATTTGGCAGTGCTTTTAACGGCTACTTTCTGTTCTGGAAGTGTAGTTCCAAGTGCACGGTGTCCCAGTGCAACAACGACTCTTTTTTTCATAATATTTCCCTTTCTTCTAAGCTGTAATAGTTTGTCAGGGGGAACAGGTTCATACTGTATTAGAAAAAATCACAACAGTAAAACCAACCTTACTGATAATTAAGATTTTACTATTATTTAGCAGTAAAATCAATATTGGATTATGCCTGATAGAAGGTCAAATACAAAAATTGCTGTCAAAAGAATACAAATTGAAATTCTCATCCATTTCTTTAATTTCATGAAGAGACTGTTCCAGCGCGGAGCAAAGTAATAGAAAAATGCACAGCCAAGAAGTGCAAATACTGCCCCATCACCAAGATATGCTTCCCCATTCATGAAAGCAAGATAAGAATGATATTTCGGAAGCTCAATTCCAAAGCCAAGATCAAGAAACAGCTGGATGAGATAATCAAGAACTGTATACACAATAAAGTTGATAATAAACATAGTAGCCGGTTTTTTGATATATTTCTTTAACAGCAACAGTATAAGCAGACCACAGATTCCGTACAACGGGAGCCATGGAAGCGTACGAAGGGTTACATTTTCCAGTGTGCCGCAACTGAGCAGTTCAGAAATGATTTCCAAAAGCCATCCGAAAATAGAAAAGGCATGGAATAAAAATACACAGGACAGAAAGTCATAATTCTGCGCCGGATTGACCGGTGATTTTACTGCGGCAATAGGTGGTTGCACAGAAAAAAGAAATACCGGATACTGATACGGTGCAAAATAAGAGATCTTTGTGTAAGGACCTTCAGAATCGTCATAAAGTGCTTTACTGATCAGAAGTTCATCTTCAGAAGGAACATGCTCAAGATAAGAATCATTGAGCTGCTCATATTTAGGAGCTCTTGAAAGCACATAGTTTCTTCGTAAAAACAGATATAAGGATGCTTTACAGTTCATTTTGTACGGGCGGACATAAAGGATGTCCAGAATTCCAAGTGTAAAGAGAGATAAAAGCTCCCAGCCGAGGAAAGAACAATCTAACAAAAAGAGCTTCCATTTATTTCCCCTTGTAAGCTGTTTAGAGAGAAAAAAGGCATTCTTTTGACTGATTTTTGGATTCTCTGCGAGGATATATGGAATCATGCTATATTCATAATGCTTAATAATTCCACCGATAATTGTTAAATCCCAAAGTTTCTGAAAAAGCGTGTAGCAGAACATCACCCAGGAAGGATTTGCCAGGTAACGCAACTTATATAAAAAGAATATTTTAGAAATATTCGTATCTTCATAGTTATAAGATTCAACAAAAAAACGTTTCTCACCGACAATCAAAAGATTGCTGATAAAAAACTTATATAAAAGAGAAAGAATGACCCCAAGTGTAAGAAACGAAGTGACAATAAAGTCCGGACGCTTCAGGTAATTTTGAACCGTATGCAAAAAGGCAGCGGCTATGAAATTATCAGGAATAAAATCGAGAAATGCACTGCTGAAGCTTTCAGCAGAAATAAAAACAGGTAAAATAAGCGCTGTCTTTGTCTGAATCTTATCAGGAAAATAATTTAAAAATAAAGAGCGGGAAATTGGATACGAAGCTGTGAGCATTGCAATCAGAAAGCAGACAGATATACTTTGCCAATAGTTTGATTTTATTAAAATACGCGCCTTTTTCTTGAGCTCTTTTCTTGACCACATAAATAGTATCCCCCATTGAATTGTTGCTGCGGTTCACATGCGTGAATCAGCAACGCATCGTTCCCATAGATAACATAGTTGGGGCTTTTATCCCCAATATCATTATAATTTAGTTGCGTACAGTTTACAAGTTAAGGTTCAGCTCATAAAGAAATATGTTATACTGTAGTTACTGGTCGCACACTGTGTGAACAGTAACTACAGTATAGTTGTTGGGTTCAAGCGGATAAAATCTGCAGGTTAAGCGATTGTGTACCTGCATCAGACATAGAGATAGTGAAAAGAAAAGAGAGGTACGATGAACAGACAAAGCACATTATGTTATATTGAAAAAGATGGAAAATATTTGATGCTTCACAGAGTAGTGAAGAAAAATGATGTGAATAAAGATAAATGGATCGGCGTCGGCGGACATTTTGAATATGCAGAGAGTCCGGAGGAATGCCTTCTGCGTGAAGTGAAGGAGGAGACCGGTTATACATTGACTTCCTGGAAATACAGAGGAATCGTGACATTTGTATATGGAGAAGATGTGGTGGAATATATGTCACTGTATACAGCAGACGGATTTACAGGTGATCCGATCGAATGTGACGAGGGGATTCTTGAATGGGTGGAGAAAGAAAAGATAAAAGACCTGAATCTATGGGAGGGAGACAAAATTTTCTTCCGTCTGATGGACGAAGAAGAGGAATTTTTCTCTTTAAAGCTTGTGTATAATAAATCTGATGTGCTTGAGTATGTGGCACTCAACGGAAAGCCGATGGAACTTTTTGATGTGATTGATGAAGATGGAAATAAAACCGGACAGGTGAAAGAACGCGGTGTTGCACATAGAGATGGAACATTGCATTCAACGGTACACATCTGGATTGTACGTCCGAATCGGGAGAGTGGTTATGATATACTCCTTCAGAAACGAAGTGAATGTAAAGATTCGAACCCGGGAGCGTATGACATTTCTTCCGCAGGGCATGTCAGTGCCGGGGATGAACTGATGGAAAGTGCATTGCGTGAGATGAAAGAAGAACTTGGAATTCATGCAAGAGAAGATCAGCTTCAGTTTATCGGAACACACAGAGGACAGTTTGAAGCTGAATTTCATGGAAAACCATTCCGTGACAATGAACGCAGTACCGTATACCTTTATAGAGAACCAGTGGACATTAAAAATTTGAAATTACAGGAATCTGAAGTGGAAGAAGTGATCTGGATGGATTTCGAAGAATGCAGGAGGGGTATTGTGGATGGTACCCTGCCGAACTGCATTTATGAAGGAGAGTTCCAGATGGTAGGAAAAGCACTCGGGATAGAGTGAAAAGTAGAATAAGATGATAGAATCTGAAAAAGAGTTGAAACCATTTGCCTGAATCAGCTAGAATGATCCAGGCAGAAGTTTCAACTCTTTTTTAAAGACTGACATATATTTTCAGTGTGGTTTCAGCTTATGCTTCTTCTGATAGTATCTTCACAATCTCAGGGAATTCCATAAAGTGGGAAGCTTTGACCAGAATCGTATCATTTTCTTTGAGAATCTGTCCCATGTTCAGGTAAAAGTCTTCTTTTGTGTCAAAATGGAAAACTTTCATGTTCTTCTCTGTTGCAAGAACAGTTTCCTTTGCAGCTTCTGCCATATCTTTGGAAAGTGCTCCGATGCAGACCAAAACATCAGTGTTTTTAAATGCTGCATATGCTCCGACTTCGCGGTGCATCGCAAGCTCATCTGCACCAAGTTCCCCCATATCGCCAAGAATAGCGACCTTTCTTGTATCTGCATATGCAAGTACGTCAAGAGAGGACTTCATAGATGCCGGATTGGCATTGTAGCAGTCATCAATGATCGTGTAATGCTTTGCTTCAATCAGGTTATTACGTCCGGCAATCGGAACGAGCTTTTCAATTCCGCGTGCAATCTCATCATTATTCATGCCAAGCGCATATCCGACAGCAACTCCGGCTAAAGCGTTATAAATCATATGATCTCCCGGGATTGAGATATGTGCATGGAAACGTGATGTCGGTGTAACAAACTCAGCGTATGTTCCTTTTAATCCTTTACGCTCAATATTTTCCACATGGAACGGACAGGAAGCTGTAAGACCGAAATAAACCGGAGTTCTTCCATCACGGGAAGTGTAGCTTTTTAGCTTATCATCATCCCCGTTGAAGATAACAGAACCTTTCGGATTCATGTAGTCTGTCATGGAACTCTTTTCCTTTAGGATTCCGTCTCTTGTTCCAAGATTCTCAAGATGTGCATATCCGATATTAGTGATCACGCACACATCCGGGCGGGCAATCTTAGCCAGTGGTTTCATATCTCCAAAGTGGCTGATTCCCATCTCAAGAACTGCAACCTCATGTTCCTCACGGATATTGAATACGGTCAGAGGAAGTCCAATCTCATTGTTGAAGTTTCCTTCTGTTTTCAGTACATTATATTTTTCGGAAAGTACAGATGCGATCATTTCTTTTGTGCTTGTCTTTCCAACACTTCCAGTGATACCTACAACTTTGATATCGAGGGAACGGCGATAGTGTTCAGCTAAGTCTTTCAATGCTTCTGTGCAGGATGAAACGCGGATATAAGGATAATCAACGTCACCAAGATCCTGCTCAGAGAGGGAACAGAGTGCACCTGCTTCCATGACCTGCGGAATAAAACTGTGTCCGTCAACACGGGCACCTTTGATCGCAACGAAAAGAGTATCTTTTATTACTTTACGGCTGTCGATCGCAACACTTGAGACCTCACAGTCTAAGAATGCAGGATCACCGCAATAAATTCCGCAGCAGGCATCTGCGATTTCAGATAATGTCATATGTTTCATTAATATCTTGCCTCCATGGACTTCTTAATGATCAGTTCGCAAAGATCGCCGTATTCGATTCCATAAACCTTAGCTTCCTTCGGGAGAAGGCTTGCGGAAGTCATTCCAGGAAGGGTATTCATCTCCAGGCAGAACAGATTACCCTCTGCGTCAAGCAGGAAGTCTGCACGGCTGTAAACATTAAGTTTCAGTGCATTGAACGCTTTTACAGTAAGTTCCTTCATGCGCTCTGCAACTTCTTCCGGAATATCAGCCGGGCATACTTCAGAAGTAGCTCCGTCCTGATATTTATTCGCATAATCAAAGAATCCTGTCTTCGGGATGATCTCGATCGGAGGAAGTGCTGTTCCGTCAATGATACCGCATGCAAACTCACGCCCCTTAATGTATGGCTCAACAACAAGTTCATCTTCGTAGCGGAAGGACTTCTTCAGAGCCTCTGCATATTCTTCATCTGTATTTACAATATATACTCCGATACTGGAACCACCGGAGCATGGTTTTACAACAACAGGAAGTGTCAGACCAAGTGACTGGTAAGACTGATCTTCAGAGTTCTTATAAATCGTTCCACCTCCCGGAGTGTCTACGCCAGATTCAAGGAAGATCTGCTTTGCAACACCTTTGTGCATTGCAATCGCACATCCAAGAGAGTCAGGTCCTGTATATTTAATACCAAGCAGATCGAAAGATGCCTGCAGCTTTCCATTCTCACCTTCACCACCGTGAAGACCGAGGAAAGTAATGTCAGCCAGACGGCAAAGTTCGATTACATTCGGGCCAAAGAAGCAGTCTGACTGATCCGGACGGGAAGCCTTAACAGCTTCAAGATCCGGTTCCTCCGTGCTGATATTCTTCACAATCTCAAGTCCGTGATCCGGAAGAGTGAAGACATCCTCCAGATTCTCCGGCGCATTCTCTAATCCCATGAATACATCCAGAAGAAATGCATCATGTCCTTTTTCAACTAATGTACGACAGATTCCGGCAGCAGAAGAAAGTGATACGTCACGTTCTGTGCTTAAGCCTCCTGCTAATACAATGATTTTCATAATTTTATACTCCTTAAATGATTTATTCTGTTCTAGTTCTTTTTCTTATTTGTCTGCTGCGTATAGATAATGATAAGCAACATTCATGCTTTTACGATTATAGCACATGTTGGCAGAAAGTAAAACAGGAGGAATAAAGATTTAATGGAGGGATTCTTTCTCCCCTTGCTATATTATTTTTGATAGATTCAATGTATTAAATCCCATTGACAATTCACAGAAAATACTACTATTATTATATATATAAACAGTTTTTAATTGTGCAAATCAATATTTTATTGTTAAAAGAGAGGTAATTCCACTGGAAATCATAAAAAATCAAATCAAATTTTTTATTGAAAGGGGAAATTATATGAAGAAGGTTATATGTTTATTTTCCGCAGTTTTATTACTTTTATCATCTGCCATGACAATATATGTACACGAAACAGACTCTCAAGATTACCTATCAATTCCAAGTTATAACAAAACATACTCTGCACAACCAACAGATAATAATTTTTTGTCACTAAAAGAATATAATGCAGAATACTCCAATGGAGAGAATTCTCTAAAATAGATTCTCCTTTACCCACTCAAAATGTCCCTGATATATATGCTATTTCCCCTATCCGAAAACAGGCAAAAAACATTGTTTTAGCAAATCAACAGGTACAAGTTGGAACTATCACATTGCAATATCAAACAGATCTTCAGGGTGGTAGACCCCAATTTTTATATGACACTTATTATTTAAGTTATCCAAACGTTACTACATATTGGCAACTTGAAACTTCCAATGTTGAGTTTTCCAGGGACAGGATAGGCGTTTACTTTAGTTTTATTTATGGTTCACTTTAAGACCATGCATGGGTATATTTTTACCCCAGCTAAAATCAAGTTGTACGGTTATTTAATCTTCCCAGCCAGATAAAGCAGCACCGCATCCTGAAATTTCCTCGGATTCAGTGAACATTTCTTTTGAATCGCATTCAATTTATACTGCAATGTATTTTTATGGAGAAAGAGTCGTTCGCTTGTGGCGGCAAGGGACATTTCTTCAGAAAAATAAACTTCCAGCAGGTGCAGTTCTTGTTCATTGAGCGGGGCGATTGTCTTGGCTAAAAATTCTTTCTGATTTTCTGGTGTGATCGTAGAAAGAATCAGTTCAAGTGTCAAATCATCAAAAATAGCATAGTGTTCAGATGAAATTATAAGGCTGTGCAAAGCAGTTTCAGCAGATCGATAGGAGATATGGAGCTGGAAGAGTGATGTCGGTTTTCCAACTGCAATATCTAAAATATCGAAATGTTCTTTTGCAAAGAGTTTAAAAATATAATTCTGTTTTTCAAAATCAGTTTCTTCAATCAAAGCAATAAAATCCCCCGGATAATTAAATGTGTGAAGACAGACATGTGCCTGTGCAAACATTTGTTGAATTTTCTGTTCTAAAATAGAGCGGTTTGTAATTGGATTTTGTTTATTTGTGCGAATAAGAACAATTCTTTTCTTTGTGTTGAGATCAATCTTAAATTCATGTAGACAGGAGGTGAGGTATTCCTGATTGTCGGTTTCATTTCTGATCAAAGACTGAATGACAAAATGTTTTTTATCGGCCTGTCTGCGGCTGTACTGATTTAGTTCCTGCTCCCGGATCAGAAGATTGGTGATGCGTTCTGCGAGATAAGCATAACTGCGGACTTTATCAGGTATACCGGTAATTCCGATGACGGCCAACAGATGTTCATTATGATAAAGCGGAAGATTGATTCCCTGTTTTGTGCCAGAAAAATTGTTGTCTTCTGTTACTTCCAGTACAGAACCGGAAGCAGCGGCCTGTTGTCCAATCTCGTGAAAGGTTCCGACACGGGATGAGTCTGTGCTGGCGAGAATGATACCAGATGGAGCAATAAAGTTGATGTCATGATCACAGACATCTTTGATTGTATTTACGATTTGTTCTGCGAGTTCGCGGTCAATTTTAGTTATCATAGAATTTTTATTATATCCTTTCTTTTGACATAACTGTTCAGAGCCAACCTCCAAAATGCTACGCATTTCGTCGGTGTGGCGTATC
>OMNT01003808.1_pt1 | contig 10583 bp, 9 predicted proteins | sample 1672551 | NCBI WGS metagenome assembly OMNT01 (sample SAMEA3136698, study PRJEB25190) | human gut metagenome
CAAAGGTTTTGGAGACCCCTATCATACCATTTGACCAATCCCCTATTCAGTTGTCGCTTAACTCAAGCGACTTGTTAAGTATACCTTATGGAGTGATGAATGTCAAGAAAAAAATAAAGAAAATTCAAGAAATGTTTCAAGGATGGTTCTCTAATTCTGAATTAAATTATAACGCATTTATCAAAGCGATGCTTCGGGGGAATGTGAAAGAGATGAATACTTATATGAATGAAGTTGCACTAGCTACATTCAACAGTTTTGATACAGGAAGACATCCGGCAGGAAAAAAGCAGCCGGAGCGTTTTTATCATGGATTCGTTCTGGGACTTTTGGTAGAATTAAGAGATCGTTATGAAGTAAAGTTCAACAGAGAAAGCGGTTACGGGCGATATGATGTGATGTTAATACCAAGAGAAACGCTGGATCAGGCAATTATAAAAAAGGAAGAAGCGACCTCAAAATCACTTCTTCCTTTCTTTGTTCTCTTACAGAATTTCAAGATCCATCATTGCTTTTTTCAGAACTTCTTTATGTGCATCTTCCATCTCTGTCAGAGGTGCTCTAAGAGTTCCAACTTCTTTTCCCATCATGTTAAGAGCAGCCTTAACCGGGATCGGGTTCACTTCACAGAAGAGAGCATCAACCAGTGGAAGTGCATCTAACTGCATCTTGCGGCTACCTGCGATATCTCCTGAGAAGAATTTGTAGCACATGTCATGCACGTAAGCCGGAGCTACGTTGGAGAGAACGGAGATAACTCCGATTCCGCCAAGTGCGAGAAGCGGTACAACCTGATCATCATTTCCTGAGTAAAGATCAACGTTGCCATCACAAAGATGCAGGATCTGTGCAACTGTGCTGATATTTCCAGATGCTTCTTTAATACCTACGATGTTCTCAACATCTTTCACAAGTGTTGCAACTGTCTGTGGCTGAAGTCCACATCCTGTACGGCTTGGTACATTGTACAGAATCGCCGGAATATTTACTTCATTACAAATAGCTGTGTAATGAGCAATCAGTCCGTTCTGTGTTGCTTTATTATAATATGGTGTAACGAGCAGAAGTCCGTCAGCTCCATCTTCCTGAGCTTCTTTGGACAACTGGATCGCTGTTCTTGTACAATTAGAACCTGTTCCGGCGATGACCGGGATACGGTGGTTCACACGCTCAATTGCAAAACGGGTTGTTGCTGCATGTTCTTCCTCTGTCATAGTAGCGGATTCACCTGTTGTTCCACAGATGACGATCGCATCTGTTCCGCCTGCAATCTGCTCCTCTAACATCTCATCTAATTTGTCATAATTGACCTCAAGATTCTCTTTCATCGGAGTAACGATCGCTACACCTGCGCCTTTAAAAATTGCCATTCTTTTTATCCTCCTTCAACATGGTGAAACAAAGTATTACTGGTCATAGCAGGTTATTGCGCATAAGTTCCTTGTGAACGATAATTATAATAGCCATGAGCAGTAACTGTTTAATATACATCTATGCAAGAATGCGTAAACTGTAAATAAACATAAAAGAAACGGCAAGATGCGCCGTCCCCAAATATACATTATGTATAATTCAGATAGCTCTCCATCTTGCGATGACAGTCATGCCGCTATTCACGTCATGCCCAAGAACAAGAACTCAGGATTCTTACCCTTTCGGCATCTTTCCCTTTCCGATGAGTTCTTCTGTTCCTGACACATCCGTCACCTTACTTATGAAAAATGCAACCTCTATCTACGTTTCCGTGTTTAAGCAAATAATAACACCGAGGGTACAATGATGTCAACATGGTTTCTGGATTTCTTTCTTATTTATAGTACCTGGGTTATAAGTACACCTTATAAAAATTGATTATAATAAAGTATAACCGATTTTTTGACTTTTTTCTTATATATATGATATCATTAATTCGCTAGATGTGTGAATGACAAAGCTGTTTCATTTGCACTTTTTTTATGCTTGTATGTTTGTTTTTTGAAAAACAATCGCAAGAAACGACATAAGATAACAAGAGAAAATTGCGAGGATGAGAACCGCGATTCTTGGAAAAGGTATGTGGATAGGAAGGAGACCTACTGTGTTAACAATCGGTAATTACGTGAAAGTTAAGACACTGGAGGAGGCTTACGAGCTGAATCAGGCAAGAAACAGTCGTATCATGGGCGGCATGATGTGGATGAGATTAGGAAATGCAAGAGTGAAGACAATCATTGATATGTCGGAACTTGGTTTGAATGAGATTGAGGAGACAGACCATGTATTCCGCATTGGAGCAATGTGTACACTGCGCCAGCTGGAAGAGCATGAGGGGCTGAGAAAATTCTATGGGGACGGAATTGCAGAAAGCCTTCGTCATATTGTTGGAGTTCAGTTTAGAAATCAGGCAACAGTTGGAGGCAGTATCTATGGAAGATACGGATTTTCTGATGTGCTGACTGCATTACTGGCACTGGATACATTTGTGGAATTATATAATGGAGGAACTGTTCGACTTTCTGAGTTTGTAAACAGAAAAGCAGATAAGGATATTCTTGTATCTGTGATCGTCAGAAAGAGCAAGAGAAAATTCCGTTACGAATCAATTCGTCAGACAAAGACAGATTTCCCGGTACTGACATGTTCTGTCGTAACAGGAATTTACAGAGGTCAGGAGTCCTGGTTCTTTTCGGTAGGAGCAAGACCGATGAAAGCGGCATTGCTTGAAAAGCAGTGGGAGATCCCGAAAGATGCTACAGACGAGCAGCTCACAGAGTATGCAAAACGTGTGGCAGCAGAATTTACTTATGGAAGCAATATGCGCGGAAGTGCGGAGTACAGACAGCACCTTGCGGAGGTCCTGCTTCGCAGAGAGATGCGCTCAATTTTAGATGAATATAATGCGGAGGAGAAATAGGATGGAAGTACAGTTTACCCTGAATGGAAAGAAAGTAAGTACAGAGATCGCTGCAGATACAGTCCTTTTGAACCTTCTGCGTGATCTTGGATGTAAGAGTGTGAAATGTGGATGCGAGACAACAAACTGTGGTTTGTGTACAGTATGGATCGATGGAAAATCCCGTTTGTCCTGTTCTGTTCTTGCAGCAAGCATTGACGGACATGAAGTGACAACACTTGAGGGTGTGGAGAAAGAAGCAGCAGAATTCGGCTCATTTCTTGCACAGGAAGGTGCAGAGCAGTGTGGATTCTGTTCCCCGGGATTCATTATGAACGTGCTCGCAATGTTCCGTGAATTGAAGAACCCTTCTATAGAAGAAATCAAAGAATATCTGGCAGGAAATCTGTGCCGCTGTACAGGATACATGGGACAGCTTCGTGCAATCCAGAAATATATGGAAGTCAGAAATACAGCAGTTAACATTACAGTAAAGAAAATGGGCGGGGAGGAGTAAGAATGGAAAGAATAGATAAAGTTCAGAATCTGATTCCTGAGAAACCGGAATTTGTCCACAGCAATCAGGAAAAAGGAGAAGCTATAGAATCCCTGAAGATTGTAAACCGTCCTCTTGTAAAGAAAGATGCTGCTGCACTTGTTACAGGAAAAAGTGTTTATACAAATGATCTTGCGCCGTCAGACTGTCTCATCGTTAAAGTAATCAGAAGTCCATATGCGCATGCATTAATTAAGGATATTAATACAGCTCGTGCCGAGGCAGTACCTGGAATCGAATGTGTTCTTACATATAAAGATTGTCCGGATAAGAGATTTACAATGGCTGGTCAGACCTATCCGGAACCAAGTCCGTATGACCGTCTGATCCTTGACCAGAGAGTACGTTTCGTTGGAGATGCAGCTGCAATCGTGGCAGGAACTTCAGAGGAAGCAGTTAAGAAAGCGATGAAGCTTGTGAAGATCCAGTATGAGGTCCTTGAACCGGTTCTTGATTTCCGTACAGCAAAGGATAATCCAATCCTTGTGCATCCGGAAGATAACTGGAGAAGCCTCTGTCCGGTTGGCGCAGACAACAAGAGAAATCTCTGTGCACATGATGTATGTGGAGATGGAGACGTAGAAGCAGTTCTTGCAAAATGTGATCACGTGATCGATCGCGTTTATCATACAAAGGCGAACCAGCAGGCGATGATGGAGACTTTCCGTACTTATACATATTTAGATGCATACGGAAGATTAAATGTCGTTTCATCTACACAGGTTCCGTTCCATGCAAGAAGAATCCTTGCTCATGCACTCGATATTCCGAAGAGCAAAGTACGTGTGATCAAGCCGAGAATCGGTGGAGGATTCGGTGCGAAGCAGACTGTAGTTTCCGAAGTTTATCCGGCACTTGTCACATGGAAGACAGGAAAACCGGCGAAGATCATTTACACAAGAGAAGAGTCTTTGATCGCTTCTTCACCGCGTCATGAGATGGAACTTCATGTACGTCTGGGAGCAGATAAAGAAGGAAATATTAAAGCAATCGATCTCTATACACTTTCCAACACTGGAGCATTTGGTGAGCACGGACCGACAACCGTAGGTCTTTCCGGTCACAAGTCTATTCCGCTTTATGGAAAGGCAGAGGCATTCCGCTTTACATATGACGTTGTTTACACAAATGTAATGTCAGCTGGAGCTTACCGTGGATACGGAGCAACACAGGGACAGTTCGCTGTAGAATCAGCTGTAAATGAACTTGCAGAAGTTCTCGGAATGGACCCGACAGTGCTTCGTGAGAAGAACATGGTACGCCAGGGCGATAAGATGCCGGCTTATTATGGCGAAGTTACAAACAGCTGTACACTCGACAGATGTCTTGCCAGAGCAAAAGAAATGATCAACTGGGATGAAAAGTATCCATACCGTGATATGGGAAATGGAAAAGTACGCAGCGTCGGAGTTGCAATGTCCATGCAGGGATCTGGAATCTCAGCAGTAGATACAGGTGCGGTTGAAATCAAAGTAAATGATGACGGATTCTACAGTCTGATCATTGGAGCTACTGATATGGGAACAGGATGCGATACGATCCTTGCCCAGATGGCAGCAGAGTGTCTTGAATGTAAACCGGAAGAAGTTGTTGTATTCGGAGTAGATACAGATATCTCTCCATACGACTGTGGTTCATATGCATCCAGTACAACTTATGTAACAGGACAGGCTGTTGTTAAGACTTGTGAATCCCTTCGTAAGAAAATCTGCGAGCGTGGAGCAGAATACCTTGGATGTAAGCCGGAAGATGTAGATTTCGATGGAGAATATGTAACAGAGCTGGCAACAGGAAAGCAGATTTCAAGAAGTCAGATTGGAAATAATGTAATGTGCTTCAGCAACGCACCACTTTCCGCAAGTGAAGCATTTTCCTCACCGGTATCTCCACCGCCATTCATGGTTGGTATGGCAGAAGTTGAGATCGACAAAGAGACAGGTGTACTTGAACTGATCGATTACGTAGCAGTCGTAGACTGCGGAACAGTTATAAATCCGAATCTTGCACGTGTGCAGGTGGAAGGCGGAATCGCACAGGGAATTGGTATGGCACTGTATGAAGATGTTGTATATAACGAAAAGGGAAAGAACTTCAGCAATTCTTTGATGCAGTATAAGATTCCAACTCGTCTTGATGTTGGAACAATCCGCGTAGAGTTCGAGAGCAGCTATGAGCCGACAGGACCATTCGGAGCGAAGTCTATCGGAGAAATCGTAATCAATACACCATCACCGGCAATCAGCAATGCAATCCAGAACGCGACAGGAGTGATCATTAGAGAACTGCCGATGACAGCGGAGAAAATTTACAGAGGAATTTCTGGGCGTTAGACTTGGGGTTTGAGTAAGAAACAAGTACTTAGTTGAGTGATTTGAATCCAGAAGACAACTACAGAAATTGAATAAAAGTGAAAAGAGAAAGCTATCGACTACGATAACAACGAATGGAGTTGGATCTTGTAGTTGGTAGCTTTTCTAAACATGAAACAAATACCAGGTGAAACAGAGCAGAAGGAGAAAAAAATTATGAATGCAGTAGAAGCTTTAGACGAATTACAGCGCAAAGCAAGACATGATGATAAACTAAGAGAACAGTTCATAAAGACAAGAGATGCAGAAGATCCTCTTGGTGCATTCTGCTCTGTATGCCGTGAGGCGGGGTATGAGCTTTATCCAATGGATATTGTGCAGGCAGGAGATGAATTTTATGCCGCAATGAAGCGCAGTACGAATGGTGGCGGAGAGAATTCACCGGTGCTTACAGGAGAGGATGACCCTTATGAATTGTTTTTTGCAGGACTACAAGAACTGTAAAAATAATTTTAGTGTATAAGCATTAGACATAAATGAACAGAAGTGATTACAAAATAGGAAGATTTATTGATGATAAAGATAATTCGCGTTGGAAGAGAGCGCTTACGAGAAGCGTACGAAATTGTGAATAAGGTAGACCAGGGGATGAACGTTCCGGAATGGTTTGTTGCAGAAACGTATGAAGAATTTGATTTCTGGATGAAGAAGGAACGAGGTCTTTTATATCTTGCTGTTGATGAAGAGGGCAAGGCGGGAGCTATGTTTTTCGTAATTTTACCGGGCGCTCACCCGGATAATCTGGGATATGATCTTGGAATGGAGGAAGAGAAATTGAAGCTTTGTGCTATGATGGATACGGCGGCTGTATTACCAGAGTTTCGAGGGCACTATTTACAATATAAAATGATGCAGCACGCGGAAGGTGATTTGAGACAGATAGGATATCGCTACCTGCTTTGTACGGTGCATCCGGAAAATGTTTTCAGCAGATCAAATGTCATGAAACAGGGGTATCAGAAGATGCTTACGAAGGAAAAATATGGCGGATTCTTAAGAGATATCTGGATGAAAAATATTATAGAATAAGAAAACAAACATCGGAATAAACATCTGATGTTTGTTTTCACAGAAATGCACTAATACGTTAATACGTGAAAAAGATAAAGCAAAATACTGATATAATATAGAAAAAAGAAAAGGTGTGTGGTATACTCTCGACATAGCTAAGAAATGACATAACAGAAACAGATAGAAACAGATTTACAGAAACAAACTGACAGAGACATGCGGATGAAAGGAGTAACAGAAATGGAGACATACATGCAGATGCTTGGAAGACTTGCAAAGAGTGCATCCCGTCAGGCAGCAAAGCTTGGAACGAAGGCAAAGAACAGAGGGCTTCTCGCAGTAGCGAATGAACTTGTAGAAGAGAGAGAATTGATTTTACAGGAGAATGCAAAGGATATTGAAGCTGCGAAAGCGAAAGGCGTGAAGCAGTCTTTGATTGATCGATTGGCACTGACGGAACAGCGAATTGAAGACATGGCAGAAGGTCTGCGTCAGATTGCAGCACTTGATGATCCCATCGGAGAAGTGCTTGGCATGAAGACAAGACCGAACGGGCTTCGTATCGGACAGAAACGCGTACCGCTTGGCGTTGTCGGAATTATCTATGAATCCAGACCGAATGTGACAGCAGATGCATTCGGCCTTTGCTTCAAGACTGGAAATGCGGTAATTCTTCGCGGAGGAAGTGATGCGATTCATTCCAATCAGGCAATTACCCGTGCAATCAAGGAAGGACTCCGCAAAGAGAAGTTATCTCAGGACCTCATTCTTCTTGTGGAAGATACAAGCAGAGAAGTTGTAAATGAGATGATGAAGATGCATGGCTGGATTGATGTTCTGATTCCAAGAGGTGGAGCAGGACTTATTGCAAATGTTGTCGCAAACAGTACGGTTCCGGTAATCGAGACAGGAACCGGAAACTGTCATGTATATGTTGATGAGACAGCAGACATTAAGATGGCAACAGACATTATCGAAAATGCGAAGACACAGCGTCTTGGTGTGTGCAATGCATGTGAGTCACTTGTGATTCATTCCAAGATAGCAGATGCAGCTTTGCCGAAGATTGTAACAAGACTGAAGGAACATGGTGTAGAGATACGTGGAGATGAGAGAGCACAGGCAATCAGTTCAGAGATTATTCCGGCAACAGAAGAAGACTGGGGAACAGAGTACCTGGATGCAATTATTTCTGTAAAGATTGTTGATTCCATCGATGAGGCAATCACACATATCAATACATACAATACAGGACATTCTGAATCCATTATTACAAAGGATTACGACAATGCATTGAGATTCCAGGATGAGATCGATGCGGCAGCGGTTTATGTAAATGCATCAACAAGATTTACAGATGGATTCGAATTCGGATTCGGTGCAGAGATCGGAATCAGCACACAGAAGCTTCATGCAAGAGGCCCGATGGGACTCGAAGCATTGACAACAACAAAGTATATTATCTTCGGAAACGGACAGATCAGGGGATAGTATAGATAGCAGGTTTTAAAATCCAGGTCAATTAGTGTAAGTTAAATAAACTTGTCTTTGACCTGGATTTTATGTATCATAATTCAAGTCAACTTATGATTTGGTTATAAGCTTGCCCGGAATTCACAAAATTACAATCCAAGTCAACAATATTTCTATAAAATCACATTTCCTCCCCCAAAAAGCATCCTATTAATAAAATAAGAAGAAAATAAAAAACTTATAAAAATAACAATCAGTGTTGACAAACAGAAATCGAGGTGCTATCTTAGTATCTGTAAGGTGTTAGCACTCAAAAACAAAGAGTGCTAATAACAAACAAAGATGAACAGAAAGGGGAACACAGAGATGTCTGTAGAAGCTGAATTAAGTGAAAGAAAACTTACGATATTGAAAGCCATCATACAGAATTATCTGGAGACTGGCGAACCGGTCGGATCACGAACCCTTTCAAAATACACAGATTTGAAATTAAGTTCCGCAACGATAAGGAATGAGATGGCAGATCTGGAAGATCTTGGTTACATCTTCCAGCCACACACATCGGCAGGAAGAATTCCATCAGATAAGGGATATCGCTTTTATGTAGATCTTCTGATGGAGAATAAGGAGCAGGAGATCAGCAGACGAGAGGATGCACTTCTTGAGAAGACCGATAAGGTCGAGAAGGTACTCCAGCAGGCAGCAAAGGTTCTTGCTTCGAACACCAATTATGCAACGATGGTTTCCGCACCGGTCAACAGCCGGAACACATTGAAGTTCATTCAGCTATCACAGGTGGATGAAGAACAGATCGTAGCAGTCATCGTACTTGGTGGTAATGTGATCAAGAATAAGATCATTGAAGTTGGAGAAACCTTAAGTAACGAGAATCTGTTGAAGCTGAATATGCTTCTGAACACGACACTGAATGGATTATCCATTGATCAAATTACATTAGGTCTGATTGCCAGATTGAAAGAACAGGCTGGTATCCACAGCGAAGTTGTCGGTCATGTACTGGATGCAGTGGCAGAGATCATTCATGTAGATAATGACATGGAGATCTACACAAGCGGCGCAACGAATATTTTCAAATATCCGGAGCTTAGTGATAAGCAGAGCGCACAGGAGATCATCAGTGCATTTGAAGAGAAACAGCAGCTGGCAGATCTGGTGACAGAGACACTGGCAAGTGAGGAGAACAACGGCATACAGGTTTATATCGGAGATGAAACTCCGGTTAAGACCATGAAAGACTGCAGTGTTGTTACCGCCACATATGAGCTGGGAGAAGGTATGAAAGGAACGATTGGAATCATCGGTCCGAAGAGAATGGATTATGAACATGTCATGAAGACGCTGAAAACGCTGCAAAGTGAGTTGGATGCGATTTATAATAAAGAACCCAAAGAGTAATAATAGGAAGGTAGAAAGCTGGTGACAGAGAACATGAGCAAAGAAGATATGGTAAAAGAAGCTGTTGAAGAGGCAAAAGCAAAGGCTGCAAAAGAGCAGGCAGAAGCTGAAGAGACAGTAGAAACAGAAGATGCCCAGGGAGTTGAGGCTGAAGCGAAAGAAGCAACAGAGGAAGCAACTGAGACTGAAGGAGATTCAGAAGCAGCATCAGAAGGTAAGAAAAAGTTCTTCGGAAAGAAAGAGAAGAAGGACAAGAAAGACGAGAAGATCGAGGAACTCACAGACCGCGTTACTCGTCAGATGGCAGAGTTTGATAACTTCCGCAAGAGATCTGAGAAGGAGAAATCCCAGATGTACGAGATCGGAGCGAAAGATATCATAGAAAAGATTCTTCCGGTTGTAGACAACTTCGAGCGTGGACTTGGTTCCGTACCGGAGGAGGAGAAGAATGCTCCGTTCGTAGAAGGAATGGAGAAGATCTACAAACAGCTTATGACTACACTGGAATCCGTTGGAGTAAAACCAATCGAGGCAGTTGGTCAGGAATTCAATCCGGATTTCCACAACGCAGTGATGCATGTAGAAGATGAGGGACTCGGTGAGAACATCATCGCAGAAGAATTCCAGAAAGGTTACATGTACCGTGAAAGTGTTGTAAGACACAGCATGGTAAAAGTAGCAAACTAATTTGATTTTTAACAAGATTCAGAGATTAGATAGAGGAGGAAATTTATCATGGGAAAAATTATTGGTATTGACCTTGGTACAACAAACAGCTGTGTAGCCGTTATGGAAGGTGGACAGCCAACAGTTATCGCGAATACAGAAGGCGCAAGAACAACACCGTCTGTTGTAGCATTTACAAAGACAGGAGAGCGTCTCGTAG
>OMNT01003810.1_pt1 | contig 10581 bp, 2 predicted proteins | sample 1672551 | NCBI WGS metagenome assembly OMNT01 (sample SAMEA3136698, study PRJEB25190) | human gut metagenome
AAACCTGCGAATATGCCCGTAAATCAAGCATTTTTCAAGACAATCAACTAATTTTTGTAAAAATTTTATATGTTTTTTTGTATTTCCCTCTTGCGAGTTCTCGTTTGCTTTGATATAATCATTTCATCCAGAGAGAAAGTCGTTTCTGGAATTTACAGTAAAGAGGGTCGAATTATGGACAAACTTACCAACATCGTACGGGACGAAATTTCCCGCCAGTACAAGAGCGTTCGGCAGTTCGCTTTTGCGGTTGGCATTCCTCTGTCCACCATCAACAGCGCGCTGCACAACGGCATCGGCGGTTCCTCCTTTGACACGGTGGTCCAGATCTGCCGCACCCTGGGCATCTGCGCTCTGGGCGAGGAGAACATCCACCTGACCGAGGATACCCAGCGGATCCTGGATCAGTATGCCAAGCTGGACGATTACGGACGCCACACCATCTCCTCCGTGATGCAGGTGGAGTATGACCGCTGCACCAAGACGTTTGAGGACAGCTCCGAGCTCCGGGGCGGCTACTCCAGCGTCAACCTGTCCGCTCCCATTGCCAATGACGAGCCCGTCTCCATGAACGTGCTGGCCAGCCGCGAGGACTGAGCGGATCACATCATTCGTCGGTAAACAGCATAAAAAGAGGGTCTTCGACAGGGGTCGGAGACTCTCTTTTTATACGTTTCCACCAAAAATGTGCGTGATTTTTGGCGATTTTACGGAAGATTACGCTTGAAATTCCACGGTGTATCTGATATAATACAATGTAATTGGCGGAACAGCGGCATTTTGCCTGGGGAGATTCTCGCGTTCGCGCCACCTTTTCAGATGGGAGAAAGATGCATGAAAGCAACAAGAAAAACCGGCACCTGGCTGTGGGCACTGCTGGCAGCCGCAATACTGACGGCGCTGCTGACGGCCACAGCCTTTGCCGGAGGCAACGATTTCCGCTGCTGGACCGTGGACGCCCGGCAGTGGACCAACCAAGGATACCGTTCCGAAAAGGATGGGGTATGGTATCTGTTTCTGCCTGCCGACGAGAGCCTGGCGGACACGGTGCTGTCCTTCAGCGGCAGCGTGACAGCAGCTTCTGCCGGGACACTGGACCGGGAGCATGGCACCCTTACCGGCGCGTTTGCCGCCAGCGACCGGGTGACCCTGACGCTGGACGGCGGTAAAACGGTGCAGATCTGCGCGAAGCAGAGCAGTCTGCCCAGCTTGCGCCTGACCCTTAACGGTACCACGCTGGAGCAGGTGCACCGGGACAAGAACGTGAAATATCCCGGCAACGACCTGGTGCTGACGGACGGCGACGACGTTCTCACCGGCACCGTGGAGTTCAAGGGCCGCGGCAATTCCACCTGGAGGGAATATGCCAAGAAGCCCTATCAGATCAAGTTCAGCAAGAAAACCTCCGTGCTGGGCATGCCTGCGGCCAAGAAGTGGATCCTCCTGGCCAATGCTTCTGACGACAGCATGATCCGCACCCGCCTGGTGTATGATGCGGCGGAGCAGATGGGCTTTCCCTATGTGACGGAATATAAATATGTGGACCTGTGGGTGGACGGCGAGTATCTGGGTGTGTATCTCATCGGCGAGAAGGCCGAGATCGGCAAAAACCGCCTGAATCTGCAGGATCCTGCCGGGGCCATGTTTGAGCTGGATGACGGCTTTGCCACCGACGAGGACCACTATTTCTTCGAGGGGCGGCTGAACAGCTACTTTGCTCTGAAGGAGATCGTGGAGGAGGATGACGCGCATATTGCCCAGGCCATGAGCAATTTCCAGACCGCCATGACCCGCTTTACTACGGCGCTGACCTCAGAGGGTTGGGAAAATCTGTCCTTGGCCCAGCTCAACGCCATGATCGACGTGGACTCCCTGGCCCGCTACTATCTGATGAACGAGTACGTTCTCAACGGCGAGTCCTTCTTCACCAGCTTCTTCTGGTATCAGGACGGCGCGTCCGATGTGCTGCATGTGGGTCCTCTGTGGGACTTTGACACCTGCATGGGCAACAAGCAGGAGAAGGTCACGGACTACAACGCCTGCGATACCTCCGTGCTCATGAAGAAGATGCTGAACATCCCGGCCTTTTATCAGCGGGTGCAGGAGCTGTATGCCCGGTATGAGCCGGTGCTTACCGGCATGGCCGGGCAAATTGACGGCCGGAAGGCCGAGATCGGCGTCTCCGCCGACCTGAATTACCTCCGCTGGAACACCCTGGGCACTGCAAACCCCAAGCCCGGCGGTATGCCCTTTGCTCCCACCTATGACGAGGCACTGGACCGGGTGCGTACCTGGCTCAATGGCCGCGCAGGGGTGTTCACGCCTGCCGTGCGTCCCCAGCAGCTGGGCTATTACTTCAACACCGCCCGCACAGTGATGTATCTGACCTATTCCGCCCCCCAGCAGACGGCCCTGCGTTTCGCTGTGTGGGGTGAGCAGGACGGGCAGAACGACCTGCACTGGTATCAGGCCAAGAAACAGAATGGCCGCTGGGTGGCCGAGGTGCCTCTGATCAACCACCAGGAGACCGGCACCTATATGGTCCACATTTACAACCAGAACGGCCTGCCCCAGGGACTTCTGGACCACGGCACCGTGGTGGTGGACAACCTGGTCCAGCCGGAAAAGCCCGCCCTGAAGGCGGCGCTGTCCGCTGACGGACGGTATCTGAACCTGACGCTTACCGGCGGCAGCGACCTGGCAAAGGTGTGGTTCCCCACCTGGAGCCAGAAAAACGGTCAGGATGACCTGCAATGGTACGAGGCCCGGAAGCAGGCGGACGGCAGCTGGACATATTCCGTGCTCCTGAGCCGCCACAACACCACCGGCACCTATTTCATTCATGCCTACGGCAATAGCAAGCAGAATCTGGTGGCCCATACCACCGCTTATGTGGAGAAGATTCCCGGGCCGGAGATGAAGGCCGCCGTGTCCGCTGACGGGCGGTATCTGGACGTAACGCTGACGGGCCGCAGTGATCTGAGCCGGGTGTGGTTCCCCACCTGGAGCCAGAAAAACGGTCAGGATGACCTGCGATGGTACGAGGCCCGGAAGCAGGCGGACGGCAGCTGGACCTGCCGGGTGCCTCTGTCCAACCACGGCAGCACGGGTACGTATTTCATCCACGCCTACGGCAATGACAAGAAGAACCTGGTAGCTCACACCACCGCTTATGTGGAGAAGCTGGTGCAGCCGGAAAAGCCCGCCATGACGGCGGTGCTGTCTGCCGACGGAAGATATCTGGACGTGACTCTGACGGGCCGGGGCGATCTGAGCCGGGTATGGTTCCCCACCTGGAGCGCCGTGAACGGTCAGGACGACCTGCGGTGGTACGAGGCGGTGAAGCAGGCAGACGGCAGCTGGACCTGCCGGGTGCCCTTGGCCAACCACAAGAGCGCGGGGGGCTATTTCCTCCACGCCTACGGCAATGATAAGCGCAATCTGGTGGCCCACACCACTGTTTCCGTCGCTCAGGCCGTGTCTCCCCAGGTGTGGACCCAGCTGTCCGCCGATGGGCGGTACATGACTGTGACACTGACAGGCCGCAGCGATCTGAGCCGGGTGTGGTTCCCCGTCTGGAGCGCTGTCAACGGCCAGGACGACCTGCAGTGGTACGAGGCGAAAAAGCAGTCCAACGGTGACTGGACGTATACGGTGACGCTGGCCCGGCACAAGGGAGCGGGTACGTATTTCATCCATGTCTATGGCAATAGCAAGCAGAATCTGGTGGCTCATACCACCGCCTATGTGATCTGAAAGGAGGAACGAGCAGCCCGGAACACCTGATGGAGATCCCCTGCGACGAGTAGGAAATCAAAAACTGTAACGGAGGAAAAATATGAAGAAGGCATTATCTCTGCTTCTGGCGCTGATGATGGTGGTGGGTCTGGTCATGCCCCAGACCTGGGCCACCGGGCTCCAGGAGACGGAGCCGGACGCTGCCATTACGGAGACGCAGCCCGGCGACACCGCAGAACCTGACGCACAGCTGCCCCAGGCGGATACCATGTCCGGCAATTCCGCCGGGCTTACTCCCATCACCCGCACCAAGAATGCCGTGGCCAGCGGCGTGACCCTGGAAAAGGTGGTCATGCGCAACGTCAACGGCAGCCAGGTGGTGGGCTACCTTTCGGAGATCGACCTGAGCAAGGATGTGACCCTGAAGGCCAGCTACACCGGCTATTACTGCGACGGCAGCACCGCTGCCCAGCGCAAGGCTATGGTCAGCAGCGGCCGGCTCAAGTGGGAGATGTCCCAGACCACCGCCCAGGCCGCCGCCTACGGACGGGCCTCGGATACCGAGGGCCGCGTGGTACTGGCTACCAACGCCGACTACTACAACATGCAGACCGGCGCGCCCACCGGCTACCTCATTATGGAGGGCAACCTGGTAAAAACCGGTAATGAGCCCTTCTTTGCCATTCTGAAGGACGGCTCCGCCGTGATCCGCAAGGCGGGCAGCGACACCTCCGACGTGGTGGAGGCCGTCTCCGGTCCCTATATGCTGGTGGAGAACGGCCAGATTGTTCCCGGCCTGGACCAGGGCGATCGTATGCCCCGCAACAGCGTGGGCATACGGGCCGACGGCTCCGTGGTATTCTTTGAGGCCGACGGCCGACAGGAGCCCATGTCCATCGGTATGAGCATGTATGAAGTGGCCAGTTTCCTGAAGGATGCCGGCTGCGTCACCGCTATTTATCTGGACGGCGGCGGCTCCGCCACCGTGGCAGCCTGTTATGAGGGCACCGACGAGCTGGTGGTTCGCAACAGCCCCAGTGACGGCCTGGAGCGCACCGTGTCCGACGCCCTGCTGGTGGTGTCCACCGCCCGCTTTGACGGCGATTTTGACCACGCGTCCGTGAGCCCCCAGAACGAGCTTTATACCCCCGGCAGCCGGGTGCCCTTCACGGCCCTGGGCGCTGACTCCGCAGGCGGCGCGGCCGACCTGCCTGAAAGCGGCCTGACCTGGGTGCTGGATACTCCCGCTGCCGGACGGATCGACGCCGCCACCGGTGTGTTTACCGCCGCCAAGGGCTATGTGGGCGATGTGCGGGTCCGCCTGACCTATCAGGGTCAGAATGTGGGCTCCGCCTCCATCACCATCGCCGAGCCCGATCAGGTGTCCTTCGCCGGCAAGACCCTGTCCCTGGACTATGACAAGACCAGCGACCTGGGCCTCACCGTCAAAAGCAGCCTGCGGGATATCCACTATCACGACGGCGACTTTACCTGGACCATCCGGCCTCTGACCGAGGGCACCACCGCCGCCGACATCGGCACCATCGTGGACAATCAGCTCCATACTGCCGCCAAGGCCAGCCAGACCCGTAAAGCAGAGATCACTGTCACCTATACCAAGGCAAACGGCCAGGAGCTTACCGATACCGTCACCGTGGAGATCGGCAAGATGCCCACCATCCTTCTGGACTTTGAGGACGAGAGCTCCAAGTCCGGCGTGAACGTGGGGGCCAACGCCGTGTGGGGCAACCTGAATAGCTTTTCCGGTCACAGCGCCCATAATCTGCCCGGCGTCAGCGACGCGGGCTTCGGCGTGGCCGGTCAGGTCAGCAAGGATCCCAACGGTCTGGACATCCCCTACGGGCCCATTACCGATTTCGGCCTGGCATGCCCCGACTTTATCAGCAGCAACGCGGAATGGGACTGCAACTCCGCCGGCGCACCCTATAGCTGGGACTGCGCCCAGGACCCCGCTACCCTGTTCCGCTCCATGGGCTATGAGTACTATGTGGGCGCCATCTCCACCGCCCAGGAGGGCGCGTGGGATATGTATGCCCGCCGCGTAGCTTCCGACGAGGGTCCCGTGCGCTTCGGCCAGAAGTCTCTGGAGTATCATTACGATTATACGAAGATCTCCGGCACCAACAACACCAACGAATACCTGCGCTACAGCGGCGAGGACGTGGTCATCGAGGGCCGTCCCACCGCCCTGGGCATGTGGGTCTACGCCCCGGAGGGCACGCCCAACTACTGGCTCAGCACCAGCGTGTCCTATTGGAACGGGGAGAAGTACGTTTCCACCAGCTTGCTGCACCTGAAGACTACCACCGTCAACGCCGCAGGCGAGACCGTGGACACCACCACCCAGTATACCGGCATCAACTGGTCCGGCTGGAAGTATGTGGAGGCCGATCTGCGCAGCGTGTATGACAAGGCCCAGGACGTGGAAAACCATCCCCTGAAGATTACCGCCGGCCAGGTGCTGCTGTGGACCATCATCATCGAGGGCGGCACCGGCGACGTGGACGGCAACAAGATCACCTGCGGCTCCCGGGCTGCCGGAAGCCTGTATGTGGACAACATCCGCGCGGTGTATGGCACCACGGCTGACGACCTGGAGAACCCCGTCATCACCTCTGTCCGCGGCGGCAGCGCCTCCGTCACCGGCTACACGGATCTGACGGAGCTGGCTGAGGACGGTTCCACCGTGCTGACGGACAATGAGCTGCAATTCTTTACCGGGTATTATGATCCCCAGGGCGAGAACCGCACCGGTGTGTCCGCCGAAAACACGGTCATCACCATCGACGGCCAGGACATCAAGAACTTTGCCAACACCGACCAGGCCGTTACCGGCTCCGTGACCCTGCCCAATGGCTGCCACAGCATCAAGGTGGAGATCATGGACGGCTTCGGCAACCGCGCCAGCGTCACCCGTACCTTTACCGTCAAGGGTCGTGCCGCCATCCCCACGCTGACTCTGGACGCGCCGTCCTATGCGCTGGTGGGCGAGAACTATGTGGTCAACGTGACCTCCCCCAATGCAGGGAAGATCGATTCCGTCACCGCGCACATCGTGTACGGCAACGTGGACCTGTTTGACACCGACGAAAACGGCGGCAAGGGCGCGTTCAACACCTGCGCTTCCCTGGGCTACGGCGAGGGCTTTGAGGGCACCAGCTCTGCTGCCCGCCGCACCACCACGGAAAAGACCGTCACCGTGAACATGAACCGTACCGGCTCTGCCGGGAAGGACCTGTTCACCTTCACCATGCCCATGCCCGCCGGGGTCACGGCACTGGACAGCCTGCCCATTTCCGTCACTGTGTCCTACACCTGTGACGGTGTCACCTATACCACCTCCACCGGCAGCCTGCGGCTGCCCATGCAGGGCTACTACGCCGTTACCTCCGACATTATGGTGGAGGGCGCGGGCGCGGCCAAGCTGTATGTGAAGGATATTGACGGCAGGGCAGCCTCCGGTGTGGACCTGTATGTGGGCGAAACCTGCATCGGCACCACCGACGGCTCTGGCCAGATCAGCACAGACTATTTCAACAAGCTGGCTGCCGGCTCCCGCACCGGTGTCATCGCCCGGAAGGACAGCCATCGCTCCTTCGAGACGATCATCGTCACCCGCCGCGCCGGCGGCAGCAGCGACGGTATGCCCGCATTCGTGCAGCTCAACGCCACCCCCAATGCCCAGAGCTGCCAGAACATCACCTGGGTGTCCAACCCCCTGACCGCGCAGGCCAAGGCCGTGGTTCAGTACAGCGAAAAGAACAGCTTCAAGGGCACCTTCTCCTCCAGGGCCCAGGGCCAGGTCACTCTGCGTGAGTTCACCACCTCCGGCGACGCCGCCTATGTCAGTACCGTGTCCCTGACCGGGCTGAAGTCCGGCACCACCTACGTTTACCGTGTGGGCGACGGCAGCAGGTGGTCTGAAAACATGACCTTCACCACCAGCCAGCCCGGCTCGGCCACCACCCGCTTCTTTGTCATCGGCGATACCCAACTCTCCGGCATCGCGGAGAGCGATCAGGAGGAGATCCGCCTGATGAACGCCATCGCCGCCAACATCAACAGCCAGCCCATGAACTTCGGTATCCAGACCGGCGACTTTGTGGACAACGGCGGCAACCTGGTCCAGTGGAACGAAATTCTGGATGTATTCTCCAAGAACTACGCCGACATTCCCGTGGTGCAGGTCATGGGCAACCATGAATATTACGGCGACCTGTCCGGCGGCAACGCCTCCAGCCTGTGGACGCTGCCCGACAAGCTGTATTACTCCGTGGAGTACGGCGATGTGTATGTGGCGGTCATCAACTTTGCCGCCAACCTGGAGGACGCCTGCCAGTGGCTGATCCAGGATGCGGCCAAGTCCAGCTGCACCTGGAAGGTGCTGGCCGTTCACCAGCCCGCATACTATACCAATCCCAACGGCAGCAGCGAGGCCTTTAACCGTTATATTCCCGCAGCCGCCGAGGCCGCCGGGATCAACGTGGTGTTCTCCGGCCACGACCACAGCTATGCCCGCACCATGGTGCTGAAGGATGGCCAGCCTGTGTCCGAGACCACTCAGAACGGCCGTCTGCCCGCCACCTACGGCAAGGGCGTGCTGTACTACATCTGCGGCGACCTGGGTGAAAAGTCCCGCAGCACCGAGTACAAGGCCGTCAATAATCCTGACTTCCACTTTGCCCAGGTGTCCCAGGAGTACGACTCTCTGTACCTGGCCGTGGAGGCCACCGCGGACGCTATGACCGTCCGCACCTACTCTGTCAGCGCCGAGGGCGCCCAGTCCCTGATGGATACCTACACCATGCGGGTCCCTGCCAGCGTGTGCCGCGATAAGGGCCACGACTTCTCCAGCAAAACTGTGTATGCCCGGAACGGCAAGCTGGTATGCTCCTTCTGCGGCCAGGCCGTGGAGCTGAAGGACGCGGGCTATACCGGCTGGGCCCGGGATGAGGCCACCGGCCTGCGGATGTATTGCTACAACAACGCCTGGCACACCGGCTGGTTTGTCATCGACCCTGAGGTGTATTGCTTTGACAAGAACGGTGTGGCCTACGACGGAAAGGTGACCCTGTACGGCAAGCAGTTCGTCTTTGACGACGGCGTGGTGGTCAGCGGCCCCACGGGCTTTGTCAAGCGCGACGACGGCAAGACTCTGTACTTTGAAAACGGCCGCATTGCTTCCGGCTGGAAGGACATCGGCAACGCTACCTACTACTTCGAGACCTCCGATATGGGTGATGACTTCGGCGTTATGTACACCGGCCGCCGCCTGATCGGCAGAACCTGGTACGAGTTCGGTGCGGATGGCCGTCTGTATGAGTTGGTCCGGGGCCGTCTGTCCGCCGACGAGAAGGAGATCGTGGTCACCATCACGCCGCCCTCCGGCCAGGGCAGGAATTACGGCAACATCATGGCCGCTGCCTGGAGCCAGCAGGACGGCCAGGACGACCTGGTGTGGTACAATGCCACCGCCAACGGCGACGGCACCTACACCATCCGGGTGCCTATGTGCAAGTACAATGTGGTGGGCCGCTACCTGGTCCATGTGTACAACCACGGCATCCACGGCCAGCTGCTGGGCGGCCTGACCTTCCAGAATACCCACACCGTGGGCCATACGGATGTGGTCAAGAGCGACTCCAGCACCTGCGTCAGCGCCGGCCAGGTACGATACGTCTGCCGCTACTGCGGCGCGGCCCATAGCTCCAGCACCCCTGCCAAGCGCCACTCCGTATCCGCTGTGGTGGACAGTGAGTGCCGCACCATGACGGTGACCATGGACGCAGGCAACGGCCACGCCCACTCCAACGTGCGTTTCGCTGTGTGGAGCAGCGCGAACGGACAGGATGATCTGACCTGGTACACTGCCAAGAAGAACGGCAGTGGTCAGTGGACCTATACGGTGCCCCTGGTGAACCACAACAGCACCGGCACCTACTTCATTCACGCCTATTCCTCCGACTCCGGCCAGAACCGGCTCATCGGCAATACCACCGCCCAGGTGGCCAGGCTCCCGGCTCCTGACAGTGTCACTGCCCAGGTGTCCGCTGATTACCGCACCATGTCTGTGCAGCTGGATACTGCTTGCAGCTACAGCAGCATCCGCTTTGCTGTGTGGAGCAGCGCAGGCGGCCAGGACGACCTGACCTGGTACACCGCCAAGTCTGCCGGCGGCAACCGCTGGACCTATAACGTGGACCTGGCCAAGCACAACAGCACCGGCACCTACTTCATCCATGTGTACAGCGGCAAGACCCTGGTGGCCCATACCACCGCCCAGGTCAAGAGCCTGCCTCCCGCTGCCCCCGGCGTCAAGACCGGCCTGACAGCCACAGTTTCCTCGGACAACGCCGCCATCGAGCTGGCGCTGACCACCGCCGCCAAGTACGGCAAGGTACGCTTCGCCGTGTGGAGCAGCGCAGGCGGTCAGGATGACCTGGTCTGGTATGACGGACGGCTCAACGGCAATACCTGGTCCGCCGGTGTGAAGCTGCTGAACCACAAGACCCTGGGCGGCTACTTCATTCATGTGTATGCCGACGGCAAGCTGGTGGCCCACACCACCGCCAATGTACACGGCATGCCGCCGCAGCAGAGCGCCCAAGCCATTGTTACCGACGACTTTAACTGGATGCGGCTGCGTTTGTACAGCGCTGCCGGATACAGCAACGTGCGCTTCGCCGTGTGGAGCAGCGCAGGCGGTCAGGATGATCTTACCTGGTACAAGGCCGAGAACATCGGCGGCGCCTGGGTGGCCGCAGCAAACCTGGCCAAGCACAACAGCACCGGCACCTACTTCATCCATGTGTACAGCGGCAA
>OMNT01003811.1_pt1 | contig 10579 bp, 9 predicted proteins | sample 1672551 | NCBI WGS metagenome assembly OMNT01 (sample SAMEA3136698, study PRJEB25190) | human gut metagenome
GGGTGCGCCCGCCGCCATGAGAAGCGCCTTGCCATCGTGGAAATTGCCGTGCAGGGCGTGGAAGCCGGGGAACTCCCGCAGGCGCGCGGTCGCCGCCTCAATCGCGGTCATATCGCGGTCGATGCCGTAGAGCGTCGCCGTGCCGCCGGAGAGATGCAGCATCGCGCCGCTGTGTCCGCCGCCGCCGAGCGTCCCGTCGCAGTACACGCCGTCGGGCTTCACGTCCATCCATTCGAGGACTTCCTGCAATAACACCGGTTCGTGGATAAATTCCATGTCGTTCTCCTTATTTTACCGCCAAGCCAGCCCCAGCGCCGTCCGCAGGCTGCCCGCAAAATACAGCGACCCCGCCGCGACAATCACCGCGTCGTTCCCGGCAAGCCGCTTTGCTTCCGCCAGTCCTTCTTCCAGCGATTTTGCCGCCTGTGCGTGCGCGCCGCGCTGACAGAGGGCATCGGCGTACGTCTGCGCATCCAGCGCGCGCGGATTATCCGGCGTGACCGTCACAATGTCGTCCGCAATCGCGCAGAAATCGCGCAGCATGTCCTCCTGCAGCTTATCCGCCAGCACGCCCGTCAGCAGCACGCGCCGCTGATTCGGCAGCTGCTCCTCGACGAAGTTCCGCAGCGCCCGGACGCCCTGCGGGTTATGCGCGCCGTCAATCAGGATGCGCCCGCACCACTCCAGCCGCGCGGGCCACACGGTTGACGCAAGCCCTTCGTACACCGCCTGATCGGGAATCGTCCACCCCTGACGGCGCAGTTCCTCGACCATCGCCAGCACGCTCATGGCGTTCTCGATTTGGTGCGCGCCGGGCAGATTCAGCCGCACGTCCTGCCACTCCTGCGACAGGCGGTAGCTGACCGTCGCCCCATGCGCGTCGCACGCGGCATAGAGAATCGTATCGTCGCTGAGCTGGCGCAGGGGCGCGTGATGCTTCTCCGCCGCCTCGGCGAACACGCGGCGCACACCCTCCTTCGCCGGATGGCAGACGACAGGCGTATTGTCCTTGATAATCCCCGCCTTTTCGCCCGCAATCGCTTCGAGCGTGTTGCCCAGATACGCCATGTGGTCAAGCCCGATGGCGGTAATCGCGCAGAGAATCGGGTGGACGATGTTCGTCGGGTCTTTGCGCCCGCCCATGCCGACCTCGACAATCGCGATGTCGCAATTTTCGCCGTCAAACGCAGCAAGCGCGAGCGCCGTCCCCATCTCGAACGGGGTCACAAACGCGCCCTCCGCCCGCATCTCCTCCGCCGCCTGCACAAGCGGATTGCCGTATTTCACCATCCGCGCGTCATCCAGCGGCAGCCCATCCAGCCGAATCCGCTCCTGATACGCCTGCAAAAACGGCGACGTATACAGCCCGGTGTGATACCCCGCGCGGCGCAGGACGCTTTCGAGCATCGCGCAGGTACTACCCTTGCCGTTCGTCCCGGCGACGTGGACAATCGGCGTGCGCAGGGCGACATGCATTTTATCCAGCAGCGTCAGCACATTCTGGAAGCCGTTTTTGCTGCCTGTGGCGTAGCTGCCGTGGATGGCGGCGATGATTTCCTCACTGTTCAGCATTGAAAACACCTTCTTTTGCACCTTTTGGTGCTTGATTATTATAGCATACTGGCGGCGCGGTTGCAATCGGATGCGTGCAAAAAGGGTTTCCCCTCTGTTGATTTTCCCTGCTTTTGGGCATGGTGGGTTTGCTTTTTCTATCTTGATTTTTTTTCGCTGCTCCCGTCGCCTCTGCACAATCAGGCGGTAAAAGGGCAACCAAAATAAAAACTTCCGATAAAAATCAACTAACAGGAGTGTGCACCCGAAGCAGTCCAGAGGGCGACCGCAAACTTCGTTTGTTTTCATGCCCTCTGGTCGCGTCCGCAGACGCGAAATCCTCTGCGTAATCCCAAAGAAAAGGGAGACTGCCCCCAAGCAGTCCCCCAGAAAAAAATCCCCAATTACATAGATTCCTTGAGTTCCGCAATGCGCTTTTCGACCTGCTCCGCCTTCTGCTGATTCAGCGCCAGCTTGCCCTTCTCCTGCTCCACCAGCGCGGCGGGCGCCTTGCTCACAAAGCCCGGATTGTTCAGCTTGCCCTCAGCACGGGCGATTTCCTTGTGCAGGTTGTCGAGTTCCTTGCTCAGGCGCGCGATTTCCTTCTCGAAGTCCACCAAATCGCCCAGCGGGATGTACAGCGTGCACGCCTTCGTCACGGCGGAAACGGTCTTTTCCGTCACGGCGGCGCTGCTTTCAATGATTGCCGTTTCGCTTGCGCCTGCCAGACGCTGGAAATACTGCCCGGCGTGCGCAAGCGTCTCCGCCCAGCCATCCGCGGGAAGCAGCATCAGGTGCGTGCGCTTGCCCGCGGCGACGTTCATCTCCGCGCGCAGGTTGCGGATGGTGCGGATGACCTCCATCACGCCCTCCATCTTCGCTTCCTCGTCCGGGAAGTCCAGCTCCGGCTTCACTTCCGGCCACGATTTGAGCATCAGGAATCCCTCGCTGCCCGGCAGGAACTTGTACACCTGCTCGGTCAGGAACGGCATGAACGGGTGCAGCAGCTTCAGCAGCCCCTCCAGCACATAGAGCAGCACGCCCTGCACGGCTTTCTTTGCCACCGGATCGTCGCCATTTAAGCGGCTCTTCGCCAGCTCGATGTACCAGTCGCAGAACTCGCTCCACGCGAAATCATAGATGCGGTCCGCCGCCAGACCAAACTCGCCCTCTTCCATATTGGAAGAAATCGCACGCGTCGCGTCCTGGAAACGGGACAGAATCCACTGATCCGCCGCAGTCAGATGCGCGGTGTCCAGCGGCGCTTTCTCCGTCACGTTCATCAGCACGAAGCGGCTGGCGTTCCAAACCTTGTTGGCGAAATTGCGGGCGGATTCCACGCGCGCTGGGATGTAGCGGGTGTCGTTGCCCGCACTCACGCCCATCACCAAAGAGAAGCGCAGCGCGTCCGCGCCGTACTGGTCGATGACTTCCAGCGGATCAACGCCGTTGCCCAGCGACTTGGACATCTTGCGCCCCAGTTCGTCGCGCACCAGACCGTGAATCAGCACCGTCTGGAAGGGCGGAACCTGCATTTCCTCCAAGCCCATCGTAATCATGCGGCTAACCCAGAAGGTAATAATATCATAGCCCGTCACGAGCAGGTTCGTGGGATAGAAGTACTTCAAATCCTCGGTGTTGTCCGGCCAGCCGAGCGTGGAGAACGGCCACAGGGCAGACGAGAACCAAGTATCCAGCACGTCCTCATCCTGCTTAATGTGCGCAGAACCGCACTTGCAGCAGCAAGTCGGGTCTTCGCGGCTGACGGTCATCGCGCCGCAGTCGTCGCAGTACCACACCGGAATGCGGTGTCCCCACCACAGCTGACGGCTGATGCACCAGTCGCGGATATTTTCCATCCAGTTCATATACTGCTTCGTGAAGCGCTCCGGCACGAACTTCGTTTCGCCGCTCTTGACGCAGGCAATCGCCGGTTCCGCCAGCGGCTTCATCTTCACGAACCACTGCCGGGAGACCATCGGCTCAATCACCGTATGGCAGCGGTAGCAGGTGCCGACCTCGTGGGTCAGCGGCTCGATGCTCTTCAGCAGCCCCAATTCCTGCAAGTCCGCGACAATCGCCTTGCGCGCTTCCAGCGTCGTCATGCCGGCGTACTTGCCGCAGTCAATCGCCTGACCGTCGGCGTCCTTCGCGGCGTCCTCCGCGCCGGTCATGTGGCCGTCATAAGTGAACACGCGCACGACAGGCAGGTTGTGGCGCTGACCGACTTCGTTATCGTTCGGGTCATGCGCGGGGGTGATTTTCACCACGCCCGTGCCCTTTTCCATGTCGGCGTGTTCGTCGCAGATAATCGGGATTTCGCGATTCGCCAGCGGCAGCAGCACATGGCAGCCGTGCAGGTGGGCATAGCGCGGGTCGGCGGCGTTAATCGCCACGGCGGTGTCGCCGAGCATGGTTTCGGGGCGGGTGGTTGCCAGTTCCAGCATCTCGCCCGTCTCCTTCACAGGGTACAGCAGATGCCAGAAGTTGCCTTCCTTCTCCTGATATTCCACTTCCGCGTCCGAAATCGCGCTCTCGCAGCACGGGCACCAGTTGACCAGGCGGTTGCCGCGGTAAATCAGCCCCTTTTCGTACAGGCGGACGAACACCTCGCGCACCGCCTTGGAGCAGCCCTCGTCCATCGTGAAGCGCTCGCGACTCCAGTCGCAGCTGATGCCCATGCGGCGCTGCTGGGTGACGATGCGTCCGCCGTACTCTTCCTTCCACTTCCACGCGCGGTCGAGGAAGCCCTTGCGACCGAGGGACTCCTTGGTCAGCCCCTCTTTGCGCATCGCATCAACGATTTTCACTTCCGTCGCGATGGCGGCGTGATCCGTGCCGGGCAGCCAGAGCGTCGGATCGCCCTTCATGCGGTGATAGCGGACGGCGAGATCCTGCAGGGTGCAGTCCAGCGCGTGGCCCATGTGCAGCTGACCGGTGATGTTGGGCGGCGGCATGACAATGGTGAAGGGCTTCTTGCCTTCCACGCGGTGCGCCTCAAACGCGCCGGAGGATTCCCAGTCGCGGTAAATTTCGCTTTCCACGGCTTGGGGATTGAATGTTTTCTCCATTTCCATGTGAATGACCTCCTATTTAAGAGAATATCAGGATTGCGCCGACGAGCGCGACGACGCAGCCGACGATTTTGGTGGTGATATTGGCCTTTTCGCTGCCCGAAAACAGCTTTCGGGCGACGATACCGGACGTATAGACGAGGATTGCGCCCAGCACGAGCAGGAATGTGCCCGGCTGGAGCAAGCGCTCCGCGATCTGCTGGAAGTAGTTCATACGGGTGTCCTTTCCGCGTGAAATGATTGCCAAAACGCAAAAACAGCCCCATCCCGAAGGACGGAGCTGTTTCCGTGGTACCACCTTGCTTCGCAGCGCAAACACTGCCTCAAGCGCACGGTCACGGGTGCGAACCGCATTCGGCTACTTTCCATGCGGAAAAAAATTCTGCATCATCCTCACCGAACGCTCTGTGAAGCGACCTTCCCCTGACGGCTGTGCGAGCGGCCTCTCAGCCGGTGAACCACCCTCTCTGAGCCAGCAAAATCAGGGTACTCCTCATCACGTTGCGAGCATATGGAATTGCGGGGAATGTAGGAAATCAGGCAGAACAGGATGACTCCGCTGCTGCCTACCTCCCCTCATTTGCCCCCGGATACCAATTAGGCGTTCTTTTCCTCGTTGACCGCAACGACCTGCACGCCCTTGTAGAAACCGCAGTGCTTGCACACGCGGTGAGCCAGCTTCATCTGATGGCACTGGGGGCACTCAACGATGCCGGGCACGGTGAGCTTCCAGTTCGCACGACGGCTGTGCTTGCGAGCCTTAGAGATTTTTCCCTTCGGAAGAGCCATGGTTACACCTCCTCGTTATTGGCAGCCAAATTGCTGACCGAATTATTCTTTGTTGTCGGACTTTTCAGCCAGCAACTGCTGCAATGCCGCAAAAGGACGCTGTACATTCGCATCGTCCCGGCAATGCTTGTGTTGGTTGACCTCCTCGTACTCCTCAAATCCCCTGCAATCTTCCTTGCACAGGAAGCGCATCGGCAGGGTGAGCAGCACATGCGTCAGGGTGAGTTTCGCAAAATCAAGCTGTGCGCCTTCATACGCGAAAATCTCATCATCCTCCGGGTCGCCCCCATGCAGGAACGTTTCCCGGAAATTCCCCGTAACGGGGCAGGACGCAGGAGACAGGCATTTGGCACAATGGGCATGAGCGGTTGTCGTCAGACTTCCTTCTACCACAACACTGCCATCTTCATTGGCAGTCAGATGCCCGGAGAGCTGCACGGGGTCAAACGCGACCTCTTCGCCGCTCACATCCTGCGGGGCAATGGTCTGCTCCACAGCGAATGCGTAAGCCGTTCCCGGATCACGCAGGGCATGAAGTACATCCAGCTTCAAATGCTCACCACCTCAAATTAGACCATTTCATATTATAGGTTTTTTCGCGGGTTTTGTCAACACCTTTTCGCGGAAAAAAGCGTCTTTTCCCCGAAAAAAGTTGCGCGCCCCCGCGAAAAAAGCCCTCGTCTGACTGAAACTTACTTCTTCGCGCCCTCGACCAGTTCCTTGGTGTCGCGCGCAATCATGATTTCCTCGTTCGTGGGGATGACGCAGATGGTCACCTTGGAGTCGTCGGTGGAAATGACGGCTTCCTTGCCGCGCACCTTGTTCTTCTCCACATCCAGCTTTGCGCCCATCCACTCCATGTCCTTCATGACGGATTCGCGCAGTTCCGGGCCGTTTTCGCCGATGCCCGCCGTGAACACGATAATGTCCACGCCGCCCATCGCCGCCGCGTAGGAGCCGATGTACTTCTTGATGCCGTAGTGCAGCATGTCACGCGCCAGCGCCGCGCGGTCGTTGCCCTCATCCGCCGCCTTGTCGATGTCGCGCATGTCGGAGGACAGACCGGAGATGCCCATCAGGCCGGACTGCTTGTTCATCATCGTCAGCACTTCGTTGACGGTCATGTGGTCATTGTTGGCGATGAACTGCACCACCGCCGGATCGCAGGAGCCGGAACGCGTGCCCATGACAACGCCTTCCAGAGGGGTCAGACCCATCGACGTGTCAACGCACTTGCCGTCCACCACCGCGGACATGGACGAGCCGTTGCCCAAGTGGCAGATGATAATCTTCTTGCCGATGGGGCTCACGCCGAGGAACTCGCACACGCGCTTGCTCACATAGCGGTGGGACGTGCCGTGGAAGCCGTAGCGGCGGACGCCCATTTCCTTATAATAGCGGTACGGCACGCCATACATGAACGCCTTCGGGGGCATGGTCTGATGGAACGCGGTGTCGAACACGGCCACCTGCGGCGTGTGCGGCATAACTTCCTCGCACGCCTCAATGCCCATCAGGTTCGCCGGATTGTGCAGCGGGCCCAGCGGGATGAACTTGCGGATGGCAGCCTTCACTTCGTCGGTGATGATGCAGCTGGCGGTGAACTCCTCGCCGCCGTGCAGCACGCGGTGACCCACCGCGCCGATTTCATCCACGGACTTGAGCACGCCCTTTTCCGGGTCAAGCAGCGCGCGCAGCATCAGCTTCGTCGCCACGACGTGGTCCGGAATCGGCTCATAGAGGTCGATGACCTTCGACATGTCAGGGGTCTTCTGGTTCAGGTGGGAGCCTTCAATCGCGATGCGCTCCACCTGCCCCTTGACGATCATTTGCTCGTTGTCCATGTCCACCAGCTGGTACTTCAGGGAGGAAGAACCCGCGTTGACAATCAGAACCTTCATGGATGGTTACACTCCTTCTATTTCTATCAACCAGATGTTTCGTTAATCTTCTTCGGGGGATTTTACCGTCGCGCCCGTTTCGACCGCCCAGTTCCATGCCGGGCAGCCCTCCGGCGCCACAATGACGTTACGCTTGTAGGAAATGATGCCGGTGCGTCCGTCCAGCCCGTCCATCACGCCAATGTCCGTCACGCTTGCCGGAATGACGATTTCCGTCAGGTTTGGACACATCGCGAATGCCATCGCGCCGATCGTTTCGACGCCTTCGGGCAGAACGATGCGCTCGACGTCGTAATCATAATGGAACGCGAACGGGTCAACGATTTTGACGCCCTCCGGGAGGATGATTTCTTCCGCCGGCGAAATGTCGGAGAAGCAGTGCAGCAATCTCGTGCCGTCCGCCGTCATCAGCAGACCGTTCGTCTCGTCGAGTTTGAACGCTGCGTTGTCCTCCGCGAGGGTCAGCGACTGCAAGCCATACAGCCCGATGAAGTTCAGCTGCTCGATTTCGGTCAAACTGCTCGGCAGCGTCAAGTGCGTCAGGTAGTAGTTGAACTCAAAGACGCTGCTGTAAATCTTCTCCAAGCTCTGCGGCAGGTCGAAATCGTACAGCCGCATACAGCTTTCCAGCGAAGCGGGCGGCAGTCTCTTCAAGCCGTCGGGTAATTTCAAGCTGACCAGATAGTTGTCGCCGGAAAAACACGCCGCGCCGATTTCCGTCACGCTGTCCGGCACGACAACCGTCGTCACCGTCTTCTCGTAGAACGCCCGATGCCCCAGCGCCGTCACGGGCAAGCCGTCGATGGCGTCCGGAATCAGCACATGTTCGCTTGTGCCGATGTAGTCGGTGATGGTGACCTCGCCGCCGTCCGCCGTGTACGCAAAATCCGACGCGGGATTGACCTGCTCCCCCTTCCGGTGGAACACACACAGCGACTGCGCGACGGCAATCATCTGCTGCACCAGCGCGTCGTCGTCGTTCGGGAAGAGGAAGAAGTACAGGTCGCCCGAATCCCCAATCCAGAGGATATCGAAGCCCTGCCCATTCATCTCCACCAGCACGGCGGGCATGTCGTTGATGGTCATTTCCTGCAGGCGGGTGCTCTGCGGCGTGGTCAGCCCCAGCATCAGCGCCGTTCCCTCAACAATGAACGACTGGATGCCCAGCGCGTCGCTCGCGTCGGTCGCCTCCCAGTCGGCGGGCAGTTTCATCGCCATCACCATTTGGTTCTGGTCGGTCAGGAGGGAGGTCATCGGCGGCACGTCCGCAGCATCCGACGTCTGGTAGCCCCATTCGTTCGGAATCTCGAAAATGGCATTCTCGCCCAGCGGGACGGCGTACAGGTCAATGTAGGGCAGCAGGTACTCTTCGCTCTGTGATTCCTCCGCAAAAGCGCAGGACAGCAGCACAATCGCCGCTAAAATCAGGGAAATCAGCCGTTTTTTCATGCAGGGTTCTCCTCCTTAGCGCGTCTTTTGTGACGCTTCTGTGAACATTATAACGTTCCAGCAGAGGAAAACCCTGCATGAAATTTGGCATTACTTAACGATTTCGCCCATCTGCGCACGGCCGCAGCCAGCCGCGTTGGACTCGTCGGTGTCAATATGCATCGCCAGCGCGTACTTGTCGCTCACGCGGACAACCACGTCGCCGAAAATCAGGGAACGGCCGTCGGTATCCACCTTCACGGACACAACGTCCTTGTCCTTCACGCCGTATTCCTCAGCGTCCGCGGGGGTCATGTGGATGTGGCGCTTGGCGGCGATCACGCCCTCGGTCAGTTCCACTTCGCCCGCCGGGCCAACCAGCTTGCAGGCGCCCGAACCCGCGATGTCGCCGGATTCACGCACAGGCGCGGTCACACCGATGGAACGCGCATCCGTCAGGGACAGCTCCACCTGCGTCGCGCTGCGAACCGGGCCGAGGATGCTCACGCCGGTCAGGGTCTTCTTCGGGCCGACAACGTCCACGCGCTCCGCGCTGGCATACTGACCGGGCTGGGACAGCATCTTCTTGACGGTCAGTTCATAGCCCTTGCCGAACAGGGTTTCCAGATCCTGCTGGGTGACATGAACGTGACGAGCGGAGGTTTCCACGATGAACTGCTTCATATGAATTACTTCCTTTTCATGGTCTTGTTTGGGGATGAACCCAATCTATTATACCATCTTTCGGCGGTTCTGTAAAGGCAAAAACGGCGGCAAAATTGCATCATTCCACGTCATTTCGCGCGTTCGCTTGACGTTTCTGTTCTTTTTGTTATAATAGGAACGCACCTTTTCATTGCTCATTGCTCATTCCTCATTGCTCATTAAAAGGAGTTTTTCCATGCGCATTGTCGGCGTGATTGCCGAGTACAACCCCTTCCATTCGGGGCACGCGCACCAACTGCGTCAGGCGCGGGAAGCCGCCCATGCGGATGCGGTCGTCGCCGTCATGTCCGGCTGCTTCGTGCAGCGCGGCGACGCGGCGATTGTTTCCCCCGCCATCCGCGCAAAAATGGCGCTGCAAAATGGCGCGGATGCCGTGATTCTGCTGCCCGCGCTGTGGTCTGTCCGCGACGCGGAGCACTTCGCCTTAGGCGGCGTACATCTGCTGACCGGCTTGGGCTGCGACGCGCTCTCCTTCGGCGCGGAAACAGCGGATCTTCCCCTGCTGCAGGCGGCGGTGGATGCGCTCGAATCCCCCGATTTACCCGCAGCGATTCAGCCGCATCTGTCCGCCGGGCTGCCCTATCCCGCCGCACTTTCCGCCGCGATGGCGGAGGTCGCCCCGGCTGCCGCGCGCGTCCTTCAATCCCCCAACAACACGCTCGGCGTGTGCTACCTGCGCGCGCTTCGGCGATTGGGCGCGTCCACCGACGTGTACCCGATTGCCCGCGCGTCGGATTATCACGCGTCCGCCATTGGGGATGGCTTTTCGTCCGCCACGGCGATTCGCTCCGCCATCCTGCGCGGCGACTGGTCATCCGCCTATTCCGCCATGCCGGGGAGCGCGGCAGACTTGCTGGAAAATCAGGCGCTGGAAAATCACCTGCACCGTCCGGAGGCGCTGGACACGCTGCTGCTGGCGCGGCTTCGGCTGATGGATGAGGCGGATTATGCCGCGCTGCCGGACATCAGCGAAGGCATCGAGCGCCGACTGCGCCGATTTGCCGACACTGCCCGCACGCGTGATTCGCTCCTGCAAGCCGCCAAGACGCGGCGATACCCGTATGCGCGCTTGTCGCGGCTGGCGACGCACGCGCTGCTGGGCGTGACGCA
>OMNT01003819.1_pt1 | contig 10549 bp, 10 predicted proteins | sample 1672551 | NCBI WGS metagenome assembly OMNT01 (sample SAMEA3136698, study PRJEB25190) | human gut metagenome
TACGTTATACATTCCTACGTTGGCATTATCCAAATCAGGTATATGGGTCGAAGTTCTGAACTTCCTCTCAGCCTGTCAAACAAGCTCCCCGTTTCATTTACAAAATTCAGTATAGTTCGGTTGGGAAAAAATGTCAATATCAATATAAAAATATATCCGGTCATATTCTGGAGTCTCATATTCTGGAGTCAGATGCAGGTGTCACGGACAAATTGTATATTACAGGAATGCTTTCGCGAAGCGGTCATATGTTTTTGTAACGCGGAGTATGGAAAAATGCACAAAAAACAGAGCGTACTCTAAAAAAATAGTGTAAACGTGCCGAAAATGCCGAAAATCCATTGACAAACGCCCTTTAAAGGGGTAAAACACCACTATGGCAATTTGATAAAAGCTTATCAAATTAAAATACTATATAAAACAATTTTTACTGGAAGAGAGAAAGAGAGGGATAAGTATGAATACATTAGTTATTGTACTGATCGCAGCCGTTTTACTTTGCTGTGCATATGTATTCTACGGACGCTGGCTTGCTAACAAATGGGGAATCGATCCAAAGGCAGAGACACCAGCAAAGAAATTCGCAGATGGAAAGGATTACGTTCCGACAGACGGCTGGACAGTATTCAGTCATCAGTTTTCGTCAATTGCAGGTGCAGGTCCTGTTACCGGCGCCATTCAGGCAGCTGTATTTGGATGGCTTCCTGTTTTACTGTGGGTATTGATCGGAGGCATTTTCTTCGGTGCGGTAACAGATTTCGGAGCTTTATATGCGAGTGTAAAAAATGACGGAAAGTCTATGGGACTTCTGATCGAGAAATACATTGGTAAATTCGGTAGAAAATTATTCTTGTTGTTCTGTTGGCTGTTCACACTTCTTGTTATCGCAGCATTTGCAGATATGGTTGCAGGTACATTCAATGCGTATACAGAAGTCGACGGAGCTTTAAAACTTGCAGATGCAGCAAAGACAAACGGAGCTGCAGGAACTATTTCCCTTTTATTCATTGCATTTGCAATGGTATTTGGTCTGGTGCAGAAAAAATTCCAGTTCCGCGGATGGAAAGAAACAGTTCTTGGTCTTGTACTTACAGTAGCAGCGCTTGCTCTTGGTATGCTTGCACCGATCACAGCAGGTAAAGATACTTGGACTTATATCACATTTGTATATATCTTCTTTGCAGCAGTACTTCCGATGTGGCTTTTAAAACAGCCTCGTGATGCAATGACGACTTATATGTTCATCGGAATGATCGCCGGAGCAGCACTTGGACTTTTAGTTGCACATCCGACAATGAACCTTCCTGTATTTACAGGATTCCACAACGACACATTAGGAGATATGTTCCCAATCCTGTTCGTTACGGTAGCTTGTGGTGCCGTTTCCGGATTCCACAGCCTGGTTTCATCCGGTACTTCCTCAAAGACAGTATCCAATGAAAAAGATATGCTGAAGGTTGGATATGGAGCCATGGTTCTGGAAAGTCTTCTTGCAGTCCTCGCACTTTGTGTAGCTGGTGCAGCTGCAGCAGCAGACGGAACACCGGCAGCAGGAACACCATTCCAGGTATTCTCAAGCGGTGTTGCAGGATTCTTTGAAATGTTCGGAGTTCCGGTTTATGTAGCACAGTGCTTCATGACCATGTGCGTATCTGCACTTGCACTCACCAGTCTGGATGCAGTAGCACGTATCGGACGTATGAGTTTCCAGGAACTCTTCAGTGTAGATGATATGGAACATGCAGAAGGATGGAGAAAATTCCTTTGCAATACCTACTTCTCAACAATCCTTACACTTGTATGTGCCTATGTTCTGACACGAATTGGATATGCAAATATCTGGCCATTGTTCGGATCAGCCAACCAGCTGCTTTCCGCTCTGGTACTTGTAACACTTTGCGTATTCCTGAAAGTGACAGGAAGAAGCAACAAAATGCTTTTCCCACCGCTTATTATCATGCTTTGCGTAACAGGAACCGCACTGGTAGAAAGAACAATCGGTCTTGTAAAAGCTTACCAGGCCGGCTCAGCAGTATTCCTTGTAGAAGGACTTCAGCTGATCATCGCAGTTCTGCTGATGGCACTCGGACTTGTTATTGTGATCAATTCTCTGAAGGCTTACTTTGGAGCTAAGAAAGAGTCTGAAGCTTAAGATTTATAAAATATGACGAAAAGGGATGGCTTGTCAAAATGATGGGCTGTCTCTTTTTTTGATTGACTTTTTTTAAAATTTGCCCTGAAATACTTAGGAAACAATCGGGATCAGCGGTGCACAGGGGAATATTTTAGTAGAATCTCAGAACAGATCTGTCTATCAGAAGGATATTGAACAGGAATTCGGACTTCGTCCTTCCACGGCAACCGAAGCACTGAAATCACTGAAAAAATGAACTGATGGGAAGTATGAAGGTGTCAAACGTCATTGCGAAGATGGCAATACCAAGCGTGATCAGCAAGTCCGGTCAAGTACGGAGATGCACTTCCTGCAAATATAACGTGCAAAGTGGAAAGAATCATTGCGGACACGCATATAATAGTCAGGTACAGGAAATAATTCATCTGAATAAATGTAAGAAAGAGAGGCTGTTTATGGAAGAGCGAGATGATCTGGAACAGATGGCATTTATACAGAAGTGGAATGACGGAAAGACAGAACGGGAGAAAAAGCGAGAGCAGATGTGGAACGGGATTCTGGAGAAGGCTGGGATAAAGAAAGAAGAAAAGTAAAAAGGAAAATGATTTTTTAGAAAAAATGAAAAGAACTCAAATAGGAACTCAAAATTTAAGTTTCTGTTTGAGTTCTTTATTTGAGTTCCTTTAAGAAACTAAAAAAATATGCTATTATCTTAAAAGTAGAGAGAAGGAAGTAAAATTACAGCAGAAAATTTTTGAAGAACTAAAAAATCAAAGGGGAAGATTAGCGATGGTAAAAATAGATTTAATCACTGGCTTTTTAGGTTCCGGCAAGACAACGTTTATTAAAAAATATGCAAAATATCTTCTGGATAAAGGAATGAACATTGGCATCCTTGAGAATGATTTTGGTGCGGTAAATGTAGATATGCTTCTTTTGCAGGACCTGATGGGAGATAACTGTGAGCTTGAAATGATTTCCGGTGGGTGCGACAAAGAGACGCACAGGAGGCGTTTCCGGACGAAACTGATCGCAATGGGAATGTGCGGATATGACAGAGTAATTGTTGAACCGTCCGGGATTTATGATGTAGACGAATTTTTTGACGTTCTTCACGATGAACCACTGGATAAGTGGTATGAGATTGGTAATGTGATTACGATCGTTGACGCAAAACTGGAGCCGGAATTGTCAGAAGAAGCAGACTATCTGCTTGCGTCCGAGGCTGCAAATGCAGGAAGCATCATCCTCAGCAGGGCAGAAGAAGCAACAAAAGAACAGATTGAAAATACAATTGAACATTTGAACAGAGCGCTTGAACAGGTTCAGTGCAAGCGAAGGCTGGATCGGGAAATCATGAGAAAAGATGGAGCAGAGCTTTCGAAAGAGGATTTTGATAAGATCTTAAAGAGCGGTTATGTTGCAGAAAATTATCGAAAGATGGAGCTGGATGAGAAAAAAGGTTTTGATTCGTTGTATTTTATGGAATTGAAAATTTCTGCAGATGAATTGAAGACGCAGGTTGCGAAGATAATGCAGGATCCGGAATGTGGCGGTATTTTCCGGGTGAAGGGATTCGTGAAAGATGATGCAGGAAGCTGGATGCAGCTGAATGCAACCGGTCATGAGATCAGTATGAAGCCGATCGGAGACGGGCAGGAGGTTGTGATCGTGATTGGGGAGCAGTTGAAGGAAGATTGTATACGGAAGTATCTGGAGAATTAGAAAGTGTAAAAGAGCGCATCAAAAGCGATGTGATCCGGTCAGTATGCTGAAAACAGTTTTGTTTGTGTAATACAGCTGTTATTGTATCCATAAGCAACAGGACGCATGAAAAAACTTTCGTTTTTTCATGCGTCCTGTTAATTTATTGTTTTTGGTAAATGATATGTTTTATACGACCGCCATCCATAATGATGGTATCATTTTCAGCTTTTACATACATTACAAGATTTGCATCCATTCGGAAGATAATACTTCCTGATGCTGATTGGTAAAGTGTTGTTTTCCCATGGCGACGCATATGGATTTCGCATGTATTTTCAATTTTCACTAATTTCATGAAGGAATCGGTTTCATCGTTGTAATAGGTTCCTTCCTGGAAAAGTGCCGGATCTGCAGGTTTGGCAGGGGTCAATGTAAGTACACGGGCAGGAAGCCGATAAAGGATTCCGTTATCTGTGAAGTAGATTTTTTCATCCAATGAACCAATGCGATAACCGCCATCCTCTTCTTTTACCAGTTCTGTGCGGCACCATTCTCTTTGCATATAGAAAGTACCGTTTTGCTCTGTGATATCAACAAATATTGGATCATCCGGAAGTGCTGTCAGGAATACACCGCTGTGAGCAGGTGTATTTTCATGTTCCGGCACGGCTGGTTCGGTACAATCCGGTAATCCGAGTACGATGCAGGCGGCTTTATCGGCAAGCTTAGACATTGCGTAAGTTGTGGTGTTACTGATCAGTACAAGCTCCAGTTCTTTTTCCGGAATGCAAATAATTTCACCACGGTATGCAGCATCGGCACCGCCATGACCGAATACATCCAGACCATGAAGCTTATGGGTGATCAGTCCGCCGCAGTATTCAGCCGTTTTTCCATTGCTGAGAAGGACAGGTTTCTTCATAAGCTCGATAATTTCAGGATCGATCACATTTGGATGAATGTACTCATCTAATACTTTGCAGAGATCGGAAGCACAGGTATTTACAGAGGTTGGTCCGTAAAGTGCATAGTTCAGTGGATTGTAGTAGAATGTATCATCACCTTCGTCCTGGTAAGAGTAAGTAAGATCCGGAACAATCTGTGTAAAGCTTTCGCGGACAAAAGAATGTGTCATTCCGAGTGGAGTGAAAATACGTTCTTTTACAAATTGTGGGAAGCTCATTTGCGACAGCTTTTCAACGATAAGTGCCAATAAATGGAAACCGGTGTTACTGTATAAATACTGTGACTGCGGTTCAAAGTTCAGCGATTTCTGAAGAGATATCGTTGTATTGATATCATCCATGTCAATCTGATCGTTGATCTTGATACCGCGTAAAAATAAGAGTTCCCATTGGTCGCGAAGTCCGCTGACATTATTCATCATCTGGCGGATCGTAATCGGTGTTTCAATGTTGATATATTCATTTAAATATTTTTTGATGTTGTCATCTAAATCAAGTTTTCCTTCTTTCCAGAGAAGAAGAATAGACATAACAGTAAATTCTTTGGAAATCGATGCGACATGGAAAATACTTTCTTTATGGATTTTTAATTTATTTTCAAGATTTCCATATCCAAAACATTTTTCGTAAAGAGTTTTACCGTGCTGGCGAATCAATACCTGAGCGCCAGGGCAAAGACCGCGATTCCACATACGGAAAAGCTGATCTAATTGTTCTGTCATATTTGAATTCATTACAAAAATACTCCTTCTGATAAACTATTTTTTTAGGATTTTTTTGAATGCATAAAGCCAGTTTTTGCCTGCAAGCAGAGAAATCCGTTCATCTGAATAATTATGTTCCTTCATATCCAGCACTCCATTTTTGCGGCGTACAGCGACATCAGTTAGCAAATCAAAATGTGCATCAATAATATATTTCATAATCGTGTTTTCCTTAATAAACTAATTGTGAAAAGTAAACTATTATAGTCGCTTCTTCATTTGATGTATTCAGGTAGTTATGTAAACAATTTTTAGGGATATAGAAACTGTCGCCCTCGTAGATCATATAAGTGCTGTTATCGATGCGGAGTTCTAATTCCCCTTTGAGGAGCAGGAGACTTTCGTCGTAATTACCATGTGAAATCATTTTCTCAGTCACCCAGGTGTTAGGCTTTAATCTCACAATGAGTCCGGTCATTTGTGCTTCTTGTGCGTTTGGAAGTTTAGAAGGTGTAAAAATAGAGTAGGAAACATCGATTTCCGGGATTTTCATTGGAATTCGGTTCTCTTTTCTCATCAAATAAGATTCCTTTGATTTCTTTCCTTCTTCAGATGACTTGGCAGAGAGTTCGGAGTCATCCATGATCAACCATACTTCTGAACAATTTAAGCAGGCTGCAATTTTTCTAAGTGCTACGAGTGAAGGAGATTTTAAATCTCTTTCAATTTGTGATATATGACCTATTGTGTATCCGGTAGCTTCAGCTACCTCTTTGAGCGTGAGCCCTCTTCTCTTTCGCATTTCGCGAATTCGGCTTCCATACATGGTTCCGCTCCTCCTTTCGCAATTCAAGTATAAAAACTAGCGGTTTTTGATTGCTTTTTCAGAGAAAAATTGATTGAATAACGTCCGTTTTCATCACAATCTAATTGATGATCAATGATAACACGTCCATTTTCTTTGATCGAAGAGTAGAATGGATGATAGGCAGGTGTTTAGTTAGATGTTCCTGCAAGACCGGTAATTGCAGAGATACCACATTCTAATTCATGCATATCATCGCATATGATTTCTACTTCTGTACCGCTTAAGCGTTTCATGCGAGGAATTTGTGCAACAGTGTCTGCCATTGCTGTTGATTTAAATTCAAATCCCAGCTTGATCGGAGTCGCAACTTCGTATAAAGGAATTTTGCTTAAATCGGAATCAAGAACTTCTTTTACTGCAGAAATCGTATTTTCCCTGAGAACTTTTTGTGGTGGGAATTTTGCAGCATAGCGTGACAAAGCTTCTTTTGTTGTTACGAATTTTACCCATGGCATCATTTCTTTCTCTATAAGCTGTTTGCGAAGGCCGGAATCACCGATGATAAGACCGACCGGAACCTTATAAGAAGCAGCAAGTGCTGCGTTCGTTGTACTTTCGTTCATATAGGATCCGTTGATCTTAAGGCTGGAAACAACTCTTCCGTAGAAGCTGTGATCCATATTGGCGAAATCTTCTCCCGGACCGGCATGATATCCGGCAAGGAATACAACATCGTAGGTTTCATCCAGGCAAGACATCATGTACTGTCTTCTTGGAGAACCGCTTACTAAGCTGATACGTTCATCCATCTGGCAAAGTTCATCATAAGAAAGGTTCGTTCCGCTTCCGTGAGAATCAGAAATGGTGATTTCCCCGATTTCATCATTTCTGGAGGAAGCATGAATTCCTTCGATGATCCAGCGTACCTGATTGTGTAAAGCGCGGCGGAAGGAAGGAACCTCATCACGTTCCTGAGATGGAGAAGTGATACCTGCCATTCCTTCCATGTCTACAGAAATGTAGATTTTTAGTGCTTTTTTCATAAGAAAATCCTCCTTTATGTAACTTATTTGTTTTCTTATAGAAAAACAAAACATACAGTTGTTAAAATATTATAAAGTAATAAAGCGGATGTGTCAATATTTTGACATAATATACAAAATAAATTATACTGACAGTAATAATTATACTGTGAGTAAAAACACAGAGAAAATCTTTTTCGTAAAACGAAACTCAAAAAAGGATGTAAAGGAGGACGGAAAAACGTATACATTCCATTTGAGAAAAGATGCAAAATGGTCAGACGGAAGTCCGGTGACAGCAAAAGATTTCGAATATTCCTGGAGAAGGACCGGTTGGATGTAAATTTGCATCCAGATGCCCATATGCTACCAAACGCTGTCATGAAGAAAGACCAATCTTCAGAAACGTTGGAAATGAACATTATGTAGCCTGTCATCAGGTAGAATAATGCATTTAACTTTGCTACAATGGAAGTAGCATTGAAGCAGTCAATAATCTGAATATCTGATTAGAGGAGAAAAAGAAAATGCATGAATTAACACAATTAATTAAAGATGATATGCGTCCGGCTCTTGGGGTAACCGAGCCGGGAGCGATCGCATATGCGGTTTCAAAAGCAAAATCCTACGTTCCGGGAGAACTGGAACAGGTTACGCTTTTGCTGAACAGCGGTATGTATAAAAATGCATATACATGTGGTATCCCGAACAGCCATTTTTACGGGAACGAATACGCAGCAGCTCTTGGAGTCGTAGCAGGGAAACCGGAGAAAGAGCTGGAGAGTCTTGCTGATGTAACAGAAGCTGACAATATGGCAGCAGAGCAGTTGGTAAAAGACGGAAAAATTACTGTAAAAATGAGTAAGATCACAAGCCGTATTTTTATAGAAGCCTGTGTAAAGACAACAGGCGGAGAGGCTATGGTTCAGATTCGCGATGCACATACAAATATTGTTCGTATTGAGGCAAATGGAGAGGTGGGACAGTTATTTGAAACATCCGACAAAGAATTTATACGGAGTGTTTTTATAGAAAATACGGATATAGATACGGTTAAGATTTCCGGGATTGCTACAATGTTAAGTGGTTCAGAGCAGAATGCAGGAAATACACAGCGATAGAAAATCAAAAATTGTAATTTTTATAAAAAATCGTTATACTGTAATAAACGGTATAGCGATTTTTTCGTGAATATTTTAAAATTTTTGGAAATATCAGATGACAGATCAGTTTCCATACATTGTCTGCACTTGACTGTTTGACATTCATAAAAAGCGAGGTAATTTATGACAGCGAAAGAAAGAAATGATTATTTTTATGTGTGTGCATTGATTGAGTATATTGCAAGGGAGACCTTGAATCACAGAGGTGATATCGTTAAAGCCATCGGTGAAGAAGGTATTAAGAAATTACTACATGATGCGGAAATGGATCATTGCCTTAGCTTTGAGCAGGTCAGTGATAAAATTTCAGAATTTAATACGGATTTATATTATCAGAATCCGGACTACCTTGAATGGTCATACAGAGATGGAAAATTACTGGATTAAAAACTAAAGTAAATTAAAAGGGAGCGGATTCCATTAACGAACTTCTTGGGCTGACGATCAAATCAGCCCAAGAATAATATTAAAAAACAGATAAAGGAAAAGATGGAGGAGTTTAAAGATGAACAGGTGGACGAAACGTTGCATGGCATTTGTACTTACATTGACAATTATATGTACTTCAATAAGCGCAGTGAAACCAACAGTGGAAACGACATATGCGGCCACTGTGCAAAATATTACGAAGTCAACAAAGGTTGTATGCAGGAAGACGGTTGCGGTGAAAGCACCGTCAGGATATAAAAATTGTAAATATTCAAGTACGAATCCAAAGGTGGCTTCCATAGATGCAAAGGGAAAATTAAAAGCTCTTCGTCTGGGCGTTACAACCATCACGGTAAAAAGCGGTACGAAAAAGAAAAGCTATACGATCACGGTTGTTCCGGAAAAGAAAAGTGATGTAAGACTTAATCAGGAACTGATTCTTGGCGGACAGATGGTTCAGTTAAAGTTAGTATCCGATAAGTATGATACAAGTCAGGTAAAGCTGTATGTTGATAGTGCCTTTAAGGAAATTGACCACAGGGGAAATTGTAATTTCAAGAAATATAATGGTTATCAGGCAAGTGGATCGCTTTATTATTCGTATGGGCAGTTTACCAGAAATATTACCCTGTACATCTGTGATAAAGATGTGATTTTTGATGGATTAATAGAGAATTCCCAGGCTGGGGTAAACTATGATGCAGATTCTCTGCAATGGGAATTTTTGGGGAAATCATTCCATTATAAACAGTTAAAAAATAAAGGCATCGAAATTCAGATGGATGGCAGTGCATTGCCGGATCAGATTGTTTATACTCCGGGAGATCATACATTTACTGTTATTGCCGGAAAAGAGATATATAGCAAAAAAATTGCTGTCAGTTATTCGGTCAAGGATACGCTGATAAAAAAAGACGCAAGAGGATATGCAGAGGATGGAAAAGCTGTATTTGATGCGGCCTTTGCAGCAGTTGATCAGGTAGTGAAGGACGGAATGGGCGAGGAAGAGAAAGTAAAAGCCATTCATGATTATTTAATCTATCATGCCAATTATGTCAATAATGGAGATTATAGTACCGCGGAAAACTGGGCATATGGAGCTGGTGGAGTATTGTTACATAAAGAAGGTGTCTGCCAGAGTTATGCGTTTGCTTTTTATATGATGGCAATATCTGCCGGGCTCGAATGCAGGTTTGTGTCCGGTACAGCAGATGGAGGTGGTCATGCATGGAATCAGGTTAAGGTTAACGGAAAGTGGTATTATATTGATTGTACATGGGATGATCCGGTTGGCGGAGGATATGAAAATTATAAATATTATTTATCGGAGAGCCTTTGGTCAGATCATATTGCAGAGACGGCAAAAGATCTGTCGGAGGATGGAAAATATGATTGGGAGCATTATTATCTGACAGGAGCAGATTATGCCAGATAATAAGACTCTGTGGCAAGTTTCATTATCTAAGGGTTATTTCTGGGACAGTCTAGCCGACTGCCTCAGATAGCTCTTTTTCTTTTGCAGCTTTTGCCGCCTGTTCACGCTCTTTTCTACGTCTCCAATAAGTACGATTCCAAGCACGTTTGCGGCGTTTGTGTTCTTCCTCTTTTATCTGTTCG
>OMNT01003823.1_pt1 | contig 10542 bp, 8 predicted proteins | sample 1672551 | NCBI WGS metagenome assembly OMNT01 (sample SAMEA3136698, study PRJEB25190) | human gut metagenome
GAAAATAAGGAGCTGACCGAGCGCTGCGAGGAGGCAAACTCCGCGCTGCGCGTCAAGGGCCGCGCCCATGACCAGGCCCGCCAGCAGGTCATCGCGGACCGTGATAAGGTCATTGCCGACGCCGAGGCCGAGGCTGCGCGCATCCGCCAGCAGGCGCGGGACGACGCGGACAAAATCCTCAAGGACACGAACCTGAAGGCTGAGGCCATCGACCAGCTCGCCCGCGAGCTCGAGGCCGAGGACGACGCCGCTGCTACCACCGATGCTCCGAAGGGAGGCGACGAGTAATGCCTATCGGACCTGCTCGAATGCCGCTTCTCGATCACCTGGGAGAGCTTCGTCGTCGTTTGACGATCATCGTCGTATCCGTGTTAGCCGCGACGATCGTTATGTATTTCGCCACTCCCGTGATCGTTGATATCCTCGAGGCCCCGATTGTACCGTTCGTGCCCGACGGTGAGTTCTTTATCACGAGTTCGCTTGGTGGCTTTGCCATTAAGTTTGGCATTGCCATAAAAGTTGCCGTGGTCATGTGCACGCCCATGATTGTCTGGCAGATTTTGGCGTTTTTCCTGCCAGCGCTGCGTCCCAACGAGCGCAAGTGGGTCGTACCCACGGTGCTTGTCGCGACCGTCCTGTTCTTTATTGGCGCCATTTTCTGCTATTTCATCATCATCCCCGCCGGCTTTGAGTGGCTCATTGGCGAGACCTCCGGTATTGCCACGGCACTGCCCGATCTCGAGGATTACATCAATATCGAGATTCTTCTTATGATCGGCTTTGGCATTTCTTTTGAGCTGCCGATCGCGGTGTTCTACCTTGCTGTGTTCCAGATCGTTCCCTATGCCAAATTCCGTGCTGCTTGGCGCTACATCTACGTCTGTATGCTTGTGGTCGCGGCATCCATTACTCCGGATGCCTCGCCGGTCACGTTGATGCTTATGTATGCGGCAATGCTTTCCCTCTACGAGATCTCGCTTGCAGTCACACGCATCGTCGTGGTGGCTCGCGGCGGCAAAAAGGCCCTCACGACGAGTCGCGTTGGCTTTTTTAGCGATGACGACGAGGACGATGAGGAGTAAATCGGTATGCACGAGGTTGGCATTGTCAACGGCATACTCGATACAGTGATTCGTGCGGCGCGTGGGGCGGGGGCCTCGCGCGCCGTTTTGGTAACGCTGCGTATCGGGGATATGACCGAGGTCGTGCGCGAGGCGCTTGACTTTGCGTGGGAGACGTTTCGTGACGAGGACCCGCTCACGCAAAGTTGCGAGCTTGCGGTAGAGGAGGTCCATCCGCAAAGCGAGTGTCTGGACTGCGGTGAGGTTTTCAATCATGACCGCTTCCACTGCCGCTGCCCCCAGTGCGGCGGCGCCAATGTGCGCCTACTGCACGGCCGCGAGCTCGACATCGCAAGTATCGAAATCGAAACCCCCGATGATTAGCCCATCAGCCATCTGGGGACGGGGTATAAAGGGGCAGAAGTAAGGAGTGCTGAGTATGGCCGAGAAAACGATTGATATCGCGTCGCCGATTCTGTCGCGCAACGAGCGCCTGGCAGATAAGCTGCGCAAGCGTTTTGAACAGACGAACACCTACGTGATTAACGTGCTGTCGAGCCCCGGCTCGGGCAAGACCACCACGATCCTGGGCACCAACGAGCGCCTGCGAGATAAGGCCGGCTTGCGCTGCGCCGTTATCGAGGGCGATATCGCCTCGGATGTCGACGCTATCACCATGAAGGAAGCCGGCATGCCCGCCATCCAGATCAACACGGGTGGCCTGTGCCATCTCGAAGGCAACATGATCATGGAAGCCGTCGACGCCTTCGACCAGGCTGTGGGCCTGGAAAACATCGACGTCATCTTTATCGAAAACGTGGGTAACCTGGTGTGCCCGGTCGACTTTGACCTGGGCGAGAACCTGGCCATCATGATCCTCTCGGTGCCCGAGGGTGACGACAAACCCATTAAGTACCCGGGCATCTTCCAACACGCCGGCGCACAGTTGCTCAACAAGGTCGACGTGGCCCCGGCTTTCGATTTTGACATGGATAGGTATACTAAGACACTCGATGACCTCAATCCGCAGGCGCCGCGGTTTGCCGTGAGCGCGCGCAAGGGCGAGGGCATGGATGCCTGGTGCGATTGGCTCATCGGGCGGGTCGAGCAAGCAAGGGCGTAAGTCGGCCGCCAAAAGGGCGGGCGTAGCCGCAGAGATACGAGATAGGAGCCTCTTTTGAAGCTCATCATCGCCGAGAAAAACGACGCCGCGCGTCAGATTGCCGAGCGTCTGTCCACGGGCAAACCCAAAAAGGACAAGGTGTACAACACCGCCATCTACCGTTTTGAGTGGAAGGGCGAGGAGTGCGTGACCATCGGCCTTGCCGGTCACATCCTGGCGCCCGATTTTTGCGACAGCGTGCTGTTCGATAAAAAGCTGGGTTGGTATTCGGTGACCGAGGACGGCGAGATGCTGCCGGCCGACATGCCCGACGGTCTGGCCCGTCCGCCCTACGACACCAAGCGCAAGCCGTTCCTTGCCGACGGTATTTCCATTAAGGGCTGGAAGCTCGAGAGCCTGCCCTATCTCACGTGGGCACCGGTCATTAAACTGCCGGCAGAGAAGGAACTCATTCGCTCGCTCAAGAACCTGGCTAAGAAGTCCGACAGTGTCATCATCGCCACGGACTTCGATCGCGAGGGCGAGCTGATTGGTTCGGACGCCCTCAACAAGGTGCGTGAGGTGGCGCCCGACTTGCCGGTTGCCCGTGCCCAGTACTCTTCGTTTACCAAGGCCGAGATCACGCACGCCTTCGACAATCTCGTCACGCTCGACCAGAACCTGGCCGACGCTGGCGAGAGCCGTCAGCACATCGACCTTATCTGGGGTGCGGTGCTTACGCGCTATCTGACGCTCGCCAAGTTCGGCGGCTTTGGCAACGTGCGCTCCGCCGGCCGCGTGCAGACACCGACGCTTGCCCTGGTGGTCGAGCGCGAGCGCGAGCGTATGGCGTTTGTGCCCGAGGACTATTGGCAGATCCGCGGCATGGGCGCCGCGCAGGGCGCTGCCGAGGACGACCGCTTTAAGATTGCTCACAAGACAGCGCGCTTTACTGACAAGGATGCTGCCGAGACGGCGTATGGTCACGTCGACGGCGCCAAGACGGCGACCGTCGCCGCGGTGACCAAGCGCTCGCGCAAGCAGCAGCCTCCCACGCCGTTTGCGACCACCTCGCTGCAGGCTGCCGCCGCAGCCGAGGGCATCTCGCCTGCGCGTACCATGCGCATCGCCGAGTCCCTCTACATGGCGGGCCTCATCAGCTACCCGCGTGTCGACAACACCGTGTACCCCGCGACGCTCGATTTGGGTGCTGTGGTGAGCGACCTGGCAAAGATCAACCCGGCGCTGGCGCCTGTGTGCAAAAAGGTGCTCGCCGGACCCATGAAGCCCACGCGTGGCAAGGTCGAGACCACCGACCACCCGCCGATCTATCCCACGGGCGAGGGCGATCCGTCCACGCTCGACGGCGGCCAGCGCAAGCTTTACGACCTTATCGCTCGTCGCTTCTTGGCGACGCTTATGGGTCCCGCGACCATCGAGAACACCAAGCTCGAGCTCGACGTGAACGGCGAGCCGTTCGTGGCTTCGGGCGATGTGCTCGTGACCCCGGGTTTCCGTGAGGCATACCCGTACGGACTCAAGCGCGACGAGCAGATGCCGCCGCTGGAGCAGGGTGACACGGTCGACGTGTTCGACATGAAGCTCGAGGCCAAGCAGACCGAGCCGCCCGCGCGCTACAGCCAGGGCAAGCTCGTGCAGGAGATGGAAAAGCGCGGCCTGGGTACCAAGTCCACGCGCGCGAGCATCATCGAGCGTCTGTACGCCGTGCGCTACCTCAAAAACGATCCCGTGGAGCCGAGCCAGCTGGGTATCGCCATCATCGATGCACTGTCGCAGTTTGCCCCGCGCATCACGAGCCCCGATATGACCAGCGAGCTCGACGGCGACATGACCCGCGTGGAGCGCGGCGAGGACACCGAAGAGCATGTCGTGACGCACTCGCGCGCGCTGCTGGCCGGTGTGCTCGACGAGCTGCTCAAGCATACGCAGGAGCTGGGCGACGCCATCAGCGATGCCGTCACGGCCGATGCGCGCGTGGGCACCTGCCCCAAGTGCGGCAAGGACCTCGTCATGAAGACGAGTGCCAAGACTCGTGGCAGCTTTATCGGCTGCATGGGATGGCCCGACTGCGACGTGACCTATCCGGTGCCGAGTGGCGTCAAGGTAAGCCCGCTCGAGGGCGAGGCGGCCGTGTGCCCCGAGTGCGGCGCGCCGCGCATTAAGTGCCAGCCGTTCCGCCAGAAGGCCTTCGAGATTTGCATGAATCCGACGTGTCCCACCAACTACGAGCCCGACCTTAAGGTGGGCGAGTGCAAGGTGTGCGCGGAGGCCGGGCGCCACGGCGACCTGATTGCGCACAAGAGTGAGAAAAGCGGCAAGCGCTTTATCCGCTGCACCAACTACGACGACTGCGGCGTGAGCTATCCGCTGCCGGCGCGTGGCAAGCTCGAGGCGACGGGCGAGACCTGCCCCGAGTGCGGCGCCCCCATCGTGGTGGTCAACACGGCGCGCGGTCCGTGGCGTATCTGCGTCAACATGGACTGCCCGACCAAGGAGAAGAAGCCCGCCCGTGGGCGCAAGACCACGGCCAAGACGAGCACGGCAAAGAAGACCACGGCCAAGAAAGCCACGGCTACGAAGAAGGCTTCGACCGCCAAGAAGACGACGGTCAAGAAGTCGACCACCAAGAAGACAGCCGCCGACAAGTAACGGTGCAGTCGAAACATTGCCCAAAACAAAAACGAGCGAGGGTCCCATGATCCTCGCTCGTTTTTAGGTAGTCATTGTAGTCATTGGGTAGTCATTGGGGACGTTCTTTAATGACTAGTCGTTTAAGAACGTCCCGAACGACTACTTCACCTCGACGGGCGCGGCGCCGGGGTAGCGGTCCTCAAAGTCCAGGCGGTACTTATTGTCGTTGGTGCCTGCCACATTGTCGCGTGCCAGCGGCGCCACGATCTCGTCCTTGTGGTTGGCGGGGCTGGAGTAATCAAGGCTGATTTCCCAGGCATCGCAAATCACGTCGATACGGTTCTCCAGATCGTCGTAGAGCGTGATGATATCTTTCCACGAGCTGTAATTCTGCGAGTCGATGGGAACGTCCAGGTCCTCGACCTCGTCCTTCAGGTCGCTAATCTGATCCTCGAGCGCCTCGGCGGCATCGCTGGCAGATTGGCGCGAGCTGCGGTCATCCTTGAGATAGTACGTGTTAAACGTGGTAGCGCAGTCGCGAACCTGCTGATCAAGATCGGAAAGCCTGCTGTAGTAGGAGCTCAGCTGGTCGTAGACGTTTTGCTCGCTGATGGTGGCGGTATCGCGGGCGTCATCGTCATCATCATCGTCAAGCTTGTTGGGGTCGCCCTTGACGGACACATCGTCGTCATCGTCGTCGATCTTGACCTTTTCGATCGTCGTGCCTTTGGAATCGTCGGCACCCTTATCGAAGGGCTTGATCATAAAGAACACGACGAGCGCGATGATAACGACGACGAGTGCGGCGATAATGCCGATGAGCAGGGCGTTGTTGTTTTTGGGGGCAGTAGGTGCGCCGGCCTGCGGAGCAGCGGTCGGAATGGGTTGCTGAGTCGTGGCGTTGGCCGCCGCCCATTGCTGCGTCGTGCCGACTTCGGGCTGGGGAGCGGGCACGGGCTGATGGGCGGACTGTACAGTCACGTCTGCCGGCTGGGGCTGGGTTGCGGTCGCATTGGCGCCGGAGACGGCATCGGGTGCGGGGGCGTTTTCGGCGAATGGCGTGCCCTCCTGCGCTTGCGAAGCCTGGTCATCGGCGGTCGCGGGCGCACCACAGTTGGTGCAAAAGCGTTCATCGTCCTTTAGAAGCTTGCCGCAATGGGTGCAAAATCGGGGCATGGTGGTTCCTTCCGTTTAATCTGTTGGCTAAATTATAAGGTGGTTGAGGTGCAGATGGACTGCACCGATCCAACTGGTTACGAGAGGATGGTTGCCCCGCGCCTTGTACCATTGCATGCGTCACGATGGATGCAACGTGTTGAGCGTCCGGCATGTCCGCTTATCGACGGTTCAGCGGAATGCAATAGTAGGGAGTGAGTCTGTGTACTGTGGCGAGTGGAGTAGCGGCAGCGGCGACAAGGTGGGGTCGGCTCGACTCCCGCATGGGGACGCATCCCTTGCCGCGCCCGATTGCTCACGTCGAGTGTTTTGTGCTGCCGCGGTGACCGGAGCGTTTGCTTTGGCGGCCGGCCTCGGCGGTTGCGCCGCGCACCGTAGCGAAGCGAAGGGCTCCGCTGGTCCCGCCAAACAAACGTCAAAGCGGTCGTCCACGACAAAAGCGACGGTCGCCCCTAAGTCTTCTTGGATCGCCGCCATTCAGCAAGATATCGAGGCTCTGGTCGAGCCGTATGGCGACTCCGTCTCGGTTTATGCCGTGGCGCTCGACCCCCAAACGTTCGACGCGCTCGATGGCGAAGCCGTTGTGGCGCCCGATGAGCGTCGCGTGGCGGCAAGCATCATCAAGCTCTCCATCCTCGCGTGCGCGCTCGATGCCGCAGCGGCGGGTAGGCTGTCCCTCGACGAACGGATTACGGTGACGCAGCGGGATATCGTGGGCGGCAGCGGCAATATTCAAGCGCGCGGCGCGGGCGTGTCGTACAGTGTGGATGAGCTGCTGCGCGCCATGATCGCCCAGAGCGACAACGTGGCGGCGAATCTCATCATCAACCGGCTCGGCATGGATGCGGTAAATGGGACGTGCGCCGCGCTGGGTTTGACTCAAACGGCGCTCGCTCGTCTGATGATGGACACCGATGCCCAGGCGCAGGGTCGCGAAAACTATACGAGCGCCCGCGATGCCGCAACCGTGTTGCAGCGGCTGGCGGCGGGGACAATCGCAACGCCCGAGCTCTGCGAGCGGGCGCGTGGATATCTGCTAGCTCAGGAAGATACGCGCGGTATTGTCGAGGGTGTTCCCGGTGACGTCTCGGTCGCGCACAAAACGGGCAGCTTGGCGAATGTTCAGCACGATGCGGCAATCGTCTATGCCGAACACCCCTATATCTTGGTCGTCCTCACCCAAGACCGTGAACGCGAGCAGGCCCTGGCCTTGGAGCGCGACATCTCCTCCTCCATCTATGCCCGCGCCCACTCCTAGCTTGCGGTGAAATAGGGACTGTATTTGCTGCTAAGAAGCCTATTCAGTCCCTATTTCACCGCAACTTAGAGGGTCGGCAGTTGGGAACGTTCCTTTTCTGCCGGCACTTTAGGAACGTCCCTAACTGCCGCCCAATGACTAGGTCGTATTTGGGGCGCGCCGAGCGCTGGGGTATCATGACGTGGTTGCTATAACTCGCATTTCCGCGCCTTGTAGGAAGGGGCTGCGCTCATGGCTTTTGAGCTCGCTCAACATAGCTTTATCACGCTCGAGGGCGTCGATGGCGCCGGCAAGTCCACGCAGGCGCGCCTGCTGGCCCGCGTGCTTGACCTTGCCGGTTATCAGGTCGTGACCCTGCGCGAGCCGGGCGGCACCGCCATCAGCGAAAAGATTCGTGCCCTGCTGCTCGACCCCGCCAACACGGCGATGGGAGACACCTGCGAGCTGCTGCTCTATGAGGCGGCGCGCGCCCAGCTAGTGCACGAGGTCATCGCGCCTGCCCTCGCTGCCGGCAAGGTGGTCCTGTGCGATCGCTTCTACGATTCCACGACCTGCTACCAGGCGTTTGCCGACGGCCTTGATCGCCGGATGGTGCGCGACGCCAACAACCTGGCCGTCGCGGGTACGCACCCGGCGCTCACGCTCGTCTACCACATCACGCCCGAGCAGGCGGCGTTGCGCATGGCTGCCCGCGGCGCGGCCGACCGCATGGAGGCAAAGGGCATAGCCTTCCAAGAGCGCGTCTACCAGGGATTTTGCGCTATCGCTGCCGAGGAACCCGCTCGCGTAAAGCTCATCGACGCCACCGCGCCGATCGGGGACGTCTTCGCGCAGACGGTTGAGCAGGTTCGCGCGTACGGTCTCGATATCCCGCAGGATGCCGTCGCCGCCGCGCTTGCCCAGGAGGCCGAGTAGCATGGCCCCTGCGCAGACAAGCTTGCTCGCCAAGCTCGATACCCAAGAGCGCGTGCGCGACTTTTTGACCAACGCCGTCGCCAGCGGTCGCGCATCGCACGCCTATCTGTTCTTGGGAGCGCCCGGCGCCGGCAAGCTCGATGCCGCATGGGCACTCGCCCAGGCATTCCTGTGCGAGCAGGACGGCTGCGGATCGTGCGACAGCTGCGTGCGCGTCGCGCGCCATACGCACCCCGACGTGCACTATTACACGCCCGAGAGCGCCACGGGCTACCTCATCGCCCAGACGCGCGAGCTACTCGATGACGTGCCGCTGACGCCTATCCGTGCCAAGGCCAAGGTCTACATCATCGACCGTGCCGAGCAGCTGCGCGCCAACACCGCTAACGCATTGCTCAAAACGCTCGAGGAGCCGCCCGAGGGTGTCATGTTCATCCTGCTGGGCACCTCGGCAGACGTGATGCTGCCCACCATCGTGAGCCGCTGCCAGTGTGTGCCGTTTCGGCTGGTGTCGCCCACCATGGCCGCGCAGGCCGTGAGCCGCGCGACGGGCCAGGATCTCGTACGTTGTCGCATGGCGGTCGCCGTGGCGGGGAGCCCCACGCGCGGTATCGAGTTCCTTAAGAGTGCCGAGCGCCAGGACGCCCGCCGTCAGATGGTCCGTGCCATCGACTCGCTCATTGCCGCCGACGAGGCCGACGTGCTCAGCCGCGCCAAGTCACTCATCATCGCCGTCAAGGCGCCGTTGGCCGAGGTCAAGTCCACGCAGGAAAAGGTACTCGAGCAAAATGCCGACTACCTGTCGCGTGGAGCATTGAAGCAGCTTGAGGACCGCAACAAGCGCGAACTCAACGCGCGCGAGCGTTCGGGTATCATGGAAGCGCTGGCGAGCGCGCGGACGCTCATGCGCGACGTGCTGCTGACGCTTCAGGATGAGGCGGCCGACGTCGTGAACGAGGATGTGCGCGACACGATCGGCCGGCTTGCCGCCGCGACCAATGTTGCGGGTGCCACCCAGGCGCTCGAAGCGGTCGCAACCGCCGAGCGCAACATCGCCAGAAACGTTACTCCCCAGCTGGCCATCGAGGTCATGCTGTTCGATATCAGGAAGGCACTAAAATGCCGTTAGTCGTACCCGTTAAGTTTACCTATGCCTCGCGCGACCTGTGGTTCGACCCGCAGGATCTGGATATCCTCGAGGCCGATTATGCTATCTGCTCCACCGAGCGCGGAACCGAGATCGGCCTGGTCACGGCCGATCCCTTCGAGGTGCCGCAGGACGAGATCGGCCAGCCGCTCAAGCCCGTGCTGCGCGTGGCGAGCGACATCGACCTGCAGCTTGCCGATGATCTGGCCATTCAGGGTGACGAGGCCATGGTCGATTTCCGTCGCCTGGTCAAGGAGCTCGACCTCGAGATGAAGCCGGTCGGCGTCGAGTACCTGTTCGGCGGCGAGAAGGCCGTGTTCTATTTTGCGGCCGAGGAGCGCGTCGATTTTCGTCAGCTCGTCAAGGACCTTTCCTCGACGCTGCACATTCGCGTCGACATGCGCCAGATCGGCGTGCGCGACGAGACCCGCTTGGTGGGCGGCTATGCCCAGTGCGGCCAGGAGCTCTGCTGCACGCGCTTTGGCGGACAGTTTGAGCCCGTCTCGATTCGCATGGCAAAAGAGCAGGATCTACCGCTTAACTCGTCCAAGATCAGCGGTGTATGCGGCCGCCTGATGTGCTGCCTGCGCTACGAGTTCGAGGCGTATAAGGACTTTAAGAGCCGCGCACCCAAAAAGAAGACGCTCATCGATACGCCGCTTGGCAAGGCACGTATTCAAGAATATGACACGCCGCGCGAGCAGCTGGTGCTGCGCCTGGAGAACGGCAAGGTCTTTAAGGTCAACCTGGCCGATATGACCTGCTCGGAGGGCTGCAAAAAGAAGGCAGCCGAGCAGGGCTGTAACTGCCGTCCCGACTGCGTGACGCGCGACGTGCTCGAGCGCATCGAGTCGCCCGAGATGCGCCTGGCGCTCATGGAGCTCGATCGCGAGAACGGCGTCGACGTGGGCGATGGCCTGTCGAACGCTGATCGCCTGGCGGGCATATCGATGCCCAAGCGCCGTCGTTGCGATGCCGAATCCGATGCTCGCGCCGGTCAGGGCGAGGGTCGTGGCCGTGGAAAGGGCCGTGGCAAGTCCGAGACGCCCGAGGTCGAGGAGGCAGGCGGCCGTCGCCGCCGCAAACGTGTGGGCTCTGCCGATACCAGCGAGGCCGCAGTTGCCGGCAAGAACGGCACACGCGAGCGCGAGGCTCAGCAGCCTCAACAGCAGAATCGCGGCGGTGGCATGAATCCCACGCGCCGTCGTCGCCGTCATCTGTCGAGCGAGGA
>OMNT01003830.1_pt1 | contig 10523 bp, 10 predicted proteins | sample 1672551 | NCBI WGS metagenome assembly OMNT01 (sample SAMEA3136698, study PRJEB25190) | human gut metagenome
AAGAATGTGTTTAATAAAATTAAAAACACTCCTAGTTTTTTAAAGAATATGTAAGTGTTGTGTATTTTGATTAGGTTTGATTTATTTAGTTGTTTGATATGATATAGTAGAGTGGAATGGAGAGGTGAATATGAAGAAAATATTAATTTTATTAGTGACAATGATGTTATGTGCCTGCTCACCTGCAGAACCTATGTCACTCAAAGACAGCTATGGACAGTACAAACAAGAGAAAATCGTATATGCGAATAAGAAGGATTACATAAAGAAGAAGGATGCTTATAATGCGTATCTTGTTTATAAAATCAATAAAGATGCATGTACATTTGAAAGTGATTTAAAGTATCAGAATATCCAGTATAAGAAGGTTGAACTATCAAAAGATGAGAAAGAAAAAGTTCCTGAAGCACTCATCAAATACAACCTTTATGAAGGTGAAAAACAGTTAGGTATTGCAGTTTACTTAGGTGAAGAAACTGTTTATATTTCTAGCTTTGATCAATATGATGGCAGTCCTGTATATATTGCGAAAATGAAAAAAATCACAAATAATAGTTAAAATTTACGAAAAACAGAAAATAAATAATTTTGTTTATATTTAAAGAAAAATTATTGACAAAGTAAAAAAGTGATTGTATTATAGACCCAAGTTAAATAAACAAATCGATGAACGAGAAGAGTATCTTACAATCACCTACAGCGAGATGACATAGAGTGGAAGGTCATCAGGAAGATATAAGAGAAACGCACTCGGGAGAGTCTGTTGGAATTGAGTATAACAGAACGTGAATCTGCGTTAATGAAGAGGTGGTTTGTATGATACAAGCAACTAGAGTGGTACCGCGTTTATATACGTCTCTGGATTAATCCAGAGGCGTTTTTTGTTTATTAAAGGGGTGTTTGATATGAAGGAACGACGATCTAGTTAAGTAGTGGGGCATTAAAATAAAACATCAAACATTTAAAGGAGAAGAAAATTATGGAAAAGAAAACATTTAAGAAGGTTGTATTAGCTTATAGTGGAGGATTAGATACTTCAATTATTATTTCTTGGTTAAAGGAAAATTATGGTTGTGAAGTTATTGCAGTTGCTGCTGATGTGGGACAGGGTGCTGGAGAACTTGATGGTCTTGATGAAAAGGCTGCAAAGACAGGTGCTTCTAAATATATTTGTGTAGATTGTAAACCTGAATTTGTTAAGGATTTCTGTTTTGAAGCAGTTAAAGCCAATGCATTATATGAAGGTAAATATATGTTAGGTACTTCTCTTGCAAGACCAATTATTGCGAAGAAGTTAGTAGATATCGCTTTAGAAGAAGGTGCAGATGCAATCTGTCATGGATGTACCGGTAAAGGTAATGACCAGGTAAGATTTGAATTAGCTATTAAAGCATTCGCACCAGATATGCCTATTATCGCTCCTTGGAGAGAATGGGATATTAAATCAAGAGAAGAAGAAATCGAATATGCTGAAGCAAGACAGATTCCTCTAAAGATCAATAGAGAAACAAACTACTCTAAAGATAAGAACTTATGGCATTTATCACATGAAGGTTTAGATCTTGAAGATCCAGCAAATGAACCTAAGTATGATGAAATCCTAGAAATGGGTGTTTCACCAGAAAAGGCACCAGATGTTCCAACATATATCACTTTAACTTTTGAAAAGGGTGTAGCTGTCGCATTAAATGGTGAAAAGCTTGAACCAGTAGAAATGTTAGCTAAGTTAAATGAAATCGGTGGTGCGAACGGTGTTGGTATCGCCGATATGGTTGAAAACAGACTTGTTGGTATGAAATCAAGAGGTGTATATGAAACACCAGGTGGAACTATTTTATATGCAGCACATCAGAACCTAGAAGAAATTACTGTAGATAAAGAAACACAGCATTTCAAACAGCAGGTAAGCTTAAAGCTTGCTGATAATATCTATAACGGTCAGTGGTATACACCTCTTACTGAAGCATTACTTGCATTCGTAGATAAGACTCAGGAAAACGTAAATGGTGATGTTAAACTTAAATTATATAAGGGTAATATCGTAGGTGCTGGTGTAACATCTCCAGATACATTACATGATTTACAGACAGCATCATTTGATGAAGATGATGATTATGATCAGTATGATGCGAAAGGATTCATCACATTATATGGTTTACCAATCAAGGTAAAAGCTAAGTTAGATCAGAAGAAAAAGAAATAGGAGTTTAAGATATGGTATTGTGGAAAGGTAGATTTTCTAAAGAATTAAATCATGAAGTGAATGCATTCAATTCATCTCTTTCATTCGATCATCGTATGTATAAGCAGGATATCAGAGGATCTCTTGCTCATGCAAAGATGTTATGTAAACAGAGTATTATTGAAGAGAAAGATTATGAAGAGATTGTAGAAGGTTTAAATGCAATTTTAAAAGAGATTGAAGAGGGTACACTCCTCTTTGATCCTGAAGCTGAAGATATTCATATGTTTGTGGAAAGTGAACTCACAAAACGTTATCCAGTGGCTGGTAAAAAACTACATACAGGACGATCTAGAAATGATCAGGTTGCATTAGATCTTCGTTTATATGCACATGATGAAATTCTAGAGATCAAGAAAATGTTAGTGAACCTGATTCATACATTAACAGATTTAGCTGAACATAACCTTGATACAATCATGCCAGGATATACACACCTACAAAGAGCACAGCCTATTACTTTTGCACATCATTTAATGGCTTATGCATCAATGTTTTTAAGAGACATTGATCGTTTAGAAGATGTTGATAAGAGACTCTATGTATCACCTCTAGGAAGTGGTGCACTTGCAACAACAACTTATCCATTAGATAGACCATTTGTGGCAGAAGAATTAGGTATGTATGATATTATGTATAACTCTTTGGATGGTGTGAGTGATCGTGATTATGCGATTGAGTTATCAAGTGCCTTAGCCACAATCATGATGCATTTATCAAGATTCTCAGAAGAAGTGATTCTATGGTGTTCATGGGAATTCAAATTCATTGATCTTGATGATGCCTATGCAACAGGTTCTTCTATTATGCCTCAGAAGAAGAATCCAGATATTGCAGAATTAGTAAGAGGTAAGAGTGCAAGAGTCATTGGTGATGTGAATACATTACTTACAATGATGAAGGGACTCCCTCTTGCTTACAATAAAGACATGCAGGAAGATAAAGAAGCTTTATTTGATGCAATTGATGAAGTTAAGCTTTGTCTTCCAGTCTTTACAGATATGATGGCAACTATTACTGTTCATAAAGATAAGATGAGAGATGCTGCTGCAAGAGGATTTATTAATGCGACTGATTGTGCAGATTATCTCACTAAGAAGGGTATGCCATTTAGAGATGCTTATAAGATTACTGGGGAACTTGTAAGATACTGTATTGAACATGGAGAAACATTAGAAACTCTTCCTCTAGATGTTTATACAGGTTATACAGATATGTTTGGTGAAGATGTTTATCAGGCTATTTCATTAGAAACATGTCTTAACAACAGAGCAGTTGTTGGTGGACCTTCTCCTAAAATTGAGATGGAGAATATTCATAGAATCAATCAGAAAGTGAGTGGATATTGTGATTAAAGCAGGTATTATTGGTGCAAGTGGTTATGCAGGATGTGAACTATTAAGAATCTTATTAATGCATCCTGAAGCAGAAGTAACAGCTATTTCTTCACATAGCTATACTGGTAAGAAGATTTATGATCTTTATCCTAACTTCTATCAGGTATGTGATTTAGAGTTTATTGAAGATACAGAAGTCATTGAGAAAGCAGATATTATTTTTGCATCTCTTCCTCATGGCTTATCTGAAAAGTATGCCAAGACATGTGTAGAAAAGGGTAAGAAGTTTATTGATTTAGGGGCTGACTTCAGACTTGATAAAGAAGAAGATTATCAGAAATGGTATGGTTTAGATTATAACCTACCAGAACTTCATAAGAATCAGGTATATGGGTTACCTGAAGTCAATAGAGATAAGATCAAGGATGCCACTATTATTGGAAATCCTGGTTGTTATCCTACAACTATTACATTAGGTCTTTATCCTTTATTAAAGAATAAACTCAATGTATCACAGAAGATTATTATTGATTCAGCATCAGGTACAACAGGTGCTGGTAAGAATTTAAGTGATGGTATGCATTTCCCAAGATGTAATGAATCGTTCCATCCTTATAAAGTAGGTGTACATAGACATACACCAGAAATTGAACAGGAATTAAGTAAGATGAATGAAAAAGATGTACATATCACATTTGTCCCTCATTTACTTCCTGTAGACCGTGGTATTGTTTCTACTATTTATGTTCCTGTAGATAAGTCTTTAGAAGAAATCTATGAAACATATGTAGAAGCATATAAGGATGAACAGTTTGTGAGAGTATTACCTCTTGGACAGGTCGCAGACTTAAAGTTTGTGAAAGCATCTAACTATTGTGATATTTCATTACATATGGATGAACGTGATCATACATTAATTGTAGTGTCTACAATTGATAATATGGTGAAAGGTTCTGCTGGTCAGGCAGTACAGAATATGAATATTATGTATGGACTCGATGAGAATACAGGTTTAAATCTTGTCGCTCCATCATTCTAAGGAGGATGTTATGAAAGATATACTTGGTGGTGTTTGTGCACCAATTGGATTTAGCGCAAATGGTATTCATGCAGGAATGAGAAAGAATAAATCTAAGAAGGATTTATCTCTTATTGTGAGTGAAGAGTTATGTACAGCAGCTGCAACATATACACAAAATAAAGTAAAAGGTGCTCCTTTGACAGTTACAAAGCAGCATTTAAAGAATGGTCGTGCAAGAGCTATTATCTGTAACTCAGGTAATGCGAATACATGTAATGCGAATGGTATTGAGCTTGCGAATGAAGTATGTGCTTTAGCTGCAAAGGAATTAGGTTTAAAGGAAGATGATATTATTGTCGCTTCTACTGGTGTTATTGGTCAGCCTATGTCTATTGATCCTTTTAAAGATCATATGAAAGAACTTGTAAAGGGATTAAATGTAGATGGGTCTCATGATGCATGTTATGGAATCATGACAACTGATACACAGCCTAAAGAATATGCAGTAGAGTTTAAATTAGGGAATGTTAAATGTCATATTGGGGCTATCGCAAAGGGTTCTGGTATGATTCATCCAAATATGGCAACAATGCTTGCCTTTGTAACAAGTGATGTAGCCATCTCTAAAGAATGCCTAGAAGCAATGGTACATGAAGTTGTAGATGATACATTTAATATGGTCAGTGTTGATGGGGATACATCTACTAATGATATGTTATGTGTATTATCAAATGGTATGGCACAGAATAATAAGATTGTCTTAAAGGATCAGTCTTATAATGTTATGAAAGATGCGTTATATCATATCTGTGAACAATTATCTCGTGGTATTGCGAAAGATGGTGAAGGAGCCACTAAACTTCTTACATGCAATGTCAAGAATGCGAAGACATTACAGGATGCCAAGATTGTCGCAAAGAGTGTCATCACTTCTACTTTATTTAAAGCAGCGATGTTTGGTAGAGATGCGAACTGGGGTCGTATCTTATGTGCTATTGGTTATTCTGATGCTGATCTAGACATCAACAAAGTATCCGTGACATTAGCTTCATCTGCAGGAGATATTCATGTTTGTGAGAAGGGCATGGGTGTTATCTTTGATGAAGACAAAGCATTAAAGGTCTTATCTGAAGATGAGATTGATATCAATATTGATTTAAATGATGGTATGTGGGATGCAACAGCATGGGGCTGTGATCTTACTTATGATTATGTGAAGATTAATGGGGAATATAGAACATAATGGAAGAAAGAGAAATATATCGAGCAAAAATCTTATCTGAAGCTGTTCCTTATTTACAGGAATACAATGGTAAGACAGTAGTAGTAAAATATGGTGGAAATGCGATGATCAATGAAGAATTGATGAACAATGTCATTTCTGATATATGTCTAATGACTTTAGTTGGTATTAATGTAGTATTGGTTCATGGTGGGGGCCCTGAAATCAATAAGGCATTAAAACGTTCTGGTATAGAATCAAAGTTTATTAATGGGTTACGTTATACTGATGAAGAAACAATTGATATCGTACAGGAAGTATTAGCCGGTAAAGTCAATAAGAATCTTGTAAAGCTGATTATGAATGGGGGAGGCCGTGCAGTAGGTCTTTGTGGTATTGATAATAAGTTATTAGAGGCGAAGAAGATTAAAGATGAATTAGGTTATGTAGGTACTGTCACAAACGTAAACAATGAAATCATTAAGGATGCAATCAAGAGTGGATATATTCCAGTTATTGCGTCTATCGCAATGGATGATGAAGGTAATAGCTATAATGTGAATGCAGATTATGCAGCAGCAGCTATTGCGGATAGTCTAGAAGCAGAAAACTTGATTGTAGTTAGTGATATTCCTGGTTTATTAAGAAATCCTCATGATGAAAAGACATTGATTCCAGAGGTATCTATCCAGGATGTAGAAAACTTAAAAGAAGAAGGTATTATTGCAGGAGGTATGATTCCTAAAGTGGATTGTATTACTCATGCATTAAAAGGCAATATGTCAAAAGCAGTCATTATTGATGGTCGTATTCCACATTCTATTCTTATTGAAATATTATCTAAGGATGGTAGTGGTACACTATTCACAAGATAACAGAGTTACATCTGTTATCTTTTTTTTACCTCTAAAATAGTATATTATTAAAGATAAGGAAGGAGGAAATGATGAAAAAATTATTATGCTTATTATTATGTAGTATATTGTTTGTGGCATGTGGTACTACAAAAGAGACAAAAAAGAAAGATACTGCAGTAGTAGAGAAACAAAAGAAAAAGAAAGAGGAAGCTAAGAAATTAGAAGAACAAAAGAAAAAGGAAGAAGAAGCTAAGAAACTAGAAGAACAGAAACAAATAGAAGAACAGAAGAAATTAGAGGAACAGAAGAAAGCAGCTGAAGAAGCTAAAAGACAGGAAGAAGTAAAAAGACAACAGGCACCTGTTGCGATAAATAATAATGTGGTTGCTATTGATGCAGGACATCAGGCAAGAGGTAATTCACAATTGGAACCGATTGGTCCTGGTGCTTCAACACAAAAGGCTAAGGTCGCAGGAGGAGCAACAGGAACTGCCACACGTATTCCTGAATACCAGACAACTCTTAATGTGAGTTTAAAACTAAGAGATGTATTACAGTCTAGAGGGTATAAGGTTGTTATGATCCGTACAACCAATGATGTAAATATTTCTAATAGAGAAAGAGCTGAAATGGCTAATAATGCAGGTGCTGGTGCTTTTATTAGATTACATTGTGATGGTATTGGTAATAGCGGTGTGACTGGTGCAAGTGTACAGGAACCAGCTAATGGAAATCCTTATATGAGTGCAGGTAATGTGTCTGCTTCACAATCTTTAGGAAGAACAGTACTGAATCATTATTGTAGTACAACAGGTATTAGAAATAGAGGAATGGCTGCACGTAATGACTTAAGTGGAATCAACTGGTGTAAGACACCTGTCTGCTTACTTGAAATGGGATTCATTTCTAATAGTGATGAAGATAGAAAGTTAAATAACAGTGATTTCCAGCAGAAAATTGCGGAAGGTATTGCGAATGGTATTGACGCTTATTTTGGTCGATAATAATTGCATTCACGCCTATTAACTGTTTATAATGGTTCTTGATAAGGTTATCCTTATAGGATAACCTTGAATTTTAGAGTATATTCCTATTGGTTTAGTAGGGACAAGAGGTGAAATAATGGATAACATAAAAGCGATAGAACGTAGTATTATTACAAATTTTAGAAAACCTTTATGGCGTAGATTTATTAAGGGTATTCAGGATTATGAACTCATAGAACCTGGTGATAAGATTGCGGTATGTATTTCAGGTGGAAAGGATTCAATGCTTCTTGCAAAGCTATTACAGGAATTACAGAGACATGGTAAGTTTCATTTTGATTTAGAATTCATCTGTATGGATCCAGGCTATAATCCTGCCAATAGAAAATTGATTGAAGAGAATGCGGAAAAGCTAGGTATTCCTATTCAGTTCTATGAGTCAGATATATTCAATGTCGTACATGGGATAGAAAAGAATCCATGTTATTTATGTGCAAGAATGCGTAGAGGGTTCTTATATAATAGAGCACAGGAATTAGGATGTAATAAGATAGCGTTAGGCCATCATTATTCAGATGTAATAGAAACGATATTAATGGGTATGATGTATGGGGCTCAGATCCAGACTATGATGCCTAAACTTCATAGTAAGAACTTTAAAGGTATGGAATTAATTCGTCCTATGTATTTGATTCATGAAGAAGATATTATTGCCTGGGCTGAGAAGTTTAATTTAAAGTTCTTACAGTGTGCATGTCGTTTTACAGAAGAATCTGAAGCACGTGGAGAAATTGAACATACATCTAAACGTGCAGAAACTAAGATGTTGATTAAGAAACTAAGAGAAATCAATCCTAAAGTGGAACAGAATATCTTTAAGAGTGTAGAGAATGTCAATCTTAAAACAATTATTGCCTATACTGACTGGGATGAATCAAAGAAAAGTTTCTTAGATTTCTATAAGGAGCAGGACTAATGGATGATCAGTTTACAAGATTAAGATGGGTAGCAGGTAATGAGTCTATTGATATCATGAAGACTAAACATGTTGCAGTGTTTGGCTGTGGTGGTGTAGGAGGCTATGTCATTGAAGGATTGGTTCGTTCTGGTATAGGAACAATTGATGTATTTGATCATGATACAGTGGATATCACAAATCTCAATAGACAGATCATTGCCTTACATTCTACAGTAGGTAAGAAAAAAGTAGATATTATTAAAGACCGTATGTTAGATATTAATCCAAATTTAAATATAAATACGTTTGATACATTTTATTTACCAGAGAATGCTGATACAATAGATTTATCTCAATATGATTATGTAATTGATGCAATTGATACAGTAACTGCAAAGATAGAATTGATTAAGAGATGTACAGAATTGAATGTGCCTATTATTTCTTCTATGGGTACAGGAAATAAGCTTGATCCAACTCATTTACAGATTACTGATATCTATAAGACAAAGATTGATCCTCTTGCGAAAGTAATGAGAAGAGAATTAAAAGCAAGAAGAATTAAGAAGTGTTTAGTTGCTTATTCAGATGAGATTCCTGCAAAGACAGGACAGAGAACACCAGGTAGTAGTGTGTTTGTGCCAGCAAGTGCAGGATTAATGATTGCAGGATATGTGTTTCAATCATTGATAGGAGGATAATAGTATGGCTAAAGTTGCAGTTTTAATGGCAGATGGTTTTGAAGAAGTAGAAGCCTTAGGTGTAGTAGATATCTTAAGACGTGCAGAAGTGGATGTAGACACTGTTTCTATTAAAGAGGAGCAGGTTGTCATTTCTTCTAGAAACATCCCTGTACGTGCCGATAAGACACTTACAGACATGGATTATTATGATATGATTGTGATTCCTGGAGGAGCAGGTGCATGGACCTTAAGAGATGATGATCGTATTATTTCACTCATTAAGAAATATGATCATGAAGAAAGATATATTGCCGCTATATGTGCCGGACCTATGGCTTTAGGTAAAGCAGGTGTAATCACTAATAAGAAAGTCACTTCTTATCCAGGAGAAGAAATAGAAAGCTATTTAAAAGCAGGTAAATATGTTGAAGAAGAAGTGGTTGTAGATGGTCATATTATTACAAGTAGAGGACCAGCCACAGCATTTGCGTTTGCCTATAAGCTTTTAGATGTATTAGGTATTGATTCATCAAGCCTTAAGCATGGAATGTTGTATGATTTATACAGATAGCCTTTGTGCTATCTTTTTTTATTTAGGTATAAAAAAACGATCCCGAAGGATCGTAGTATTTAATATGGTGACCGGTACGGGATTCGAACCCGTGAATGCATGCGTGAAAGGCATGTGAGTTAACCGTTTCTCCAACCGGCCAGCGGAATTGAGTATATCATAGGAGAAACGAATACGTCAATAGTTATTTTAATATTTTGATAATGAAAATGCGGAAATTTTTTTGTCTTTAAAAGTAAACTTAATTTGTATATTCTTCTCTTTATATTTATAGGTTATTGTACCTTTTCCGTTATTGTAATGATTAGAAGTAGGAGAAGAATAAGTATGCTTTACTGTAGAATAATCAGTTCCAACAGTAATATTATTCTTAAGTATATACTTCTTAGTAAAGAGAGTGATTGTTTGGATCTTTCCATCCTTTTCTGAATATTTAATATTAGAATCAAATAAAGCATCTGACATCTTTGATGCACTCACACCAGGATAAACCTCTTTATTCTTATAAATGACTGTATAGTCCTTTATATCAGTTTGAGCACTACATGCACATAATAAGAGACATAGTAATAATAGTATCTTCTTCATATGTTCCTCCATTTCCCCGCGCCTTCGTTGCGCGGACACAAATATATAATCAAACTCA
>OMNT01003837.1_pt1 | contig 10511 bp, 10 predicted proteins | sample 1672551 | NCBI WGS metagenome assembly OMNT01 (sample SAMEA3136698, study PRJEB25190) | human gut metagenome
GAGTTCAAGGCCGCCGGGCACACGCTGTGCCTGCTGCGCGCCAGCGCCTTTGACGCCGCGGGCGTGAGGCGCAATCTGGATGCGCTGTACGCGGCCATTCGCGCGGGCAAGGTGCTCTCGGCATGGGCGCTGGGCCTTGGCGGCGTGGCGGAGGCGGCGCTCAAGATGGCGCTGGGCAACTGCATCGGCGCGCGGATTGAAAACGTTGAAAACCCCTTCGCGCAGGACTTCGGCGCGGTGCTTCTGGAAATGGCTCCCGGCGAAACGCTGGGCGAAGCCGTGGGCGAGACGCTTGCGGACTACGTGCTGGAATACGCGGGCGAGCGCGTGGACCTTCTGCCCGTGCAGGAGATCTACGAAGGAAAGATGGACAAGGTGTTCCCCTGGCGGGGCGAGGGCGAGAAGCTGCCCGCCGTCACCTTCGCGGCCAAGCGCTGGCCCATGCCCAACGTCCTTAACCAGCGGCCTGTGGCCTTCATCCCCACCTTCCCCGGCACCAACTGCGAGGTGGACACCGCCCGCGCCCTCATTCGCGCCGGGGCGGAGCCGCGCGTGCTGGTCATCAACAACCTGACCCCCGCGGCCATCACCGAGAGCATCGAGGCGGCGGCGCGCATGATCGGCGAAAGCCAGATGATCGTGCTGCCCGGCGGTTTCTCCGGCGGCGATGAGCCCGACGGCAGCGCCAAGTTCATCAACGCCTTCTTCCGCAACCCGCGCATGAAGGACGCGGTCCATGAGCTGCTCAAAACCCGCGACGGCCTGATGCTGGGCATCTGCAACGGGTTCCAGGCGCTGGTCAAGCTGGGACTGGTGCCCTACGGCGAGATCGTCAACATCAACGAGGCCTGCCCCACGCTGACCTTCAACACCATCGGCCGCCACCAGAGCATGCTGGTGCGCACCCGCGTGGCCAGCAACATGAGCCCATGGCTGCAAAAGACCCATGCGGGCGATATCCACACCGTGGCGATCTCCCACGGCGAGGGGCGCTTTGTGGCGGTGGACGGGGTGCTGGAGCGGCTCAAGCTCAAGGGGCAGATCGCCACCCAGTACGTTGATCTGGACGGCGATCCCACCATGGACCTGCGCTTCAACCCCAATGGCAGCGCCCTGGCCATCGAGGGCATCACCAGCCCCGACGGGCGGGTGCTGGGCAAGATGGGCCACACCGAGCGCGCGGGCCACGACTTGTACAAAAACGTGGAGGGCGACCGCTTCCAGCCCATCTTCGAGGGCGGCGTGGCGTACTTCCGGTAAAAATGAAAATAAGGGACGCATGCCGAATGCAGCATGCGTCCTTGCTTTTCAATAAAAAAGGGAGGCCGGATTTCTCCGGCCCCCCAGGGTATGGTTCTGAATTACTGCGCTGCCGCGTCGAGCATGGCCAGCTCCACAGTCAGGTCGATGTACTCGCCATCGGGAATGGAGGTCTGGTCCTCATAGCTGTCCAGGCCGCCTTCCACGCGGTAGACCTTCAGGGTCGCCGTGTCGCCCGCCTGCTTGCTCTGCAGGATGGAGGTCATCTCCTCCATGCTGGAGACGCGGGTGCCGTCTACCTCGACCACGATATCGGCCACCTGCACGCCCGCCTTTTCAGCCGGAGAGCCGCTTTCCACATTCTGCACATAAGCGCCGGTGGGGATCAGGTTGTTGGCTACAGCGTAGCTGTTGGGGTTGAGGTTGCTGACGGTAACGCCGATACGGGGCTTGTCGCCGGTGGAGATGCTGGCGCTGCCCTGCGTGGAATTGGAAGTGGAGCCTTCCACATTGCCGTTGCCAGAGAGCACGTCATTGATCAGGTCCTTGGCCTCATTGATCGGGATGGCCATACCGATACCTTCAACGGTGCTGCCGGTAAACATGGAGCCGGTATACTTCATGCTGGGGATGCCGATGAGCTCGCCCGCGACGTTGAACATGCCGCCGCCGCTGTTGCCGGCGTTAATGGCCGCATCGGTCTGGATCATGGTATTGACGGCGCGCTTGCCGTAGGCATCGGTGGCGCTGCTGGTAACTTCACGGTTAAGCGCAGAGATCACGCCCACGGTCGTGGTGCCGGTAAAGCTGAGCGGGTTGCCGATGCAGATAGCCCAGTCGCCCACGGACAGCTGATCGCTGTCACCCAGCACAACGGGCTCAATGTCCAGGTCTTCAACATACAGCACGGCGATGTCCTTGGCCTCGTCGGTACCCTTTAGCTCGGCGGGATAGACCTTGTCGCCGCTGGTGACCTCCAGCGTGGTGGCATCCTCGACCACGTGGTAGTTGGTCAGCACATAGCCGTCCGCTACCACCACGCCGCTGCCGCTGCCCTGCAGTACCTGACGGCTGGTGTCGTCGTCGTTATAGCCTCCGCCGTAGCCGTAGCCAAATCCGAAGCCATAATAGCTGTTGCGGTAGGTAGTGTAGTTGTTGACGCCTACGACGCTGCCGCGTACCTTTTCAACAGCCTCCGTGAAGGGGCTGGTGACGACGGTGGCGTTTTCAGTAAGCGTGACGGATTCCGCCCCCGCGGTGCTGTCATGCTGAATCAGAGCGACCGAGGCGACGACCATCAGCACAAGCGCCAGCGCCGCCGAGGTAAATGCGTAGAAATTCTTTCCGGAATGATTGTTGTTACTCTTCATGTAGTGTCCCTCCTTACTACGCGATTATTATAGCCGCCATTTTTGACCTTATCGTGAACGAGCCATGAAAATACTTTTGTAAATTTGGAAAGCCGCTTGGCGTGCGTGTTCATATTTGGCGGGGAGGGAGAGGAAAAGGGGAAGCAATCAGGCGTTTTCGCGCTCGATGGCCTGAATGGCCATGGCGCACTCCAGACGCTTTTGCTCCAGCTTGCATTCCATTTCGTAGGGCTTGGAGATGTCGCCGTTGAAGGCATGGGCGTTGGCCTGACAGCCGCCGCTGCAATAGAAGCGCGCCCAGCACTGGGAGCATTTTTCCTTGGTGAGCACGGTATTTTGCTGGAAGCGCGCCTGCATGGCGGTATCAAAGGTGCCGTCCAGCACCGAGCCCATGCGCATCCCCTCGCGGCCCACGAACTGGTGGCAGGGGTAGATGTCGCCGTCCGCAGTTACGGCCACGTACTCGTTGCCCGCGCCGCAGCCGGTAAGACGCTTGCGCAGGCAGGGGCCGCCGGTCAGATCCACCATGAAATGGAAGAAACTGAACCACGTGTCCGGATTGCGGCGGCGGATTACGTACTCGCGACCCAGACGCTCGTATTCCTCGAATACGCGGGGCAGGTCACTTTCGCGGATGGCGTAGTCGTGGCTCTCGTCGGTGACGACCGGCTCGATGGAGAGCTGCTCAAAGCCCTGGTCCGCCAGGTGCAGCACGTCGTTTGCAAAGTCCAGGTTGTAGCGGGTGAAGGTGCCGCGCAGGTAATAGCGCTGCTGGCCGCGCCGCCGGGCGAACTCCTTCGCCTTCTCGATAATGAGGTCATAGCTGCCCTTGCCGTTGGGGGTGGGGCGCATGCGGTCGTGCACCTCCGGCCGTCCGTCGATGGAGATGACGACGTTGTCCATCTCGCGGTTGAGGAAGTCCATGATCTCGTCGTTCATAAGCACGGCGTTGGTGGTGGTGGTGAACTTGAACACCTTGCCGTAGCGCTTCTCCAGCTCGCGGCCGTAGGCCACGACCTCCTTGATGACAGGAAAGTTCATCAGCGGCTCGCCGCCGAAGAAGTCCACCTCCAGATTTTTGCGCTTGCCGCTGTGCGCCACCAGCCAGTCCAGCGCCTTTTTGCCCGTCTCGGCGCTGAGCAGGCAGCGGCTGTGCATGTGGTACTCGCCCGTGTCCGCAAAGCAGTACTTGCAGCGCAGGTTGCAGTCGTGCGCGGCGTGCAGGCACATGGCCTTGACCACGCCGCTGTCGGCGGGTTTGACGTCGGAGTAATCGTCGGGGGTGTCCAGATACCCCTCGGCGATGAGCTGGCGGAGCTCGGAGACGGTTTCCTCCGCTTCCTCGCGCGGGTATTTTTCCGCAAGCCGCGCGGCGATATCCGCATTTCGGTCCTCCAAAAGCAGGGAAAGGGCGTCGTAGGCGATGTCGTCCAGCGACATCACCGCGCCGCTTCCCACGTCCAACGCCATCTTGCGGCCCAGGGCCTCAAAAAGATGAATCATAGAAATCCTCCTGACGGATGGGAATCACATCAAAAAAACGCCGCATCGCACCGGAGCAATGCGGCGACGGGATGCCATGCGGCTTACTTGCCGAAGGAATGGTTCACCTTGCCATCGCGGCCGGCCAGAATCTGGCTGTCCTTGTTGGCGCAGCTCTGGTTGGCGACGGTGCAGCTGGTCTTGCAGGCGCTCTGGCAGGAGCTCTGGCACTCGCCGCAGCCGCCGTGGGCCAGGGACTGACGCAGGCAGGGCTCGGAGATGGGCTTGATATGCTTCATGACGGATATCCCTCCAATGTGAAATTTCATTATGCACCATTCATTATACAGCATGCCACGGCGCATTTCAAGATTTTTGCGGGGAAAAGAGCCGTTTGCCGCGGGATGGGCCACCATGATATAATGAAGCAGCCAATCAGAAAATTTGCAGGAGGTCCTCCGCCATGACGCTGATGGAGCAGCTGTCCGCCTACATTCCCTACAACGAGCAGGAGGCGCGCGACCGTGCGCTGCTGCTGGAGTGCCTGCGCCGCGAACCGGACGTTATGACCCGGCAAAACCCGCTGGCGCATTTCACGGCCTCGGCCTGGATCGTCAACCCCACGCGCACGCGGGTGCTGATGGTCTATCACAACATCTATCATTCCTGGTCCTGGCTGGGCGGACACGCCGACGGCGAAAGCGACCTGCTGGCTGTGGCCCTGCGCGAGGCGCGGGAGGAAAGCGGCATCCGGTCGGCGCGACCGGTATCGGAGAACATCTTCAGCCTGGAGGCGCTCACCGTGGACGGGCATGAAAAGCGCGGGGCCTATGTATCGTCCCACCTGCACCTGAACGTGACCTATCTGCTGGAGGTCGACGAGGGAGAAGCCCTGACCGTCAAGCCCGACGAAAACAGCGGCGTGCGCTGGTTTACGCTGGAGGAGAGCGAGACGGCGCCTTCGGAGGCATGGTTCTGCGCCAGGGTGTACCATAAGCTTAACTGCAAGCTGCGCGCCATGGCCGGGCCGGAGCAGGCGAGGTAGCGGAAAAAAACCGGGCTGCAAAATTTTTTTTGCAGCCGGTGAGTGGATTGCCTCCCGTCAGACGTATTGGAAGTGCCGTCGGAAAGGACGAGCGACAAACGGGAGGTTGAAATTCATGAAGAAACGAATTGTGGCAATGCTGGTGGCTGCGGTACTGTGCATGGGTGTGACGGGCGCGCTGGCGGCGTATGGCCGCGGCTATGTGGACGCGTACGGCGTGTGCGACAACGCGGGCTACGGGGCATACGGCGCTGGGCGCGGAGCGCGCAGGGGCAGATAACGAAACAGGAAAGCGGGACGCGGTATGCGCAGCGAGCAGGAGGTCAACCGGGCCATGGAGCGGCACGCCGATACGGTTCGCCGGCTGTGCCTGATTCATCTGAAAAACCACGCGGACACCGAGGACATCTTTCAGAATGTGTTTTTGAAATATGCTCTCAGCTCCATCCGTTTTGAGAGTGAGGAGCACGAGCGGGCCTGGTTCATCCGGGTGACGCTCAACGCCTGCCGGGATCTTTTGCGCCGGTTCTTTCGCAGGCGCACGGTATCGCTGGAAAAGCTGGTGGAGCAGCCAGCGCAGATCGCCCCGGATCACCGCGAGGTGCTCGAGGCGGTGCTGGCGCTGCCCCAGACCTACCGCGACGCTGTCTACCTGCACTACTTCGAGGGCATGACGGCCCCACAGATCGGGGAGGCGCTGCGCAAAAACGTCCATACGGTCTATACGCTGCTGACGCGGGCGCGGCAGCGGCTGAGGGAAACGCTGGGAGGCGATGCGTGTGAATAACCGGATCAAGGAAGCCTTCGGCGACGTACATGCGGAGGAGTCGCTCAAACGTGACACCCTCGATGCAGTCCGTCGCCTGACGCACGGCTACCGCCGCCGGGTCGTAACCCGCCGTCTGGCGCCTGCGCTGGCCTGCCTGATGATCGCGCTGGGCGGCATGGGCGGGCTGTACTTCACCCCTACGTCGGTCATCAGCATCGATGTGAATCCCTCCCTCGAACTGAGCGTGAACCGCTTTGACCGGGTGATGGGCGTCACGAGCTACAACGAGGATGGTCGGGCGCTTGTGCAGGAGCTCACATTGACGCACCAGAACTACGCCGAAGCCGTCGAGCAGGTACTGGACAGTCCTGCTGTTGCGGATTGCGTATCGCGCGGCGAGGAGGTTACCCTGACGGTGGTGGGGGAAAACGAGGGACAGAGCATGCGCCTGCTGGCCGGGCTGGAAGGCTGTGCGGCCGGACGGAAGAACACCTTCTGCTGTGCGGCACAGCCTGAAGAGGTAGCCCTTGCGCACGAGGCCGGGCTGTCCTATGGCAAGTACCGCGCATTTCTGGAGGCGCAGGCGCTCGATCCCTCTCTCACCCCGCAGGAGGTGCAGGGGATGAGCATGCGGGAGATCCGGGAGATGACGGAGGCGTTGGCAGCGGGAGAGGAACCCGCTGCGCAGGAGGACGCACAGCCGGGCCGCCACGGCGGCGGAGGCGGCAACGGAAAGGGAAATCAAGGAAATGGCGGGGGCGCGGGGCGATGAGGCCAATACGCGCCCCTGTCCTTTTTTTGGAAAGCGATTGCTGATCTTTCAGGCATTGACAAGCGGCTTGTGGGCGGCTATAATACGTTGGTGATTCTATGCCCCGGCGCAAGCGTCGCCCCGCCAAGCAGGCGGACGGCGCTGCTTTGTGCTATTTTAAGGGGCGAAGCGCATATCAGAAATGCAGGGGCGGCCCATGCCGCCGAAAGGAGACCCAAAGCCATGGCGGACCAGGAAAAGAAAGTCATTCTTACCCGCGAGGGGTATGAGAAGCTGGAAAAGGAACTGGACTACTACATCAGCGTCAGGCGCAACGAAATCTCCGAGCAGATCGCCATCGCGCGCGGCTTTGGCGATCTGAGCGAGAATGCCGAGTATGATGAGGCCAAGAACGAGCAGAGCCGCATCGAGGCCAAAATCGTGGAGATGGAAAACACCCTGCGCAACTGCGTGGTGGTGGAGGACGACGAGGTCAGCACCGATGTGATCGGCGTGGGCAACACCGTGAAGGTCCAGAATCTGACCATGAAGATCGAACAGACCATCACCATCGTGGGCGCAAACGAAACCGACCCCAAGAACATGAAAATCAGCTCCGAAAGCCCCATCGGCGCGGCCCTGCTGGGCAAGCGCAAGGGCGAGACCGTCGATGTGGAGGTTCCCGCCGGCGTGATGAAGCTCAAGGTGCTGGAAATCAGCCGGTGACGCATTAGCATACCAAAGGAGAGGGTTTCATGGACACACAGGCCGCCGTTCCCCAGCAGCTGACCGAGCAGGAGAGCATCCGCCGCGAAAAGCTGCGCAAGCTGCGCCAGGCGGGGCAGGACCCCTATGCCATCACACGCTACGACCGCACGCATGAAAGCACGGATATCCTCAATGGCTTTGACGAGCTGGAGGGCAAGGAAGTCAGCGTGGCGGGCCGTATGATTTCCAAGCGCGTGATGGGCAAGGCCAGCTTTGCCCACATTCTGGACGCGCAGGGTGATTTGCAGGTTTACATGCGCCGCGACGACCTGGGCGAGGAGGCATATGCCGCTTTTAAGGACATGGACATCGGCGACGTGATCGGCGTGAAGGGCACGGTGTTTCGCACCCAGAAGGGCGAAATCAGCGTGCACGCCAGTCAGGTGACGCTGCTGTGCAAGAGCCTCAAGGTGCTGCCGGAGAAGTTCCATGGCCTCAAGGACCCGGATCTCCGCTACCGGCAGCGCTATGTGGACATGATCGTCAACCCCGAGGTGCGCGAGACCTTCCGCAAACGCAGCCGTGTGATCAACGCCGTGCGCGATTTTCTCAATGCCCGCGGCTTTCTGGAGGTGGACACGCCGGTCCTGCACACGCTGGAGATTGGCGCGGCGGCCCGTACCTTCAAAACCCATCACAACGCGCTGGATATCGACATGTTCCTGCGCATCGAGACGGAACTGTATCTCAAGCGCCTGATTGTGGGCGGTTTCGACCGCGTGTACGAGGTGGGCAGGCTGTTCCGCAACGAGGGCATGGACGCTACGCACAACCCGGAGTTCACCAGCGTGGAGACCTACCAGGCATACGCCGACTACAACGACGTGATGGAAATGGTCGAAGAGCTTTACGCCTACGTGGCCAGGACGGTGTGTGGCTCCACCTGTGTGCCCTATGAGGGACAGATGATCGAGCTCAAGGCCCCGTGGCGGCGCGTGACCATGGCGCAGGCCGTAAAGGATGCCTGTGGGGTGGATTACGACAGCTGGAAAACGGATGAGGAGGCGCGCGCCTGCCTGGACGCCATGGGCGTGCATGTGGAAAAGGAGGCCAAGCGCGGCGACTGCCTGGCTGCTCTGTTTGATGAATATGTGGAATCCACGCTTGTTCAGCCTACGTTCGTGACCGATTATCCGGTGGATATCTCGCCCCTGGCCAAGCGCAAGCAGGACAATCCCGACCTGACCGAACGGTTTGAGTATTTCATCAACGGGCACGAGTTCGGCAACGCTTTCAGCGAGCTCAACGACCCCATCGACCAGCGTGCCCGCTTTGAGGAGCAGGTACGCCTGCGTCATGCGCAGGGCATCATGACCGCCCAGGTGGACGAGGACTTCCTCAACGCCCTGGAGTACGGCATGCCCCCCACCGGCGGACTGGGCTTCGGGGTGGATCGCATGGTGATGCTCATGACCGACAACGACTCCATCCGCGACGTGCTGCTGTTCCCCACGATGAAGCCCTTGAAATCCGGAACTGATGCCGTACAACAGGCTTGCGAAACCGTCTCGGGGGATGAAAAGGCAGAGCCGGAAAAAATCGACTTTTCCAAGGTGGAGATTGAGCCTTTGTTTCAGGATTACGTTGACTTTGAAACCTTCAGCAAGTCCGATTTCAGAGCCGTCAAGGTGCTTGCCTGCGAAGCCGTACCGAAGTCGAAGAAGCTGCTGAAATTCACCTTGGACGATGGTACAGGCGAAAACAGAACGATTTTAAGCGGAATTCACGCCTATTACGAGCCGGAAGAACTGGTGGGCAAGACCTGTATCGCCATTACCAATCTTCCGCCAAGGCAGATGATGGGAATGGATTCCTGCGGTATGCTGATAAGCGCCGTACATCATGAGGAAGGCAAAGAAAAGCTTCATCTTCTGATGGTGGATGACCATATTCCGGCGGGCGCGAAGCTCTATTAAGACGGATTGCCCAAACGGGAGAGCGTTCCTAAAATAGATCCAACAGGATGCATCGTTTGGCGCAGGCAAATGAAAAAAATCGCATAATGAGAAACCAAGCAAAGAACCAAAGAGGGCGGTGTCTGAACAGGCAGACATCGCCCTTCTTGAATGGAAAAACCCATGTCTGGTTGTGGAAACGGCACAGGAGGGCTGTCTGACCGAATGTTATTATGCGTTGCTTGCAGCAACGGCCCGTCTTATATACAATCATGGCAGCATCTGAAAGGAAGGTGGTTATCCAAAATGCTCAATGAAAATATCCGCTCAATCAGAAAGGCAAAAGGGCTTTCGCAGGAAGAGCTTGCCATCAAACTCAATGTGGTGCGGCAGACGATTTCCAAATGGGAAAAAGGCTTGTCGGTCCCGGATTCCGATCTGTTGATTTCCCTATCAGAGGTATTGGAAACCCCCGTAAGCACGTTGCTTGGAGAAACAGTGGCTGAGCCGGAAAGGAATGACGTAAAGGCGATTTCCGAAAAGCTGGAGGTTATCAACCATCAGCTCGCCCAAAGAAAAACAACGAGGCGGAAGATCGTTCATTGGATATGTATTGCCTTGTGTGTGGCTGTTGTCATGATATTTGCGGCCCTGACCGTAGTCAAGAGCCCTTACTTGGGCTGGGATGCCAGTGCCCCTGAAACCGCCGTTATCCGAGTGGGAGTTCATACCATGGAATGGGTATTCGTAAGAGCCGCACCGTTTGTCCTGCTGGGAGGCATTGTCGGAGCTTTTTTGACACGAAAAAAAGAGTAACAGGAGAATCGGGCCGTTAAAAAGCCCGGCTACGCGGAAAAGCCATGTTTCCTGCGCATCCGGGCGCCTGAAACGCTCCTGAGAATTTCCGGAACGGAGAAGGGAATGTCCGCCCATGGGCTGTTGCGCGGAGCAAAGCGACCCGAAGGTGGGGAGCGAAACGAGCGGTGGGCGCGGCCAGCGCCCTCCGCGAAGATTGAGCGACCGGGACCGCGAGCCCTCCGAACCTCCTGACGGGTGGTGCGGGCGAGAGGCCCGGCGATATGCGACGCGGGGTGCTGCAAGCCGCGTTTCTTGCCCCCGGTTGCTCAATCATTCGCGCTTCCCTGCCGGTCGCGCTCATGGTTTCGCTGCC
>OMNT01003848.1_pt1 | contig 10476 bp, 11 predicted proteins | sample 1672551 | NCBI WGS metagenome assembly OMNT01 (sample SAMEA3136698, study PRJEB25190) | human gut metagenome
ACTCGAATCCGCATCCTACGCGATTGGTATAGTTATTTACGAAACGATGTACTAGGTGACGGATTCTGTAAGGGAAGGTGAAATTATGCTGACAGAGCAGCGATATGAAACAATTTTAAGAATGCTGGATGAAAGAGGAAGTGTGACTGTTACAGAGCTGAAGGATCTGCTGGATGCTTCGGAATCCACTGTACGACGGGATATCACTGCCCTTGGCAGAGCCGGCCGTCTGATCAAGGTTTTTGGTGGTGCCGTTGCAATGGAGCGTATTATGACAGGCAGTGAACCGACAGTTGCCCAGAAAGTAGAAGTCAATAAGGAAGAAAAATGCAGGATAGCAGCCTATGCAGCCGGACTGATTGAACCGGAGGATTTTATTTTCCTTGATGCGGGTACGACAACAGGATACATGCTGGATTATCTGACGGAGAAAAATGCAACATTTGTAACCAATGCTGTTGCACATGCACAGAAACTGGCAGAGATGGGAATGAAAGTGCTGCTTGTGGGAGGTGAGCTGAAGAGCTCCACAGAAGCGATTGTCGGGGGCCAGGCGACGGAGATGATCCGTCGGTATCATTTCACGAAGGGATTTTTCGGTACCAACGGTGTGACGAAGAAAACGGGATTTACCACACCGGAAGCCAGTGAAGCGGTTGTCAAAGAAATCGCTATGGCTCATTGCCGCGACCGATATGTTCTTGCGGATCATGACAAATTCGGCAAAGTCAGTTCCGTAACCTTTGGAGCTTTTCAATCGGCAATTATCCTGACAGACCGCAAAGTTCCGGGAATTGAGGACGCCGGGAATGTGATTGTGGTATAAAGAGAATGAAATATTGCTGGCACGGAGTATCAGAAAAATAAATTATGAAAAATAAAAATCCACTTTTGTAGAAAAGTCTATGAAAGTGGATTTATTTTTCAAAAGTGAAAAAAGATCGATGTTCTATGATATAATAAATCCATTGGATTAATTTTAAGGAGGACAATTTCTGAATGAAAAAAAGAATTTTGGCAGTTATAACAGCATTGGCAGTGCTCTGCTCTACAGCAGCTCCGGTCATGGGGGCTGAAGCGGCGGAGAAAGCAGCAGAGACCACGGGAACGACTTACTACGTCAGCAGCCTTCACGGGAAGGATACAAATGATGGAATGAGCCAGAGCACGCCGTTTTACAGCTTGCAGAAGATTAACAGCCTGGAGCTGAAGCCGGGAGATCAGATTCTTCTGGAGAGCGGTTCCGTATTTAAAAACGGTTATCTGCATCTGTATGAGCAGAGCGGAAGCAAGGAAGCGCCAATCGTCGTGGATAAGTATGGGGAAGGCGCGGCGCCAGTCATTGATACGAACGGACAGGGGGTCTGGTTCCAGAATTATGGAAAGAGCCTGGATAATAACTGGCACAAATACAGAGGCTATGTATCTTCTTCCATTCTGCTGTATGACACCGAGTATATTGAGATCAGGAATCTGGAGATCGTAAACAGGAATCCAAAGATTGATACCATTTACAATGCGACCGATATGATGGATCGTACCGGTGTAGCGGCAGTAGCGCAGGATAAGGGAACGATTGAGCACATCCATCTGGAGAATCTGAACATTCATGATGTTATCGGCAATGTCTATGATAAGCACATGAACAACGGCGGTATTTATTTTACCGTATACGAGCCGCATAATGAGGCGGCTACGGGAATTTCCCGTTATGACGACGTCCTGATTGACGGCTGTACCGTGAAGAATGTAAACCGCTGGGGAATTGCCGTTGGGTATACGACAAAATGGGATCGGTTCCAGGGAAGCGCGATTTCAGATGAAACCATCCGTCAGTATGGTTCTACGAATGTCGTAATCCAGAACAATTATGTAAAAGACGCAGGCGGTGATTCCATCACTTTAATGTACTGCGACCGCCCGCTGGTACAGTATAATGTGTCGGATGGAGCGGCAAGGCAGATGCACAGCGGAGATTATGGTCCATGTGGGGAAACCCAGAGATTTGCGGCGGGAATCTGGCCGTGGAAATGCAAGGATGCAGTTTTCCAGTACAACGAGGCATTTGACACGAAAAACGTAAACAATGAAAACGGCGACGGTCAGGCATGGGATGCGGACTGGGCGGACGGAACGGTTTACCAGTATAATTACAGCCACAACAATGAGGGCGGATGCTTCATGGTTTGTCTGTCAGAAGCATATCGCACGACCTTCCGTTATAACATCAGCCAGGAAGATCTGAGATCGGTTCTGGACACATTTGGAAATCCGACGGTACACGTATACAACAACGTATTCTATGTGAAAGAGGGCGTTCCGCTTCTGAGGGACCGAAGCGGCGGAGCGATGATTGCTGAAAACAATATTTTCTATTATTCAGGTTCAGAGGCGAGAGAAGAGAACTGGAATGTAGGAGGTACGAACAAGACATACAGCAATAACCTGTATTATAATTATTCGAATGCACCGGCAAGCGATACCGCGGCGGTATCCGTGCCTGCGGGCACACAGGTATTCCGGCAGGCCGGAACCGCTCCGGCTTCTCCGGTTGGCGTAGCGCGTCTGCATGAGGACCCGGCAGTAAGAAGTGCGTTTGAAGGTTATAAGCTGGCGGAAAATTCACCGGCGATCGGCGCAGGAAAGGTTATCACGGACAGCAACGGCAAAGAGTTATGCGAAAAAGATTTCTTCGGAAACGCGATCTCGGCTACGGAGACTCCGGATATCGGCGCGCACAAATATCAGGCAAACGAGACGGCAACGACTCCGGCAGCGCCGCAGAAAGTGGAGGTTTCCGAAGCTGGTGAAACCAGCGTGACACTTAGCTGGCCGGCTGCCTGGGATATTGTGGGAATTGAAAAGTATCAGATCATGGATGGCGATACAGTTTTGAAAGAAGTGGCTGTGTCGGATGAAAACGCACAGATCATGACGGCAACGTTAGAGAACCTTCAGCCAGGAAAGAGCTACTCAATATCTGTAGTTGCGTATGATAAGAACGGCGTGGCGTCAAAACCGTATTCTATCAGTTTTGTGACGGCAGCTCAGGACGTTTCCGGCGTAAAAGAAAGCCTGAGCGGGCAGATCGCACAGGCGAAGGCGTTAAAGAGCACGGAATATACGCCGGAGAGCTGGAATGTTTTCCAGACTGCTTTGAAGAGGGCGGAGAGTGTTCTGGCAAGCAGCGGCAGTACAAAAGAAGAACTGGATACCGCTTTGGCAAACCTGCAAAAAGCGATTGCGGGCCTTCAGAAAAAGCAGCAGACAGTGACATCCCTGAAGCTTGATAAGACGAGCGCTACGATCTATACGAAGGGCAAAAAGACGGTGACCCTGAAAGCATCGGGCGTCACAGGAGCTGTGACATGGACTTCATCGAACCCGAAAGCAGCGACGGTGAAGGACGGAAAAGTAACGGCGAAAAAAGCTGGAAAGACAGTGGTTACAGCATCTGCGGGAGGCTATAAGGCGTCCTGTACGATTACAGTGAAAAAGCCGACTTTGAAGATTAGAAGCAAGAAAGCGGTTGTGCTCAGGAAGGGTAAGAAATCGAAGATCAAAGTAAAAGCAGTACCGACCGGAAAAATCACTTATAAGAGCAGCAATAAGAAAGTGGCTTCTGTCACTAAGAAAGGCGTTATCAAGGGCGTGAAGGCAGGGCGCTGTAAGATTACGGTGCAATGCAACGGCGTAAAGAAAACGGTTAAAGTAAGAGTGAAATAACGGCAGCTTAAAAGATGCGTGCAGACTTCGGAAGTTTGGAAGTCTGCACGCTTTCCTTTTCAAAATTTTTATGTTATGATGTTGAGGTCAAAGGCTGCATGAAAAATCGGAGGATGCGTATGAAAATATCTACAAAAGGAATCTACGCTCTGGAAACCGCGGTGGATCTGGCAATTTACTCCAGCGACGGAAATCTGGTGAGTATCCGCAGCGTGTCCGAGAGACGGCATCTCTCGGAAAAATATCTGGAGCGTATTGTATCCATGCTGAAAAAGGCAGGCATTGTGAAGAGCACCAGAGGGGCTTGCGGGGGATATTGCCTGGCAAGAGAAGCCGGTGAGATTACGGTTTTGGAGGTTTTGATGGCGGTGGAAGGAAATCTGGCGCCGGTGGAATGCCTTACAAAAGAGACAGACTGCGGCATGGATTGTGAGAAGTGTGTGACAAAAAATACATGGAATCATATATGGAATCTGCTAAGAGACACGGTTCGGGATGTTACGATCGGGCAGATTCGGGATTTGGTCAAAAGCAGACAAAAAACAGTCGGAGGCGCACAGTGAAGATATCAACAAAAGGAAGATATGGCCTGCGGGCTTTGGTGGAGCTGGCGTCTCATCTGCGGACAGAGGCAGTACCTCTGGCGGATGTGGCAAAAAGCCAGAAGATTTCCCTGAACTATCTGGAGCAGATTTTTGCAGAACTGCGCAGAGCGGGAATCGTAAAGAGCCAGAAAGGAACCCAGGGCGGTTATATGCTGGCGAGGAAGGCAGAAGAAATTAAAGTGGGAGATGTGCTCACCGCACTGGAAGGTGAATTTTCCATTGTGGACGAGGTGACTGACCGGGAAGAGATGGATGAGATTCAAAGCGCGATTTGGGATCTGGTCTGGGACAGAATCAATCAGGCAATTACGGCTTTTTTGAATGAACGTACGCTGGCAGAGCTGGTGGATGAGAAGGAAGAAATGAACGGAACAGGAGAGTGGATCTATTATATCTAGCGAACCCCACAGGCTTTTAGCGTGGAAAGTTCTGCTTTACGGAATAGGGAAAGGCCAGCGGGAATATATTTTAAGCAATGAAATAATTTCGAGGCAGATATGGATAAGAATGATGTAAGAGCGATGCAGGAGGACCATGTGGATCAGGGGAAGCTGAGGATACAGGTACATTCTCAGGCGCGCCCGATTGAGAATGCCAGAATCCGTATTTCCTATACGGGCGATCCGGAGAGTTCGATCGAACAGGTCACTACAGACGCAAACGGGCAGACAGAAACACTGGAACTGGCGGCGCCGCCGCTGGAGTACAGCATGGAGCCGTCCTCATCCCAGCCCTATGCGGAATACACCTTGCAGATTACGGCGCCGGGTTATGAACCAGTGACGATTTCAGGAGCGGAGATTCTTCCCGAAGCCATGGCGTTGCAGGACGTGCGAATGGTACCGTTAGAACAGCCGGAGGAATATCAGGACATTGTAATTCCCGCACATACGCTTTATGGGGAGTATCCGCCGAAAATTGCGGAAGCGGAAATCAAGCCGGTGAGCCAGACGGGGGAAATTGTTCTGAGCCGCGTGGTAATTCCTGAGTTTATCGTAGTCCATGACGGTTCACCGGCAGACAGTTCAGCTACGGATTATTATATCCGTTACCGGGATTATATCAAAAATGTGGCGTCCAGTGAGATTTATGCTACCTGGCCAAGAACCACCATCATGGCGAATGTACTGGCGATTATGTCTTTTACACTGAACCGGGTGTATACGGAGTGGTATCGGAATAAGGGGTTTGATTTTACGATTACTTCGTCCACGGCATTTGATCATAAGTGGATCTACGGCAGAAATATTTTTGAAAGTATTTCCGAGGTGGTAGATGAGGTGTTTGAAAGCTATCTGTCCCGGCCAAATGTAAAACAGCCGATTCTGACCCAGTATTGTGATGGGAAGCGGGTGAGCTGCCCGAATTGGATGACCAAACGGTAAGAACCTGCAAAACAAAAAGGCCCGGTAACATCAAGGTCTGTAGAGATAATAAAGCTTCAGGGAATCCTCTTTTTTATCATATACGATTTTTTCGATCACGCTTTTTAGCAGCTCGTTTTTCGTTGCGACGTCAGAATCGGATTGCAGCATGTGGTACACATTATGGATGCGCGTAAGCATCTGTTTTTTTATGCCCTCTTCATCATCAGGCGCCGGGGGTTCCAGCGCGGCAAGTTCAGCCTCTAAAGAGGCGCGCTCACGGGCGAGAAGCTCTTTATTTTCTTTATATTCTTCGATGGTGTCGATCCCATCCCGGTAAGCTTCTTTGATCCGGCGTTCCTTTCCGGCAAGGCGGGAAAGCATTTCCCGCAGCATTGCGGGACGGCTGCTTTCTACCGGGGGCCGGTATTCCATATAACGGAAGGAGAGGCTCTTTGTGTCAAGGACATTACGGATGGCGTTTAAAACAGCCGGCTCCAGAATGCGGGAGCTGACGGAGTTTGACTCCAGACATTTTCCTTTGGAATAACCATAGCATGTGAAATAGCAGTAATCCCTTCCCCGGACTCTTTTGGCAATCATCGTGCGGCCGCAATGCGGGCACTTTATCATCCCGGAAAGCCAGTGTTTATAAGTGGAAGAGGGACGCGTGCCTTTCCGGGTGTATTCATGCTGAAAACGGGCCTGCGCCTGCTCAAAAAGTTCTTTTCCAATAATGGCCTCCTGATGGCCTTCGGCAATAATCCATTCTTCCTCAGGTTTTATTTCCTTCGTTTCGTTGGTCATGCGGTTCCAGCGGATCATCCCGCAGTAAGTCGGGTTCTGGAGGATATATTCGATGGAACGGCGTTCAAAAGCTTTGCCCTGCGAAGTCAGACGTCCTAAACGGTTCATTTCACGGGCGATCTCAAAGAGTCCCATGTTTCGGTTTACATAAAAATCAAAAATCAGACGCACGGTGTCCGCCTCTTCCGGAACAATGACGGGGGGTTTTCCGTGTTCCATAATCCGATAGCCCAGAGGGGGACGCGCCTGATAGCCCCCGCGCAGGGCTTTTTCTGTCATGCCTCTGGTGACTTCTCCGGAAAGACGTACGGAATAGTACTCGTCCATCCACTCGATGATGCGTTCGATCAGGCTGCCAAAAGGCCCTTCGATCACGGGTTCGGAGATACTGACGACGTCGACATGGCACTTTTTGCGAAGCAGACTTTTATAGACGATACTTTCTTCCTGATTACGGGCAAAACGGCTGAACTTCCAGACAAGGATTACGTCGAAAGGATGGGAATCCGATTTGGCGGCGGCAATCATGCGAAGAAATTCCGGGCGTTTCCCGGCATGGCGTCCTGAGATTCCGTGTTCTGTAAAAATCGATTCCTTTGCTACGTGCAGGCCGTTTTTCTTTGCATAGTCAAGCCCAAGACGAATCTGGGCGTCCGGGGAAAGCTCGTCCTGCATGGCGGTACTGACACGCACGTAAAGAGCCGCTTCCCGAAAGGTTCTTTTTGTCTGTTTCATAAATGATCACGCTCCTGGTTTGAATATATGTGGACGGAGGTTAAAAAATACCTCTGCGCACAGGAAACGTCTTTACCCTTGAAGGAAAGAACGCTTTTGAGGTAAAAAGCAGGCAAGGTGTACAAACAGTAGGGAATAACCATGTAACAGGAGGAAATAAGACAAAGAATCTTGCCAAAAAAGCAGGGGGGTGGTAAATTGAAGATACTCAATTTGGTAGTGATTGACGGAAAGGAAGTACGAATCGAAGATTTACCAGAGGAAGAAAGGGAAGAGCTTGTGAATAACCTGAACCGGACGGCGTTAAAAAAATTCAATTACGCGGAGGAGGAAAATTAGAATTTTGATGAAATGGGTGAAGGAGTTATGATTAGAAAATTTCAGAAGCCGGATATTCACAGAGTTGCGGATATTTGGCTGAGCGCCAACAGGGAAGCCCACGATTTTATTTCTGCACAATATTGGCGGGATCATTTTGAATCCGTGAAAGAAATGATTTTACAGGCAGAAGTGTATGTTTATGAAAGCGGGAATGGAACCATACAGGGCTTTGTCGGACTTAGCGGCGATTATATTGCGGGAATCTTTGTCTGCGCCGAAGCGCAGTCAAACGGGATAGGCAGTATGCTGTTAAATTTTGTAAAAAACGGAAAAAACCGATTAAGTCTGGACGTATACCAGAAGAATATACGGGCAGTAAAATTCTATCAGAGAGAAGATTTTGTGATTCAATCGGAAAATATGGACGATTCTACCGGAGAAAGAGAATATTTTATGGTATGGGAACGGTAAAAGAACAAGAAAGTATTGCCATCCAAAAAGAAATACTTGACGAATTTCCTTTAGAGTAATAAAATTGCAAAGGAGAAATTCACCACATGCGTACAGGTGTATTTCAGAGAAAGACATTTTAAGAGGAGGACGATTATGACAGCGTATAAGGACAGGAGTAAGGAAGAATTACTTCAGGAAAAAGCGTCACTGGAGGCACAGTTTGCAGAGATTAAGGCGAAGGGACTGAAACTGGATATGTCCAGGGGAAAGCCGTCTGCCGTGCAGCTTGATCTTGCAATGGGCATGATGGATGTGCTGAACAGCGAAACAGATTTAAAGTGCACAGAGGGCGTGGATTGCAGAAATTACGGCGTGCTGGATGGTATCAGGGAAGCAAAGGAACTGCTTGCGGATATGACAGAGGTATCTCCGGATAACATTATTATTTATGGGAACTCCAGTCTGAATATTATGTATGATACGGTGTCACGTTCCATGACGCACGGGGTTATGGGAAGCACTCCGTGGTGCAAATTGGATAAAGTTAAATTTCTCTGTCCGGTTCCCGGATATGACAGGCATTTTGCAATTACGGAGCATTTCGGGATTGAGATGATCAACATCCCGATGACAGCCGATGGGCCGGACATGGATCTGGTAGAGAAATATGTTAACAATGATCCTGCGGTGAAAGGAATCTGGTGTGTCCCGAAATATTCCAATCCGCAGGGGATCACATATTCGGATGAAACGGTGCGCAGGTTTGCCAGACTGAACCCGGCGGCTGAGGACTTCCGTATTTACTGGGACAATGCTTATGGTATCCATCATCTGTATGATGATAAGCAGGATAATCTGGTGGAGATTCTGATGGAGTGTAAAAAAGAAGGACATCCGGATATGGTATATAAGTTCTGTTCCACTTCAAAGGTCAGCTTTCCGGGTTCCGGCGTGGCCGCAATCGGCGCGTCGAAAGCCAATCTGGAATTTATCAAAAAGCAGATGGCGATCCAGACCATTGGCCATGATAAGCTGAACCAGCTTCGTCATGTGCGTTTCTTTAAGGATATTCATGGCATGGTTCAGCACATGAGAAAACATGCCGAAAGCCTGCGCCCGAAATTCGAGACCGTGCTTGAGGGACTGAAAAGTGAGCTGGACGGTCTGGAAATCGGAAGCTGGATCGAACCGAGAGGAGGATATTTCATCTCTTTTGATTCCCTTCCGGGATGTGCGAAAGCCATCGTGTCGAAGGCGAAAGAGGCAGGGCTGGTCATGACGCCGGCAGGCGCTACGTTTCCATATGGGAAAGACCCGCAGGACAGCAACATCCGGATTGCGCCGTCGTTTCCGACGCCGGACGAGCTGGCAGTAGCTACGCAGATTTTCGTGCTCAGTGTGAAGCTGGTCAGCCTGGATAAGATTTTGGAAAATAAATAGAAAATAGCAAAAACAAAGGGCATTGCCTGGAATTTCATTTCCTACAGGCTTGCCCTTAAAATCATTTTGTAAATATTGACTTTATATGTCAAATATGCTAAAATTCTATCAGTGCAGACAGCAAATTTGTGAAAGTTATATACAAAAGCAATGCCGCAAAGCGTATGATGGCCTTACGGTTATGAATACAATTGCAGCATTTTTTATTTCTGCGGACAACAGGGAGGATAAATGCCTGCACGCAGGAATTGTGAGGAAGAAAAACCTTACGATCAGGAGTAGAATTTATGAAAAAAGAACTTGGGAAATTAAGAAGAGCAGAGCTTTTGGAACTGCTGCTTGAACAGACGAAAGAGACGGAGCGGCTCGAAAAAGAGCTTGCCGGGGCAAAGGAACAGCTCAGATGCCGGGAAATCCGCTTGAATGAGGCGGGATCAATTGCAGAAGCCGCGTTGCAGATAAACGATGTATTTGTGGCGGCGCAGGCGGCGGCAGAGCAGTATCTGGAGAATATACAGACCTTAAGCAGCCGGCAGGAAGAGATCTGCGCCGAAAGGGAAAAGAGCAGCCAGATAAAAGCCGAGAAGATGGTGGAGAAAGCGAAAAAGCAGCAGGAGAAGATACAGGAAGAGTGCATACAGACGGAAGAAAGCACACGGAGACAGTGTGAGGAGCTGGCGGAACGGACGCAGAAGCAGTGCGAAGAGCTGATACAGCAGACGAGAAAACAGTGCGATGAGCTGCAAAAGGAGGCAGAAGTTCAGGTTGAAAAGAAATGGGAAACGATAGAAGAACGCCTGGAGAAGTTCTATGAGACGCATGAGGAATTGCGGGGACTTCTGGGCATATAGAAAGGATAGAAGCGTTTTAGAGAATGGAAGAAGAAAAGAAAGAGAATCCGATGCCGACGGTGGATGAACTGGAAACGGAGATTTTACGGGTGAAATACAGAAGGCGTTATGGAAGAATTTTTCGAAACACAGTATTTACTCTGATTACGGTAGCTGCGATGGCAGTTCTGGTGG
>OMNT01003850.1_pt1 | contig 10470 bp, 11 predicted proteins | sample 1672551 | NCBI WGS metagenome assembly OMNT01 (sample SAMEA3136698, study PRJEB25190) | human gut metagenome
ATGCAGAGTGTCCTTATAGGATCTGAGTATCCTGTAATGGACACTCTGCTTTTTTCCCGAAAAGTTCATACTGCAAGGCGTTCCGGGGCGTAGCTGAGTGCTACGCCCTTTCTTGTTTTCATGATAATGGCGGCCTCCGGGATCTTCCGGCGATCCGGCACATCAAAGGCGCCAATGCAGATATTCCATCCCTTGTTATGCCTTGTTCTCTTGTTCGGCCTGCTGCTTTGCTTTCCACTCGGCGTACTCTCGCTGCCCATCCTCGCCCTCAACGAACGTTTGAATTTCTGGGAGCAGAACGCAGGCAAGAGCCTTTACCTCGTGATAGGGAATCCCCATGCCGCAGTCATATCCACGAAAAATGTCAAAACTTTGCTGGGTGTAACGCCAGCGGAACATGATGCAGCGTGTTACGCAAACTCATATTCCCGTTTTTTTACAGAAAATCGGTACAAAAGTGAATCAAAAAGAATGTAAAAAAGCATTTTGTTGACATTCGTTACATGATACGGTAAAATGCGTAACAAAACATGAAACGGGAGGATTTGTATGAACTTTTATGAGCAGACAAGCAGCTGCGTGTCCCGGCTGTCCCCCACAGAGCAGAACCTGTTTAACTACATCATCAAAAACCTGCATATCGTGAAGGATATGAGCATCCGTGACCTCTCGGAAAAGTGTTTTGTCTCCACGACATCGATCTTCCGTCTGGTGAAGAAGCTCGGCTATCAGGGCTACGCAGAGTTTTCTCAGGCGCTCCGCGATACAGAGGAAGAATCGCGAAAGATCCATATACCGAGCATCGTCTCCGCCGACAATTACCGCGACAGCTATCTGAAAAACGTGATCGAGGCGGTAAAGGTCATTACGGACGAAAAAATCAATAAATTCAACGCTATCATGATCCGAAACCCCAATATTTTCATTCTCGCCGAGGGGCTGAGCCATGAGGTCGGGCGGTATCTTTACCGGCTATTGACCATGATGGGGTTCAACACGGAGATGCCGGACGAGGAGTATGAGTTTGTCTCCGTTATGCACCGCATCAAGCGGGATGACGTCTTGCTTGTTCTCTCCTATACCGGAAACAACCGCAGCGTCATACAGAAGATCGAGCGCATTTTCGCTATCGCCACGCCGACCATCGTTTCGCTCACACGTGCCGACAACAATACGATCCAGAATATGAGCGATTTGAATTTCTATGTTTTTGCCGATGAGATCGACTGTCAGGGTGCGGATATTACGTCGCGATGCGGCATGATTGCCATAATGGAAACGCTCCTGTATAAGCGTCTTTCCGCTGATTCCAGTACAATTATTGTTTGATCTCTGTGCTGTGTTACGCAATTTGTAACACAGCGCTTTTCTTTTTCCGGTGTTACATTCGTCTGGCAAAATAGAGACAGCCGGAAAAATCCATGGTACGATGCGGGTGTAGCTTGTACAAGAAACGGCAATATAAGCCCGCGAATTTATGAATTATTTCAGAAAGGAACGAAAAATGGCAAAGAGAATTGAAAGCACCCCGAAGGCTGACGGCTTCAGAATGCCCGGTGAGTTTGAGGAGCAGAAACAGATCTGGATGCTCTGGCCGGAACGCCCCGACAACTGGCGCAACGGTGCAAAGCCCGCACAGAAGGTCTTTACCGAGGTTGCGAAGGCCATTTCTCAGTTTGAGCCGGTGACGGTGTGCGTCAGTCCAGCCCAGTATCAGCATGCGCGCTACATGCTTCCCACCGAGATCCGCGTTGTGGAAATGACGAGCAACGACGCCTGGATCCGCGACTGCGGCCCGACGTTCGTTATCAACGACAAGGGCGATGTCCGTGCCATTGACTGGGAATTCAATTCCTGGGGCGGTCTGGTCGACGGCCTGTATTTCCCGTGGGATCAGGACAATCTCGTTGCGCAGAAGGTCTGCGAGATTGAGGGCGTCGACTCCTACCGCACCCCCGACTTCGTGCTCGAAGGCGGCTCCATCCATGTTGACGGCGAGGGTACCCTGCTCACGACCGAGATGTGCCTGCTCTCCGAAGGCCGCAACCCCGATATGACCAAGGAAGAGATCGAGGCGAAGCTCATGGAATACCTCAATCTCGAAAAGATCATCTGGATCAAGGACGGCATCGATCCTTACGAGACCAATGGCCATATCGACGACGTCGCCTGCTTCATCCGTCCGGGCGAAGTTGCCTGCATCTGGACTGAGGATGAGAATCATCCGTTCTACCAGCAGGCACAGGACGCTTACAAGACGCTCTGCGAGGCGACCGATGCCAAGGGCCGCAAGCTCAAGGTCCACAAGCTGTGCCTGACCAAGGAGCCCTGCTATCTCAAGGGCGCAGACACCATCGAGTGCATCGAGGGCACGATCCCGCGTGAAGAGGGCGAGGTCTCCATCGCTTCCTACATGAACTTCCTGATCGTCAACGGCGGTATCATCCTTCCGCAGTACGGCGACGAGAACGACGCGCTTGCCGTTGAGCAGATCCAGGCCATGTTCCCGGAGCGCAAGGTCGTCGGCGTCCGCACCGAGGAAGTCGCTTACGGCGGCGGCAACATCCACTGCATCACCCAGCAGCAGCCCAAGGGCTGAACTCCGTTCGGCCGGTTCCGCACGGCACGGAACCGGTCGCCGGTCAAAATAAGTAAAGAGGGAGAAATACCATGGAAAACAGTAAAAAGGTAAGCCTTGTCGGTACGGTACTGTTTACCGTATGCAGCATTCTCGTGCTCGACTCGTTCGTCGCTCCGGCTATCATCGGCGTTTCCTCCATCACGGTATGGATCATCTCCGCGATTATCTTCTTTATCCCCTACGGTCTCCTGTCCGCCGAGCTCGGCAGCACCTACCCGGATGACGGCGGTATCGTCAGTTGGGTAGGCCGGGCTTTCGGCGAATTTCCCAGCGTTCTCGTCGGCTGGATGTACTGGGTCAACGTGGCGTTCTGGATGCCCGCCGTTTTCACCGCGTTCTCCGGATGGCTGAGCCTCGCTCTGTTCCCCGAAATGAGCATCGTGCTTCAGGCGATCATCGCCGTCGCGATGTGCTGGGTCATCGTTTACATTGGCGTGAAGGGCATTGAACTCTCGGTGCTCGTGTCCAACATCATGGCCGTCGTCAAGATGGGCATCCTCGTGATTTTCGGCTTCATGGGCATTGCCTACGGCGTGAAAAACGGCTTTGCCAACGATTTCTCCATCGCCAACTGGGTGCCCACTATGGACAACACGGTCACCTATATTGGTGCGATCGTTTACAACCTTCTCGGCTTTGAGCTGATCGGTTCCATCGGCTCCAAGATCGAGAATCCCAAGAAGACCGTTCCCAAGATGACGATCATCGCCGGCGCGGCCATCACGTTCCTTTACTGCTTCGGCACATTCGGCGTTCTCGCCGCGATCAACGCCGCCAATGTCGACGAGGTCGACGGCTTCGTCTATGCTCTGCAGGAGCTTTGCAGTGTGTTCGGCGGGGCGCAGATGCCCGTGTTCTACATTCTCATCGTTCTTGCCATTTCCACGCTGGTCGCCAACATGATCACCTGGTGTCTCGGTGCAAACGAGTCCTTCCAGGCCGCGGAGCTCGACAAGCGCTCCAAGTTCCTCGCGCACCGCAGTAAAAAGTACGGCACGTCCGACAATCTCTACTACCTCATGGGCGTCATTTCCTCCGCTCTCATCATTCTCAACTACGCGCTCAGCGGCAACGCGAACGACGTTTTCTGGACGCTCTTCTCCTTCGCATCGATCGTGTTCATGCTGAACTATCTCTTCATGTTCCCCGCCGCCATCAAGCTGAGATTCACCGACGATGCGCCCCGCCAGTACGCCGTTCCGGGCGGTAAAGCCGGCATAGTCGTCTGCGGTGTTATCTGCTTCCTCTGCGTGGCGCTTGCGTGCTACTTCCTCATCGACTTTGACGTGACCGGTTACGCCTTCTGGATGCAGCTCATCGGCGTACTGCTCACCGTTGCCGTCGGCTACTGGCTCTACCGCGCCGGAAAGAAAAAGAACTAAGGACAAAACCGGCAGCTTTCGCTTCCGAGGGGATTGCGCATGAAAACCAGAAAGATCGCCGCGGTGGTGCTTTGTGTGCTTTCCGTGGTCGCCATTATTTGCTTCCGGCTCATATCGGCTCCGCTGACCGGCGCTGTTACCGCCGCTGAACTGGGGAGCGCGCTCGGCGCGCTCTCCCTGCTCCCGACGGTGCTCTCCGTCGCTCTGGCATTTCTGCTCGGCGATGTCGTCGTGTCGCTGCTTATTGGACTATCTGTCGGAGAGCTTATGCTTCTGCTTGTAACGGGAGAAAAGGGCGCAGCGCAGCTTCTGCAGATCGTTCCGAGCGTCATTGACGAACTGGTAGGCGTTGCCTCCGATACGGAAAACACCAAGGTGCTGATCCTGTGTGCGCTTGTCGGCGGACTGGTCGGCGTGCTTATGAAGACCGGCGGCTTTGAGGCCGCGGCAAAGCGGATCACAAAAAAAGTGAAAACGCCGCGCGGAGCCAATCTGCTTGGGCAACTCTTCTGCGTGCTGTTCTTCTTTGACGACTACGCAAACGCTCTGATCACCGGCCCTGTGCTCCGCCCAATTGCAGACAAAGTCGGGCTTTCGCGGGAACGGCTCGCGTACATCGTCGCCTCTACCGCAGCGCCCGGCATAAGCCGCCGCCCCTCAGAGGTTGCTGGGTAATAAAACCGTTATGTACCGTCAGTCAGATCACTCGGTCTGGAAACGGCCGGTATCGCAGACTCTGCCTTTCAGGTTTTCATTCGCTCTATCCCCTATTGCTTCTACTGCATTTTTGCTCTTGTGTTCATGCTCATCACCAGTTTCACCGGCAGGGAATTCGGCCCTATGCTCAAAGCGGAGCGCTGCGCCAGAGCCGCGCAAAGCGGCGCATGTCCGGATTGCTCTGAACCGGACGGCTCGGATACGGGCTCAAAAAAAGAGCCGGCAGCGATCTGGGTAGCTTTCGGCAGCATCGCTCTGCTCGTGCTGTATCTTGTCGCTTCGCTTCTCGCAAAACGCGGCGATACGATCACACTGCTGCTTCGCTCGGCATTTCTCAGCGGCATTGCCGCCATGGCCGCAGCCGCAGTAACGAGGATACTGCCCGCAGGAGAAGGCATCAAAGCATGGCTCGACGGCGTAGGAAACATCGTACCGACGATCATCGTGCTGCTGCTCGCGTGGTCACTCGCCTCGATCGTTGAAAAGCTCGGCACGGTATATTTCGTCGTGGAGCTGATCGCTTCGAAGGCCGCATGGCAGTTTGTTCCGGCGATCATCTTCGTTTGCTGCTGTGTCGTGTCATTTGCCGCAGGAAGCTATGGCTGTATGTTCATGGTCATGCCAATGGCGATTCCCATCGCCTGTGCCGTCATGGAAAACAGCCCCGGCATCGGCAGCCATTTTCCGCCGGTCTGCGTGGCGGGTGTCCTCTCCGGCGGCATATTCGGTGACCATTGCTCCCCCATGACCGACTGCACGATCCTCGCGGCGCTCGGCAGCGGCTGCGATGTGATGGATCATGCCGTCACGCAGATGCCATATGCTTTCACCGTTGCACTGGTCAGCATTTTCTGTATCATTTCCGTAACTCTTGGCTTCAGCGTCGTATATACGATCGCGCTGGGGATACTGGTCCTCTTGGCCATCATTCTACTATTCGGAAAACAACCATGAAAGGGTCGCAACAATGAAAAAGGATTTTCTCACCGTAAATGACTTTACCAAGGAAGAACTGATGGACATCATCAATCTGTCCATTGCCATCAAAAAGTCCATCAGCTCCGGCTACAATCCCCCGCTCATGAAGGGCATGACGCTCGGCATGATCTTCCAGCAGTCCTCCACCCGTACCCGCTGCTCGTTTGAGACCGCCATGGAACAGCTTGGCGGCCACGCGCAGTATCTCGGGCCCGGCATGATCCAGCTCGGCGGCCACGAGACGATTGAGGACACCGGCCGTGTTCTCTCCGGTCTGATGGACATCGTCATGGCGCGCGTCATTGAGCACAAGACCGTCGTCAGCCTGGCAAACGCCTGCACGATCCCGGTCATCAACGCCATGTCTGACTACACGCATCCGACGCAGGCGATCGCCGACGTGATCACCATGATGGAGCATCTGCCCGCCGGCAAGAAGTTTGAGGACTGCAAGATCGTCTTCACCGGCGACGGCACGCAGGTCTGCGCGTCTCTCGGCTTTATTTGCAGCAAGCTCGGCGCGCACTTCGTCCACTATGGCCCCACGTCTGCCCAGCTCAACGAAGACCACAAGAAGATTCTCGAGGAAAACTGCAAGCTCTCCGGCGGCACATGGGAAGTCACCGATGACCGCAGCGCCGTCAAGGGTGCGGACTTCATCTACACCGATGTCTGGTACGGCCTTTACGAGAACGAAATGCCGAAAGATGAGCGCGTTAAGCTCTTCGGCGACTATCAGGTCAACCGTGACATGATGCAGCTCGGCAATCTCGGCTGCAAGTTCCTGCACTGCCTGCCCTGCACCCGCGGCGAGGACGTTACCGACGAGGTTGCAGACTCCGCCGCTTCCCTGTGCTGGGAGGAAGCCTGGAACCGTCTCACCGCCATGCGCGGCCTTCTCGTATATTTCACGCGGGAAAAGAAATCGTTCTCCGAGATCGCCAAGGCTGCTGCGAAAGCGGAGCTTGAATCCGTGCTCGACAGCATGGGCATCGTCTACTGAGCGCCATAGCGAGAATCGTAATAGCACTGGACGGGAATGCTCTCGGCAATACGCCGGAAGAACAGAAAGCGAAGGTCGTCAACGCCGCCAAAACGATCGTCGATCTTGTTGCACAGGGTAAGGCAAGCATTCTGCATCTGGTCGATGCGGGTTTTCTCGTGATCGCCTGCGGCGGCGGTATCCCCGTTATGAAGCAGGGCGAAGGCAGCTGTGTGGGCGTTCCCGCCGTGATCGACAAGGATTATGCCTCCGAGTGCCTTGCGGAGATCATTGACGCAGAGTATCTCTACATTCTCACCGCTGTTGACAGAGTGTGCATCAACTTCAATAAGCCCGATCAGAAAGAGATCAAGGAGATGAGCTGCCGGGAGGCAGAGGCATATGCTCAGCAGGGGCAGTTTGCCCCCGGAAGCATGCTGCCCAAGGTCAAGGCCAGCATGAAGTTTGCCGCCTCCAAGGCAGGAAGAAAAGCGGTCATCTGTTCCCTTGAAAAGGCCGCGCTTGCCCTCTCCGGCAAGTCGGGAACGATCGTTAAGCAATAACGCTTCTGCACATCACCCGGTATATCGCGCGAAATGACGATATACCGGGTACTGATATGTCCTTACGGAAAAATCCGTAAGGACATTTTTTCTTTGCCTCCGCGCATCTCCGGATGCCCGCGCTTTGGCTTTTTTTGAAAAATCCTGCCCAAATCTTACAAAAGGATTGCTATCTTCCGCCGGACTGACTAAAATAGACGGGAACACTGCAAAGGGAGCATTTACCATGGATCAGGATAAGATAAATATTCTGCGCATCTTTCAGCTGGACGGAACGCCTGTCTCCTGCGAAGACTACGGCAGTGGGCATGTGAACGTTACATTTCTCGTTGTGACCGACACCGGACGCCGGTATATTCTGCAAAAAATCAATCACCACGCCTTTCGCAATGTACAGGCGCTTTCGGAAAACATTGCGGCGGTGACGGATTTTCTGCGCTCCAAGTCCAGCGATCCGCGCAGCGTCATGTCCCTCATCCGGACAAAGGACGGTGCGCCCCACACCCGGTATGGGGACGAATACTGGCGCGTATACGATTATGTGGACGGGACGATCTGCCTTCAGCAGCCGGAGACGGACGAGGATTTCTATCAGGCCGCCGTCGGTTTCGGTACGTTTGCGCAGCTGCTCTCCGACTTCCCCGCGGAAAAGCTGCACGAGACCATCCCGAATTTTCACAACACGCCCGACCGCTGCCGCCTTTTCCGCGAGGCGATCGAGCGCGACGCGGTGGGCCGCGCCGCGGCCGTTCAGCCGGAGATCGATTTTGCTCTTGCAAGGGAAGCGGAGATGTCCATTCTCCAGAACCTTCTTTCTGCCGGAGAGATCCCGCTCCGCGTTACGCACAACGACACAAAGCTCAACAACGTCCTTCTGGACGCGAAGACACGAAAGGCGCTCTGCGTTGTAGATCTGGACACCGTGATGCCCGGCTCAAGCCTCTTTGATTTCGGCGACGCCATCCGCTACGGCGCTTCGACCGCGGCGGAGGACGAGCGCGATCTCTCCAAGGTGGAAATGAGTCTGGAGCGCTTCCGCGTTTTCACGCGCGGATATGTCCGTGCCTGCCCGAATCTGACCGCCAGGGAACTGGAGCTCCTTCCGCTGGGGGCGAAAACAATAACGTTGGAGTGCGGCATGCGGTTTCTGACCGACCATATCGACGGCGATCTGTACTTTGCCGTCCACCGCGAAGGGCAGAATCTTGACCGTGCGCGGGCGCAGTTCAAGCTCGCGGCGGATATGGAAAAGAAATGGAACGATATGCAGCGTATTGTTGCCGAGGAAACGAAGGCGTAAATTCAAATATACCACCGGAGATCAACGTTCACAGGAGGATGACATCATGCTTTTTACCAATGCCAATCTATTTCTTGACGGGTGCTTTCAGCGCGGCGCGTTCCGCGTGGAAAACGGGCGTTTTGCGGAAATTCTCACCGATGCCGCCGGAGACGGGATTGACCTGCATGGGCAGTATGTGATCCCCGGTCTGGTGGATATCCACAGCCACGGCAATTCCGGCGCGGACTTTTCCGACGGCGACTACGATGGTCTTGTAAAAATGGCAAAGTATCTCGCCGCGAACGGCGTCACGAGCTTTGCCCCCGCGTCCATGACGCTGCCCTACGACGTGCTCGAAGCCGCGTACAAAACTGCCGCTGCGCTCAAAAAAGCCGCGCCCGAGGGCTGCGCGCGGCTCATGGGCATCAACATGGAAGGGCCGTTCTTCTCCGAGAAGAAAAAGGGCGCGCAGAACGCAAGCTATCTCCGCCTGCCGGACTACGCCGCGTTTGAACGCCTGTATAATGCCTCCGAAGGTCTGCTCCGCATCGCGGACATTGCCGCGGAGCTGCCAGGCGCGGTCGAGTTCACGGAAAAGGCCTCGAAGCTCTGCACGGTGTCCATCGCGCACACGGACTGCACCTATGAGGAAGCCAGCGCCGTTTTCGATGCCGGTGCTTCCCATCTGACGCATCTTTATAACGCCATGCCCGGCATCCACCACCGCAAGCCCGGCCCCATCGGGGCGGGATCCGAGCGTGAAAACGTCGTTGCGGAGCTCATCAGCGACGGATACCACATCCACCCCAGCGCCGTGCGGATGGCGTTCAGGCTCTTCCCCGGCCGCATCTGCCTCATTTCCGACGCGCTGCGCTGCTGCGGCATGCCGGACGGGCAGTATACGCTCGGCGGGCAGGACGTTTTCCTCAAGGGCGGCGTTGCAAAGCTCGCCGACGGAACGATCGCCGGGTCCGCCGCCAACCTTTATGAATGCATGCAGCGCGCCGTATCCTTCGGTATCCCGGCGGAACAGGCGATCCTGAGCGCAACGATCATCCCGGCGCGCGAGATCGGTCGGGATGCGGAGATTGGCTCCATCGCCGTCGGAAAACTCGCAGACTTTGTTGTGTGCGACGCCGCGCTGAACCGGAGCGCCGTATATCTCGGCGGACAGGCGCTATGAAAAGCTATACGATAGCAAAAGCATCCGGCGCGCCCGGCTGGGACGCGATCGAGCCGCTGCGCGCGGACTGCGTGCTGTGGGAGCCAGACTGCGGCGTCCGCATGGAGCAGAAGCTCTGCTACGACGATACCGCGCTCTATGTTTTCCAGCGCGCGTGGGAATCGGACATCCGAGCGGAGTGCAGCGCCCCGCTCAGCCCCGTCCATGAGGACAGCTGCATGGAATTTTTCTTCTCACTCACGGACGATGGGCGTTATGTAAACTTTGAGATCAACCCCAACGCCTGCATGGAGCTGGGCTTCGGCCCGAACCGGCGCGAGCGCGTCCGGCTCTGCCACAAGTCCGAACGGGAAACGTTCCGTCCCGTCTGTACCCGGACGCCGGACGGCTGGACGGCGGAATACCGCATCCCGCTCTCGTTTCTGCGCATCCTCTATCCGGAGTTTTCCCTGCGCTCCGGCGTTTTCTTCCGTGCCAACTGCTACAAATGCGGCGACAAAACCGTGCATCCGCACTTTCTCGCGTGGAACGCTGTGGAAACGGCAGCGCCCGATTTCCACCGGCCGGAGTTTTTCGGAAAAATGATCCTGGCGTAACAAAAAATCCTTCGGAGCATCAGGGCGGTGGCTGTAAAACAGTAAAATTCAAAATGTCATGAGAACTGCGTGTTCTCGGGAAGCGGCGTGACTTCGGTCACGCCGTTTTTCCGTTCATGAGCACATCCAGAGGGATGAAGCCGATG
>OMNT01003855.1_pt1 | contig 10458 bp, 9 predicted proteins | sample 1672551 | NCBI WGS metagenome assembly OMNT01 (sample SAMEA3136698, study PRJEB25190) | human gut metagenome
TATGAGGTAAATATGAAAAATATTTTAGAAATAAATGGGTTAAAGGCAGAAATAGCTACTAAAGTACAAGGATTTATAAATATTTTAGATACGGATAGAAAAATACCAGTAACTCTTATTAATGGAGCAAAGGAAGGTAAGAGCCTTCTTATTACAGCTGGAGTTCATGGAGGAGAATATCCATGTATAAAGGCGGCCATAGAAATAGCCAAAGAAATAAATCCAGCAGATGTTTGTGGAAATATAATAATTGTACATCCAGTAAATGTTGAGGCATTTTTTAAAAGAACTCCAGCAGTTGTTCCGGAAGATAATAAGAATTTAAATAGTATATTCCCAGGAAAAAAAGATGGAACAATATCAGAAAAAATAGCTTATATTATAGTTAATGAAATGCAAAGTAAAGCAGATTTCCATTTAGATATTCATGGAGGAGATTTAAATGAAGCATTAACTCCACATTTATATTATGCAGGAAAGGCAGAATTGAAAATTATTAATAAAATTAAAGAGGTGGCTGCTGTGCTAGACGTTAAATATATGGTTAAGTCTAACTCTACCACAGGAGTTCATAGCTATGGTTCTATTAGTGGAACTCCAAGTATGCTTTTAGAGCGTGGAGGAATGGGGTTATGTCTTACAGAAGATGTTAAAGCATATAAGAAAGATTTATATAGTGTTTTAAATAAAATGGAGATATTGGTAACAGAAGAAACTATTAAAGAGGAAATTCCTATAGATATTACAGAAGCAAATTATCTAGAAGCTTTAAATGAAGGATGTTGGACTAGCTTTGTGGAGGCTGGAGAATTAATTTCTAAAGGACAGGTATTAGGAGAAGTTACAGACTTTTTTGGCAATTTAGTAGATAGATATTACGCAGAATTTAATGGTGTTGTAATGTATCATACAGTAGCGTTAGCAGTTGCAAAGGATAGCCCTTTAGTGGCTTATGGTAAGCTTGAGTAAAAGAAATCATACATGTTATGCATGTATGATTTTTTTTAATAATTAATAATAATATTGACACCATAGGAGATAAGATATAAAATTTATAAAGGTAAATGCAAATCATTTGCATTGTGAAATGGAGATTAATTTATGAAATTATTAAAATATATCTTTAAGAGAGTTGTAGGAGTAATACCCATTTTGATAATAATATCATTTGTATCATTTGGGCTTATGAATTTAGCACCAGGAGATCCGGCAGAAGCAATATTGACTTCTCAGGGAGCTGTTGTAACATCAGAAGTTTTAGAAAGCACTAGGGTAGAGATGGGATTAGACAAACCTTTTTTAGTACAATATCTAAATTGGATGAAAAATTGCTTAAAAGGAGATTTTGGCATTTCCTATTCTACAGGGGTATCGGTAAAGGAAGAGTTATTTAAGCATTTACCATATACCATAACACTTACAGCCACAGCCATGGCTATAACTATACTTGTTTCGATTCCCATTGGAATAATAGCAGCAATTAATAAAGATAAATTTATAGATTATATAATAAGGACAATCAGCTTTATAGGCAATTCTATTCCAGGATTCTTTTTAGCATTGATATTATTATTAGTCTTTTCTTTAAAATTAAGATGGTTTCCTATATTAAGTGAAAGTGGTATTAAGAGTATAATTTTACCTTCTATAACTTTAGCAATACCTATGATAAGTAAGTATATACGTCAAATAAGAGTAGTTGTTATTGAGGAATTAGAAAAGGATTATGTAAGGGGAGCTAGGTCTAGAGGAATAAGTGAAGCAGGAATACTCTATTTTAATGTACTTAAAAATATAATGACAACAATAATAACGTTAGTAGGATTATCTATAGGGTCATTAATGGGAGGAAGTGCTGTAATTGAGGCTATATTTGTTTGGCCTGGAATTGGAAGCTTAGCATTAAATGCTATATTCAATAGAGATTATCCTGTTATTCAAGGATATGTTCTTTGGATGGCAATAATTTTTGTGCTGATAAATTTAATAACAGATTTGCTATATAAGTTTATTGACCCAAGAATTGAAGCATAGTGAGGGGATAAATATGAGTACAAAAGATAGAAGAAAGAATAAATTTTTAATGATTTTAATATTGATAGTAATAATCTTGGGTATAAGCTTGTTAGCACCATATATAGCACCTAATGATCCGTATAAAATAGATTTACAAAATACATTAAAGGCACCAAGTAGAGAATTCTTTTTAGGCACTGATGCTTTAGGTAGATGTGTATTTTCTAGAATGATATATGGTGCATCTAGAACTATTTTTTCATCACTTATTTTAGTTTCACTAATGTTTGTATTTGGAAGCTTTATAGGAATTATTAGTGGATATATAGGTGGATTATTTGACAATATAGTAATGAGAATTGTTGATGTATTTTTAGCATTTCCTAGTTTGGTGTTGGCCATTGCTGTTGCAGGAGTTTTAGGTGGTGGTATGATTAATGCTATGATAGCCATAGGGGTTATCGGTTGGACTAAGTATGCTAGGTTAGCTAGAGGTGAAGTATTGGAGATAAAGGAAGAAACATTTATAAAAGCTGCTAGGTTAAGTGGTAATAGTTCTATGTATATTATTTTTAAGCATATTATGCCAAGAGTTTTAAGTACTCTTATAGTTACAGCATCTTTAGATATTGGAACTACTATCATGGAAATGGCAGCGCTTTCTTTCCTAGGATTAAGTTCACCACTACCTATACCGGAATGGGGAGCAATGATGAATGAAGGAAAAAGTATGATTCAATTTGCACCATGGATAACCATAGCACCAGGTATAGCAATTTTTATTATTGTCATATTATTTAATCTTCTAGGTGATGTAGTACATGATATGCTAGATCCTAAGCAAAAAGAATATTAAAAAGGAGTTAGAGGGTGAAGAAAAGAAAAATAAATATAATAGCTTTATTAATTTTAATATGTTTTGCTATATTAACAGGATGCAGCAAAAGTAATGATGATAGTGTTTGGGAAAGTAAGGATCAATTAGTATTTGGTACAACCATCAGTACTAAGAGTTTAGATCCAGCACAAGGATATAGCGGATGGTTTACTGTAAGATATGGAGTGGCAGAAACGCTTTTTAAATTAGATGATGCTATGGAACCAATTCCATGGCTAGCACAAGGATATGAAGCATTAAATACTACAACATGGCGTATAGAGATTAAAGAAAATATATATTTTCAAAATGGAGTAGAGATGACAGCAAAAAAAGTGAAAGAGTCATTAGACAGAGTAATTGAATTAAATAGTAGAGCTAAATCTACTTTAAAAATAAAAAATATTGAAGTAGATGGAAAATATTTAATTTTTAATATGGAAGAGGAAAATCCTACTTTAATAAATGATTTGTGTGATCCTTTTGCAGCAATTATTGATGTGAATGGTACAGAAACTCCTGATAGTAATCCAGTAGGTACAGGTCCTTTCATAGTAGAAAAGTTTACTACTATCAGCTCAAGTTATTTAACTAGAAATAATAATTATTGGGATGGTGATGTAAAGCTAAGCAGTTTAAAGATTATTCCTATTAGTGATAGTGACACATTAGCCATGGCACTACAATCTGGAGAAATTGATATTGCTCAGGGAATATCTACATCACTTATGGCTTTGTTAAAGGAAAATGACGATTATAAGTTAAGTAGTATAGATACCTCAAGAGCAATATTAATGTATTTTAATGAAAATAACAGCAATTTAAATAATAAAAATGTGAGAAAAGCAATTAATATGCTTATAAATAAAGAAGAGTATGCAAAGGGACTTTTAAATGGTAATGCAACAGCAGCAGTAGGACCATTTCCAAAGAACACTACATATGGTTCTAATGTAACTGATAATTCAAGTTATAATAAAGAAGAAGCAATAAGAATATTTACAAAAGAAGGGTATAGCGATACCAATGGTGATGGAATTTTAGATAAGGATGGAGAAAATTTAACTTTAAAATTAATTACATATTCAGCAAGAGCTGAGTTGCCAACAATAGCCCAGGCACTTCAAGCAGATTTAAAAGAGGTTGGTATAGAAGTATCCATTGAAATATCTGAAAATATTTCAGATATATTATCTAAGGGAAGCTTTGATTTATGTTTATATTCCAATGTAATATCATCTACTGGAGAGCCTTTATCTTATTTAAATAATGCCATGAGAAGTAATGGAGAATTAAATTATGGTAATTATAGTAATATGGAAGTAGATATGCTTTTAGATAAAATGCAGTTAGAATTTGATATAGAAGAAAGAAATAATTTAGCAGAAGAAATAGTTCAAAAGGTTTTAGATGATGATGGTTATAATTTTATAGCACATCTTAAGGTTAGTTTCTTGATGAAAAATAATGTAGTGGGATTTAAGGCACATCCTACAGATTATTATCAATTTAATAAAGATACATATATTCAGTAGGTGAAGCGATGAAAGAGATATTAAAAGTTAAAGATTTATCTGTTAATAATAATAGCGTAAAAATATTAAAGAATATATCTTTTAATATAAAAAAAGGTGAGATATTAGGCATAGTTGGAGAAAGTGGTTGTGGAAAAAGTACGCTCATTAGAGCTTTGATTCAAATGATGAATAAATCAGAGGAAATAATTAGTGGTGAAATATTATTTAATGAAAGGAATCTTTTATCATTAGATAGTAAGCAGATAAGAAAATTAAGAGGAAATAATCTGGGAGTAATTTTTCAAAATCCAGGAGCAACATTAAATCCTATTAGAAAAATAGGTAAACAATTTGTACAAACTATGCAAAGTCATATGAATATAAATAAAAATGAAGCTTTAGAAAAAGCTGCAAATATGCTTGAGAAGGTTAATTTAAAGGATAGCAAATGTATATTAAACAGCTATCCTTTTGAACTAAGTGGAGGTATGAAGCAAAGAGTTACCATAGCTTTGGCCATGATTTTAGAGCCAGAAATATTAATAGCTGATGAGCCCACCAGTGCATTAGATGTTACGGTACAGGCACAGGTAGTAAAGGAAATGATGTCACTTAGAGATAATTTTCAGACAAGCATAATAATAGTTACTCATAGTATGAGTGTTATATCACAAATGGTAGATAAAGTAGCAGTTATGTATAGTGGAAATATGGTGGAGTATGGAGATAAAGAAGATATACTCAGAAATCCTAAACATCCTTACACTAAGGCTTTAATAGATGCAGTTCCTAAGATGGATGGAACTATGCCAAAAGGTATAAAGGGAAATCCACCATTATTTACAGAAAATATAACTGGTTGTAGTTTTGCACCAAGGTGTGAAAAATGTAATGAAGTATGTATAAAAAATCAGCAATATTTGAAGAAGATGCATGATGGAAGATACATAGCTTGTGATTATGTAGAAGATGTGGAGAAAAAATATGGATAAAATAATTTTACAATGTAATAATTTAAGGAAGATATATAAAAAGAAAAATCATTTACATGTTGCCTGTGATGATATAAATCTATATATAAAACAAGGCGAATGTTTGGGGATAGTTGGAGAAAGTGGCAGTGGCAAAAGTACTTTAGCTAATATCATTATGAATTTAGAGAAAGCAGATAGTGGAACAGTATTATTGAATAATAAAGATATTACTAATATAAATTGAAAGAAATTTATAAGGATATTCAAATGGTATTTCAAGATGCCATTGGATCTTTTAATCCAAGGTTTACAATTGAAGAATCCATTATGGAGTATGTTTGTAATTTGTGTTCCACAACAGAAGCTGATAAAAAGCATAAGGTAGATAATCTTCTACGGATGGTAGGTTTGCCAAAGGAGTATAAAGATAGATATCCTCATGAATTAAGTGGAGGGCAATGTCAGAGGGCAGCTATTGCAAGAGCATTATCAGCTCAGCCTAAGATTTTAGTTTGTGATGAGGCCACCAGTGCGTTAGATGTGTCAGTTCAAGCTCAAATAGTTGAATTATTAAAAGAAATGCAGGAAAAAATGAATATTTCATATTTATTTATTACCCATGACTTAGCACTAGTAAGTAGCTTTTGTGACAGAGTAGCAGTAATGAAAAATGGAAAAGTAGTAGAAGTGGGAGATGCAAAAGAAGTCATTAATAATCCTATGGATGAATATACAAAATTATTAATTAAATCAGCATATTTTTAATACATAAAAAAGATAGCAAAAGCTATCTTTTTTATTATCTAATAAAGTTTGTTTTAACTTTTGCTTCTTTTTTAGGAATATTGATGTTATTAGCTTCTCCAACTTTAATACATTTTAAAAGCCAAGCCATATTCTTTCCTAGAGTTCGCATTATTTGCATACCTTCAAGATCTTGTACTACTTCTTCAGGAGTATTACCATGAACCATACACCAATATAGAGAAGAAACAAGTGGCATATTGGAAATAGTAAAGTATTTATTTAATTGTTCAAGAGTTGCTGTTGAACCAGCTCTACGACAGCTAACTATGGCAGCACCAGGTTTATATTCAAAGTATTTTTTACCAGCATAAAAAGCTCGATCTAAAAAACTTGTTATAGCACCAGAAGCAGCGGCGTAATGTACAGGAGAGCCAAAGATAAAACCATCAGCTTCTTGTGCTTTTTTTAAGGCAACATTTACGGTATCATCATTAAATACGCAGCGTCCAGATTGTGTTTTAGCACAATTACCACATCCAATACATCCTTGTATAGGTTTATTGCCAATATGAAAAATTTCTGTCTCTATATTTTCTTCATTAAGAGTCTTAGCCACTTCACATAATGCAGTATAAGTGCATCCTTTTTCTTTAGGACTTCCGTTAATAAGTAAAACTTTCATAATATTCTCATTCCCCTTAAATTTTTATATCTATATCATTATTATTATACAAATTATGCAATAATTAATAAACTATTTAAAAATGATTAAAAATTGACAAAATGGGCGATGAAGTTTAGTTTTGTTTTGAAAAAAATAAATGGATAATGGAAGCTTGAAAAAGCTTTAAATATCTCTTTAAATCATCAAAAATTACACTTTGACTTTCTTTGACTTTGGATTTATAATTTACTTGTAAAAAGAGATGAGGGATATGAGGAACAAGAGCTAAGGGATATTAAGGTAAAGAAAAAAAGGAGGTTTTTGTATGTTTGGTTTAATACCTTTTAGAATGACAAGAGGAAATAATACTACAATATCATCATTAACTGATCTTTTTGATAATTTCTTTAATGATGATTTTACAGCAGCTTTTAATGGTAGCAATGATATAAAAGCTGATGTGAGAGAAACAAATGAGGCTTATTTAGTGGAGGCAGAGCTTCCAGGAGTAAATAAGGAGGATTTACGTTTAGATTATGATAATAATTATTTAACAATTTCAGCAATGAAGAATGAGACATTTGAGGATAGGCAAGATAATTATTTGAGGCAAGAAAGACATTATGGACAAATAGCAAGAAGCTTTTATTTTGATAATGTTGATAAAACTCAAATACAAGCTAGATTCCAAAATGGCGTTTTAGATATTATCTTACCTAAGAGGACTATTGGAAGACCAAGTTATAACGGAATACCTATTCAATAATGTTTAAAGATTTCAATTAAAAAATAGTAATTTAAAATTGTTTATATGTGTGAAAGCATAAAGGAGGCTTTTATATGTTTGGTTTAGTACCTTTTAAAATGAATAAGGATCTTAATAATAGTAATACAATGTTTAATGATTTATTTGGAGATTTCTTTAATGATAATCTTAATATGAATACTGCAATTAAAGCAGATATCAGAGAAACTAAAGAAGCCTATATATTAGAAGCTGATCTTCCAGGAATGAGGAAGGAAGATATAAACTTGGAATACAATCAAAATTACTTGACTATACACGCTCATAAGAATGAAACTAAGGAAGATAAGAAGGAAAATTATATAAGGAAAGAAAGACATTATGGAGAAGTTTCAAGAAGCTTTTATGTAGGCAATATTGATAAATCTGCTATAAGTGCAAAATTTGAAAATGGTGTTTTGGAAGTTACCTTACCAAAACAGGAGAAATCAATGAATGAAGATAATAAAATTACAATCGATTTTCATGTGATCGTTTCTTATGGTGTGAGCATCAGTACAGTGACCGATAATCTGATCGAGACAGTCAGATACAAAGTGGAGGAGTTCACTGGAATGGAAATTGAGAAGATTAACATTTACGTTGAAGGCGTACGTGTAATTGATTAAGGAGGATTTTAAAAGTGGAAGTCACTACAATAAATGCTGAACTTTTTGCCAGAATGTTTCTGGCAGGAGCTAACAACTTAGAGGCTAAGAAGGAATGGATCAATGAGCTGAATGTATTCCCTGTTCCGGATGGAGATACCGGAACGAATATGTCACTGACAATTTTAGCGGCTGCCAAAGAAGTTGGAGCAGTTGAAGAACCGACAATGGCTACGATCTGTAAAGCGATCAGTAATGGTTCTCTTCGTGGAGCACGTGGTAACTCTGGTGTAATTCTTTCCCAGCTGTTTCGTGGCTTTACCAAGGCAGTTTCCAAGGCGGATTCTCTTGGAAAAGATGAGATTACAGCAGGATTTACAAGAGCGGTAGAGACAGCGTACAAGGCAGTTATGAAGCCAAAAGAAGGAACGATTCTTACTGTTGCAAAAGGAATGGCAGATAAGGCAGAAGAATTAGTGGATGAAGATATGGATGTGATCGAATTCTGCGAGGCAATCGTAGCATACGGTTACGAAGTTCTTTCAAAAACGCCGGATATGCTTCCTGTATTAAAAGAAGCAGGCGTAGTAGACTCCGGTGGACAGGGTCTTATGGAAGTATTACAGGGAATTGTAGATGCACTTACCGGTAAGGTGACAGAGATTGAAGTTCCGGCAGAAGCAGCGTCTATGTCCTCTGCAGTTATTAGCGCACCAAAGGCAGATATTTCTACAGCAGATATCAAGTTTGGTTACTGTACAGAATTTATCATTTTATTAGATAAGCCTCTTACGAAGGAAGAGGAGAAGGGACTGAAGAAGTTTTTCCTTTCTATCGGTGATTCTTTAGTATTAGTTGCAGATGAAGAGATCTGTAAAGTGCATGTACACACAAATCATCCGGGTCAGGCATTTGAAAAGGCATTGACATTTGGTGCTCTTTCTAATATGAAGATTGATAATATGCGCCTGGAACATCAGGAGAAGCTGATTAAAGATGCTGAGAATGAGGCGGCCCGCCAGAGACAGCAGGAAGCGGAAGAAGAAAAGCTTACCGCACAGGAAGCTGCAAAGGCACAGCCTGCAAAAGAAGTAGGATTCATCGCAGTTTCTGCCGGGGAAGGCCTTACAGATATCTTCAAAGGTCTTGGTGTGGATTACCTTATTGAAGGTGGACAGACTATGAACCCTAGTACAGAAGATATGCTGAATGCAATCGATCAGGTGAATGCAAAGAATATTTTTATTCTTCCGAATAATAAGAATATTATCCTTGCAGCAGAGCAGGCAAGAGATTTAACAGAAGATAAGAAGATTGTTGTTCTTCCTACAAAGACCATTCCTCAGGGAATTTCAGCGATGATCGGATATATGCCGGAGGCATCTGTTGATGAGAATGCAGAGAACATGAAAGATGCTTACCAGGATATAGCAAGCGGTCAGGTTACTTATGCTGTAAGAGACACATCAATCGATGGAAAAGAGATTCATAATGGCGACATCATGGGAATTAATGATGGCGGAATTGCAGCCGTAGGAAAGGATCTGATGGAAACAACGATTGACTTACTTTCCACTATGGTGGATGAAGATTCAGAGCTGATCTGTCTTTATTATGGAGCAGATGTATCTAAGCAGGATGCAGACGTACTTTCTGATGAAATCGAAGAAAAGTTCCCAGAATGTGAAGTAGAAGTAAACTTTGGCGGACAGCCGATTTATTATTATATGATTTCTGTAGAATAAGCATAGCATTACAACAGCGGTTTCGTGAATAAGACATGGAATCGCTGTTGTTTTTGAATAAGTAAGAAAGCAGGAAGGTTACAAATGCAGATGGATGAATTTTGCTATTTGACTTTCCTGCTTTTTCATTAAAAAAAGAAATTCTTGAATCCGAGAGTACATGAATCTGATAAGGAGGAGCCGGGATGGGAATACCCGTAAGAGAAATAAAAGGGATTGGAGAAAAGACAGAAAAATTGCTTGCAAGACTTGAGATTGAGACAGTGGATCAGTTAGTGCATCATTATCCGCGCTGTTATACAACGTATCCTGAGCCGATTGCGATATCTGATATAAAGACAGGACAAAGATGTTCTGTTGAGGCGGAAATCTCTTCCCCGATTCATTTGAAAACAGTGCGTAAATTAAAACTTTGTACAGGGCTTATTGCCGATGTCAGCGGACAGCTTTTTGTACGATGGTTTAATATGCCCTATCTGCGAAATATATTAAAGCAGGGAGAACGGTGGATTTTTACAGGGACTCC
>OMNT01003860.1_pt1 | contig 10448 bp, 8 predicted proteins | sample 1672551 | NCBI WGS metagenome assembly OMNT01 (sample SAMEA3136698, study PRJEB25190) | human gut metagenome
ATCCTGTGCGATGTTCTCGACCAGGTCCTGATCGGCCTCATCCACCTGATCCTCCAGGTTGATGTTGATGCGCAGCGTCGCGCTCTTCAGGTTGACCTCTACACTTTCCACATAGTCCAGTCCCTGCATCGCTTCCTGCACCTGTGTGATCGCATCCTCACTGATGGCCGGATCCAGATCATTCTCTGAAAAACGGCTGCCGACGACCGGCTCTCCCGAATTCTCGGTTGAAGTCATAACGACTATTCCCACGATCAGTGTCGGTATCAGGATAACGGCGGCCGCGATCCATACGAGAAGATGGCTCTGCTTTTCGCCCTGTTTCTTCGTCCCCTGCTGTTTCTTTTCTTTCTTTTCGCTGCTCATCGTCTCCACCTCCTAATTCCAGCGTTTCTTCTGCAGGGACTGCATTGCAAGGAAAGTGCAGATTGCAATGACGGACAGGTAGTAAACAACACCGCCAATGTCCAGAATACCGTTCACAAAGTTATCCATATGGCCTGCCATGTTGAATACACCGAGCAGATCCTGGATTTTGCCCTCGAGAAGGGTGGATTTTGTGAAGTAAACTGCCGTCAGCGCGCCTTCGCCGATCACGGCAATCACACCTGTAATGATCGGGTTTTTAATCATACTGCCGATCCAGAGGCATACCAGTGCAATGATGATAAAGAAAGCAAAGAAAGAGCTTCCGGCTCCTTCCGGGAAGAAGTTTGCGATACCGCTCTCCACGTAGCACAGGAACAGGATCACAAAGCCGACAACGGCTGCGATGACCTGGCTCTCGGTGATGGAGGAAACGAACACACCGACCGAAATATAGGCTGCTCCCAGCAGGAAATAGCCAAGGATCGAAGTGTAGGATACAGCGTAGGAAACTGTTCCGTGGGTTCCAAGAAGCAGCGGATACAGGCACATAATCAGCACTGGAATCACATAAATGGTGAGAAGCGCCAGATATTTTCCAAGGATAATATCGGAAATTTTTACCGGTGCGGTAAGGAGCAGCTGATCCGTCTTATTTTTCTGCTCCTCCGACAGGACACGCATTGTCAGAACCGGTACTGCGATCAGCAGAATAAATGCGGAATTCTGCAGCGCGTATCCGATCTCCGGGTAACCCTGCTGCAGATTGATGGCCGTAAAATACAGGCCGAACAGCGCCAGAGTAAACGCCATAAACAGATATCCGATCATGCTTGTCAGATAGCTTTTTAACTCTTTTTTATAAATCGCCGTCATTGTGCGTCTCCCTCCTCCTGTTTTGTTTCAGCGGCTGATTCCGCTGCATCTGTGCTTTTTTCTTCAGACGTTTCCCCGACAGCCGTTTTGTCTGCTTCTGGTTCACATTCTTTTTCACATTCTTTTTGTTTCAGCTGTTCTTTCTCTGCTTTTTTCAGCTTTCTTGCAGCCTTTCCGGAATCATCGGTCAGCTCCAGGAAGACGTCTTCCAGAGACATCGAGGAGGAAGTCAGCTCGAGGATCGGGCAGTTGGCCTTTGCCAGTGCATAGAACAGCTCCTCGCGGATATCCTTATCCTTTTCCGTGGTAATTTTTACCTTAATCTGCTCCTCATTCGGCGTATTTTCATATTGGATCTCTTTTGCATCGAGCGCATTAAGCGCCGGAACCAGCTGCTTTCTCGTTCCGTGAACGGTACATGTAACCGTGTTTGATCCAAGCATCAGTTTACTTAAGTTTTCCGGGGTATCACTCGCAACGAGCTGTCCCTTTGCGATAATCATGACGTAATCGCAGACGGCGCTGACCTCGGAAAGGATATGGGAACTTAAGATAACGGTATGTTTTTTGCCCAGTGATTTAATCAGATCGCGGATCTCAATGATCTGCTTCGGGTCCAGACCTACGGTCGGCTCGTCGAGAATGATGATCGGCGGATAACCGAGCACCGCCTGTGCCAGTCCGACTCTCTGACGGTATCCTTTCGACAGGTTCTTGATCAGACGGTTCTGCATATCGGTGATCTTCACCAGATTCATGACCTCAAGAATCTGTTTCTTTCTCTGATCCTTTGGAATTTTCTTTAATTCCGCCACGAATTTCAGATATTCCAGAACGGTCATGTCCGTGTAGACCGGCGGCAGCTCCGGCAGATAGCCGATGCATTTCTTTGCCTCCTCCGGCTCCTCCAGGATATTGTGGCCGTTGATCAGCACCTCGCCCTCCGTAGATGCCAGATAGCCGGTGATGATGTTCATGGTCGTTGATTTTCCGGCACCGTTTGGGCCAAGAAAACCATAGATCTGGCCTTCTTCTACGGTAAAACTCAGGTTGTTGACAGCTACGTGGTCGCCATAGCGTTTCACCAGATTTTTAACCTCTATCAATGTTCCTTCCTCCTTGTTTCTTAAAGCAGTTCCGGCCCGCCCTTGGGGGTGAAAGAGCCGGAGATGCTCTCATTTTCTAAAGACACTTTATCTTATTCTGAAAATGTGATAATTTGCTGGAAAATTTGTGAAAAAACAGTGAAGCCATGGAGCAGTTTGTTTGTTTTTCGACGAAAAATCAATTTCTTTTACCATAAGAATCATGTATACTATAACGTATCCGCGGACGGACGCTTTTCCATTTTTGTTCCGCCGCAAAATATTACGCCGGACTTTTTCCCGTCCGGGACTGGAGATTTTAGGAGACTCTATGAATAAAAAAGACTACTACTGGGCCAAGTATATGCTGATTTTCGGCTTTTTCTGCATCTCTTTTGGCACCTCGATTTTCCTGAAAACCGAACACGCCCCCGATGAGGCGATGCGGATGCTGATTCCGGAATACATCGTCTCACACCACACACTGCCGAACGGCATGGAAGAATCGGTGCGCCATCCGCTGTGGGGATTCTCCTATGCGCTGTATCCGTATCTGACCGCGATCATCAGCTCCGTGTTTATGGCCATTACATCGCTGTTTACGAAAAGTGCAGCGGCTCTTTTAACTGCCGCCCGCCTCACCAGCGTCCTTTCCGGCACCGGCACACTGATCGTTGTCTTTCTGATCGGAGAAGAGCTCTTTGAACGCCGCGAATCGGCACTGCTTGGCGGTATTTTCGTCGGATTTCTGCCGCAGTTCGTGTTCCTCTCCTGCTATGTGAACAACGACTCGTTCGCCGTTTTCACGGTCGCACTGATCATCTATTTCTGGATTCGCGGCATGAAAAGCGCATTCTGCAAAAAAGACTGTATCGGCCTGGGAGCAGGCTGCGGACTCTGCGCGCTGTCGTACTATAACGCCTACGCGTACCTGCTGTGCAGCATTCTGCTGTTCTTCGCGCTGATGATTCATTTCCGGAAACCGGCAAAAGAAATTTTTGTCAAAGCGCTGGCTGTTTTCGCTATCGCCTTCCTGATCGGCGGCTGGTTCTTCATCCGCAATGCCGTCATCCACGACGGCGATCTGCTCGGCATGCGCACCTCGAATGAATCCGCAGCGCTGTACGCAGCCGATGAATACAAACCAGAGAATCGTCAGACCCCGGCATCCGAAGGCTGGAACTTCCAGCAGACGTATTTACAGACCCCGGAGGGCCGCACCTCCAACTGGCTGTTCTCGACCGTCAGCAGCTTCATCGGCTCGTTCTCCTACATGACCGTCCATCTCCCGATGGTGCTTTATCTGCTGTACGGCGCCCTGATGGCATTCGGATTCCTAGTGTTTTTGTTCCTCGGCATGGTTCCGCACTGGTTCCACAAAAAGCCGCAGCTTCTCCTCTTTGTGATGCTGTTCCTCGCCTGCCTGGTCACGCTGTTCATGGACATGTACAACACGTATTTCAGCGACTACCAATCGCAGGGCCGTTACCTGATGCCGGCGCTCGTCCCTCTGATGATCTGGATCGACGACGGCTACTCTTCTCTCACCGCGAAACTTCCCGCCGAGTGGAAGCGCGCCTCCTGCCATCTGACACTCCTGCCTGGAACGATCTGGCTGGTACTGTTCCTCATCAGCTACATCGGATTTCTGATTCCGGGCTGCTGTGTATAAAAAATTTGTAACGCAGTAATTCACGTTCTGCCGTGCTGAATTTTTGGCATTATTTTCCGGAATTTCTATAAAAAACAGGTGCTGTCTCTTTTTCTCAGATAGCACCTGTTTCTTCGTTACAAGCTTTTCGTTTTTAGATATGTTTCATCCGGGCTTCCCTTTCACTTTCTTTGTTTCCTTTTAATTGCCAAACCAGCTATAATACCAACTGCCAGAATCCCAATTCCTAAAATAATTACCAACATCTTATTTTGATGTTTCACCGGCTGATTTGCAACATCAAGGACAATATTGGTTCCTCCTTGTGCATCGTCAGTTTCGATATAAGACGAATCAGCAACTGCGGCAACAACCGCAGCATAACTATATGCATGGAATTCTTCTTCACCATCAAGTCTATCTTCCGCTATTTCCGAACTATCTGTAAGACACGCTGCAGCATCTTCACGTCCCGGTATCAGATACTCCATTTGCGTTTCCGTGAATGTAATCCAGACCGGAAAACGAATTGGATCTACTCCTCCAACAAGTCGAAACTTATAATTGTCCCATACAATATCTGGGTTTGCAGCAAGTGAAATATTTAATTGTTCTATATAGGTCGGCGTATCGTCTAATTCATATCCTCTGGCTCCACTTATGTGCCATTGATCAATCGGTTGTCCATCTTCCCCATTTGCCCTTACCGCACATGCTTCATACAAATGTCCATATGCTCTAATCGGGATAATCCAAATATAATCGCTTTGTTCTAACGCGCTTTCTACTTCGGACACAGAAAGAAGTTCTGAGGTCAAAAGTGGCGTATCAATATACTCTTTTAATGCATTATCAAAATCAATATCCGATACACGGATTCCCTCCTCAAACGGATCCTCAACAGGTCCTCCATTTGTAATAGACACAATTTCATCAGCCAGCTCAACTATTTTTTCATAATCTTCAGATTCCGATAGTATTTCAAGTTTAGATGCCGATACAGTAGATGCTGATATCATAATTCCAATGAAGCAAACAAATATTTTTAATATTTTCCTCATGCCATTCCCCCCTATCATATTTTCTTTTACGTTTCACAATCGATCTATTTATCTCATCATACACTGATATAATTTTTTTAACAATTATCATATTTTCACAAAATATTCAGCGCAAAATACTGCAAATAGGAGAATTGTTTTTTTTGCTCAAAAGTGTAATTTTCCAGACATTTAATCGTATATATACATAAAAAATCAGAAGAGGTTATTATGCCAACTTACTCGGCATAACAATCTCTTCTGATTTCACCTTTTACACTTTTGTTTCTTTTTTAGCTTTCTCAAAAAATCTATTCTTTACTGAATCGGCTCCTTCGCCGGTGTTCCCGCTTTTCTCGGGTACTTTTTCGGCGTTGCCTTCCCCTTCTCGATACAGACAAACGATCTCTCATCCTCCGTTCCTGTAAGCTGGAAATAAACCGGCTCTTTTGCCTCGCCGCCGAGCACATGAATCGCTTTTTGAGCTGCGGCAAGCTCCTCATTCAATTTGCCCGATTTATACGAAACAAACCGTCCGCCCACCTTCACATACGGCAGACAGTACTCCGAAAGCGAGCTTAAATTCGCCACTGCCCGCGATACCACGAGATCAAACTGCTCCCGGTAATCCTTCTGGCGTGCGAAATCCTCGGCTCTTCCGTGAACTGCCGTAATCTTCGAAAGGCCAAGCTGTCCGATCACCTCATTCAGGAATTTCACTCTCTTATTCAGTGAATCCAGCAGTACAACTTCCACCTCCGGAAATGCGATTTTCAGCGGGATTCCCGGAAAACCGGCTCCCGTTCCCACGTCGAGAATGCGTCCCGCCTGTTCCACATCACAGACCTTCACCAGCGACAGACTGTCGAGAAAATGCTTCGTAATCACCTGATCGAACTCCGTAATCGCCGTCAGATTCATAAACGAATTCCACTCTACAAGCAGCTCATAATACTGCAGAAACTGCGTTTTCTGCTCCTCGGAAAGTGTGATTCCAAGCTCAAAAAGGCCGCGCTCAAATCCTTCAAGATTGTATTCTTTCATGTTGTTCTCCGTTCTACTCTATTCTTCCAAGTGCCCGCTGCACTTTTTGTTCCTGTCCACGCAGTATCAAAACACTTGCTGTTTCGCTGCATAAGAATGTAATTCAGCCATGCATATCTGTCCTTTATTTATGTCCCAGATACACCAGCAGAACCGAAATATCCGCCGGGGAAACGCCCGAAATACGGGACGCCTGGCCGATGTTGATCGGGCGGTACAGGTTCAGCTTCTGTTTCGCCTCGATGCGCAGGCTCTGGATCTCGTCGTAATTGATATTCTCCGGGATCTTCTTCTCTTCCATCTTCTTGAACTGCTCCACCTGCTTCATCTGGCGCTTGATGTAGCCGTCGTACTTGATGTTGATGTTGACCTGCTCCTGCACATCCTCCGGCAGCTTGGGTCTTTTCGGATCTACTTCCGCCAGCATCTTATAATTCAGCTCCGGCCGGCGGATCAGCTCTGCGAGCGAACTTCCGCCGGAAAGCAGCGTTGATCCATACTCTTCCAGAAGCTCATTGATGTTCGAGCTCGTTCCCACATACGTATTCTCCACGCGCTCAATCTCTTCCTGAATCCGCTGTTCTTTTACTTTCAGTGCCTCATACTGCTCCTCGCTGATCAGACCCACGCGGTAGCCGTATTTGCGCAGACGCAGATCCGCGTTGTCCTGACGGAGCAGCAGACGATATTCCGCGCGGCTCGTCATCATTCGGTACGGCTCGTGGTTCTCTTTCGTTACGAGGTCATCGATCAGAACACCGATGTACGACTCGGAACGGTCGAGCACCAGCTCCTCTTTTCCCTGCACGCGGAGCGCCGCATTGATGCCCGCGATCAGGCCCTGTGCCGCAGCTTCCTCGTATCCTGAACTGCCGTTAAACTGGCCACCGGAAAACAGATTTTTGATCGCCTTGAACTCGAGGGACGGCAGAAGCTGTCTCGGGTTGATGCAGTCGTACTCGATCGCATACGCATTCCGCACGATTTTCGCGTGTTCCAGGCCCGGCACGGTGTGATACATCGCAATCTGCACATCCTCCGGCAGTGAACTCGACATGCCGCCGACGTACATCTCGTTTGTATATCTTCCCTCTGGCTCCAGGAACACCTGATGGCGGTTTTTATCCGCAAATTTTACGACCTTATCCTCAATCGAAGGACAGTACCGCGGACCCGTTCCCTCGATCATGCCGGAATACAGTGGCGACCGGTTCAGATTTTCGCGGATAATTTTGTGCGTTTCTTCATTCGTATACGTCAGCCAGCAGGATTCCTGATCGATCTGTACACTCTCCGGATCGGTCGAGAACGAGAACGGCACAACCCGCTCATCGCCGAACTGCTCTTCCATCTTGGAGAAGTCGATGCTCCGCTTGTCGATACGCGCCGGAGTTCCTGTTTTAAAGCGCACCATCTCCACGCCGTTTGCCTTCAGCGAATCCGTCAGATGTGTTGCCGCCTGCAGGCCGTTCGGTCCCGTATATGTGCTCACATCACCGTAAATGCACCGCGCATTCAGGTAAACACCGGTACAGAGCACTGCAGCCTTGCAGTGGTAAATTGCACCGGAAACGGCTTTTACGCCCGTCAGAACGCCGTCTTCCACGATCAGCTCCGCAATCTCCATCTGGCGGATCGTCAGATGATCGGTATTTTCGAGAACCTCGCGCATCGACTGGCTGTACGCCCGCTTGTCTGCCTGCGCACGCAGCGAATGCACCGCCGGTCCCTTTGATTTATTCAGCATTTTCGACTGAATAAACGTCTTATCAATATTTTTACCCATCTCGCCGCCGAGCGCGTCGATCTCTTTTACGAGGTGTCCCTTCGAGGTTCCTCCGATGTTCGGATTGCACGGCATCATCGCGATGCTGTCGACACTTACCGTAAATACAACCGTTTCCAGCCCCATCCGCGCTGCCGCAAGTGCTGCCTCGCATCCCGCATGGCCCGCACCGATGACGGCAATATCAATTGTTTCTTCTAAAACTGCCATTTTTCTTTTATCCTCTTTCTCTATCTACAGCTTTGAATTTTGCCTTAAGCTTTTTCTACTCTGTCAAAATCCGGCTGTCGTTCCTTGTAACTCTATTCCGGCAGATCTTCGTAATCTGTATTTGCTGCCTTTATTTACCTGTACAGAACTTGCTGAAAATCTCATTCACAAGGTCCTCTCCCACCGCTTCACCGATGATCGAACCCAGCTCCTCATACGCATTCATAAGATCAATGGAAAAGAAATCCTCCGGCATACCCATTTCGATACTTTCTGCCGTCAGTTCCAGACTCTTTTTTGCTGCAAAGAGTGCCTGCTTGTGGCGCGCATTCGTAATGTAAACCTCATCGTTGAACGAAATTTCGCCCTGGAAAAACATCTTTTTCATCTGCTCCTCCAGCTCTTCCATTCCTGTCTCTTCCCGCGCGGAAATGCTGATGACCGGAGCGCCTGTTTTCTGCTCCATCTCCTCTTTTTCGATCACAGCAGTCAGATCCGACTTATTCAACAGCACAATCGCCTTGCGCCCTTTCAGGATTTCCATGATTTTTGCATCATTCTCATCAAGCGGCACGGATGCATCCACCACGTAGAGAATCAGATCCGCGTCCTTTGCATGCTCCAAAGCACGGTCCACACCGATTTTCTCGACCATATCCGCCGTTTTTCGGATCCCCGCCGTATCCAGAATCCGAAGGGAAATGCCCTTTAAAACCAGATTTTCCTCGAGCACATCGCGTGTCGTTCCGGCGATATCCGTCACAATCGCTTTTTCCTCGCCTGCCAGCAGATTTAAAAGCGATGATTTTCCGGCATTCGGCTTTCCAAGGATCACCGTCTTGATGCCCTCCTGGATCATCTTGCCCTCATCCGCAGATGCAAGCAGCTTTTCCACCTGCTTTTTCTGCTCCGCAACAACCTGGGCCAGCCGCTTTGGATACCCGTCCAGGCTGATGTGCTCCGGGTCGTCGAGCGCTGACTCGATAAATGCGATCTCGTAAATCAGCTTCTCGCGGATTGCCCGGATCGCCTTTTTCACCGTTCCGCGAAGCTGGCTCTCGGAGCTTTTTAAGGCATAGGCACTTTTCGCCGAAATGACATCCATGACCGCTTCGGCCTGCGTCAGATCCATTCTTCCGTTCAGAAACGCCCGTTTCGTAAACTCGCCCGGATCTGCCGCCCGCGCGCCCGCATGTAAGACTGCCTCAAGCACCTTTTTTACCGCCAGCACACCGCCGTGACAGTCGATCTCGACGGTATTTTCACCTGTATATGTTTTCGGTCCTTTCATTACCATGACAAGGACCTCATCAATCACTTCCTCCCCTTCGGTAATCCATCCATAATGAATCGTATGGGATTTGACCGCGGAAAGCTTTTTTCCTTCTTTTTTTGCACGGAATACGCGGTCCGCCACTTCGAATGCATCGTTTCCGCTGATTCTTACAATACCAATTCCCGCCGGCGCCATCGCTGTGGACACTGCGGCAATTGTATCATCCAAATGAAATCCTGCCATTGTTTCCAGTCCTTTCTAAAACCTCTCTTTTTGGGGATCCCAGTATTCAGATCCACATTTTTTCTTTCCTTTCGCATGGCTCTGAATAGTTCCATTTTAGCAGAAAACCAGAAAAGACGGTACCCCGTATTTTACACAGGTACCGTCTTTTTGCATATTTTTTACGCTTTCTTATCGTTTCGGCGCTACAACAACGTGGCGATATGGCTCGCTGCCCTCGCTGTAGGTCTCCACAAATTTATTTCCCTGCAGTGCAGAGTGGATGATTCTTCTCTCGTAAGGATTCATTGGCTCCAGAGAAACCGGTCTTCTGGTCTTTTTCACTTTGTAAGCGATGTTTCTTGCCAGATTTTCCAGTGTTTCTTTTCTGCGTTTGCGGTAGTTCTCCGTATCAAGTTTGACACGAACGTAATCCTTCTGCTCTTTGTTGACCACAAGGCTGGTCAGATACTGAAGGGAATCCAGTGTCTGTCCTCTTTTTCCGATCAAAACGCCCATGTCATCACCTTTTAAATCAACATTGATCACATTACTGTTTTCTTCTGCAGTCATAACGATCTCAACCTTTAAGTCCATCGCTTCAAATACTTTATTTAAGAAATCCTTGATATCATCATTCACAGAATATTTCTTACGTACTTTGATCACCGCATCTTTTCTTCCGATGCCAAGGAAACCGTTATTTCCTTTTTCGACGATCTCATATTCGATTCTGTCACTGGTTGTCCCCAGTTTTACCAGTGCTTCTGTGATTGCTTCATCGACTGTTTTTGCTGAAATTTCAATATATTCCATTCCAAACCCCTATCCTTTCTTATTATTTTCTGCTGTTTTTCTCATTAAAATCGCGGACCATGTTTGCTTTTGCGGC
>OMNT01003865.1_pt1 | contig 10438 bp, 7 predicted proteins | sample 1672551 | NCBI WGS metagenome assembly OMNT01 (sample SAMEA3136698, study PRJEB25190) | human gut metagenome
ACAAGACCTCCTTTATTTCTGGCTTTTGCCACCCATCCCATTAATGTTACTTCTTTTCCGACCATCTCTGTGGTCACTTCTGCACATCGGCAGGTTCTGTGCAGTCCCTGCATGCTTTCAGCCATCTCTTTATCCTCCTCAATTTCAGTCTCTATTGAAAAACTCTACAAATTCTGTATAACCATCTGCTGCCAGCTGGTCTTTCTGGAACTTTTTGTTCTTCTTCATAATGGAGATATTGATCTGTGTACCGGCACTTCTCTCCTCTGTTGCCTGTTTCAGGATGTTCAGAAGCTTGTCTGCCGGCATGTTTTTCTCGATCAGATATGCTTTCTTGGCTGCGCTTGTCGGGATCTCATATCCTCTCTCCAGAAGCAGCATAACGATTCTCTCAAATCCGATGGAAAATCCACATGCAGATGTATTCTGACCTGTAAATTTACCGATCATCTCATCATAACGTCCGCCGCCGCCGACAGAGCCGCCAAATTCATCCATTGCGATCTCAAAGATTGGACCTGTGTAGTAAGACATTCCACGAACCAGAGTCGGATCGAAGGAGATCTTGAAATCTGCGTTCTTTACAGAATCTACTGCTGTGATGATAGTTTCCAGATCTTCTGCAACCTTCGAATCAAGGACATCACTCAGTTTCTCCTTGCAGTAGCGTACGCCCTCAATGTCAGAAGTGATTTCTTTGAACATACCAAGGTATGTATCAACGCTTTCTTTGCTGAAGCCTTCTTTTTCGAGTTCTTCTGCTACGCCTTCAAGACCGATCTTGTCCATCTTGTCAAGAATGATAAATACAGTATCAAAGCTTTCTTCCGGGAAGCCGCTGTACTGTGCCATAGCCTTGAGGATCTTTCTGTCGTTGATACGGATCGTGAAGTTATGGAAATCCAGTTTGCCAAGCAGTGTGGTAGTCGCCATGACCAGCTCGATCTCTGCAAGGTATGTGGACTCACCAAGAATATCGATGTCACACTGCATGAACTGACGGAAACGGCCTCTCTGCGGACGGTCTGCTCTCCATACATTTCCCATCTGCAGTGCCTTGAATGGTGCCGGAAGCTGGCTGGCATTGTTGGAATAATATCTGGAAAGCGGTACAGTCAGGTCATAACGAAGTCCGGAGTCTACCAGATCTGCCTCACACTCTGCTGTATCAAGTTTCAGTTTTTCTCCACGTTTGAGGATCTTGAAGATCAGTTTCTCATTTTCCCCACCCTGTTTGCTGCTGAGGTTCTCGATGTGCTCCACGCACGGAGTCTCAATTGCTGTAAATCCGAATTTGCCGTAAGTTTCACGGATCATGTTCATCACATAATTACGGATCTCCATTTCCTTTGGTAAAATATCTTTCATACCGGTTACCGGTTTTTTCTTTAATGCCATGCTGTCCTCCTGTTATTTGTTATCATGTACCACTCTCTGAAATGCAAGAAAAACTTCCATATCAAAGTTTTTGATCTCATCGATCATCAGCTCTATCACACTGCTTACATCAAATGCCTTGCGGTAAGGTCTGTCTGAGATCAGTGCTGCATATACATCACAGACTCTCAGGATCCTGGCGCCCAGGGGAATACTGTCACCGGACAGATTGGATGGATATCCACTTCCGTCATAATTCTCATGGTGATAAAGGATACTCTGAAGAACTGTTTCCGAATAATCCTGATCTTTCAGTTCTTCATAACCAAGTGTCGAATGCATCCTGACATATTTCAGTTCCTCGATCAGAAGCGGATCGTTTTCCTGTCCGTTAATGTATCCTGTAAGTTTCAGTTTGCCAATATCATGAAGTATTCCTGCAATGGCAAGCTGATAACAGAACTCCTCATCCTGCCCCAGCTCCTTCGCTACCGCATACGCAAGATTACTGACCGCAATTCCGTGATTCAGTTCGGCAGACAGATCAAATTCCAGAAGCCTGTCCGGGGACTTTATCTCTTCTTCTTGTGTCATTTCCAACGTATATACCTCCTGCCTAGAGCCATTTCTGTATTCCTGCACGTTTTCTTTCTATCATTTCATCGATACGGGAAATATAATTAGTTACGTCTTTGACATTCTCTGCACGCTCGATGCGTCTGCCATGGTCAAAGACCAGTTTGGATGAGCCGCCTGCGCCAAGGGCAATGATCGGCTGTTTTTCTTCCATAATTAGTATATTGTAAATCCCGGCTTTGTCAACCTTTGCATAGCCTACATTTTCAAAATTACCCTTCATATTCTTCTGTCTGTACAGATAATAAGGTCCCATTTCCATTTCGTAGGCTGTTTTCATGGTCATATCCATGATCTCCTGGTTGTTCTCAAACGTCATTTCCTGATATTTGTCTTTGAACATATTCAGGCGCGCTGCTCTCTTTACCGCCAGGGAATGTACCGTCAGGCTGTCAGGTGCAAGCCGTCTGACTTCCTCTAATGTATGCTCCACCATCGCTTTGTCCTCACCTGGAAGTCCCACGATCAGGTCCATATTGATATTATCAAAGCCACACTCTCTTGCAAGTTTAAACGCCTGCTCTGTTTCCTGTACCGTATGTCTGCGTCCGATGATATCCAGTGTCTCCTGGTTCATGGTCTGTGGATTTACAGAAATCCTCGTGACAGGGTAATTTCGGATCATCATCAGTTTTTCTCTGGTGATACTGTCCGGTCTTCCTGCCTCGATCGTAAATTCCACAAGGTGCTCGCAGTCAAAATGTTCCATAAGGGAATCAAACAGGACTTTCAGCTGTTCTGGTTCCAGAGTAGTCGGTGTTCCGCCTCCGATGTAGACAGTGTCCAGTTTTTTACCCTTTTGTCTCATAATCTCAGAGACAGCTTTGATTTCTTTACACAAAGCCTCAAGATACAGATCTACCCTGTCCTTCCACTGTTTCAGCGGATAAGAGCTGAAAGAACAGTAAAGGCAGATACTCGGGCAGAACGGGATTCCGACATAAAGGCTGTAACCATTCTCATAATCAATGTCCTTCAGGATTTCCCGCTCTCTGTTTGCGATCGTGATCGCCAGTGCAGTTTTCTGGGGGCTGACCATGTAGCGGTCTCTCATTTCCTGCGCTGCTTCTGTGTTTTTCATTCCGGACTCAATAAGTCCCATTGCCAGCTTCGCCGGACGAATCCCGGTCAGGTTTCCCCATGGAAGGGTTTTGCCCGTCAGGCTGACCAATAACTTGTACAGTGCCAGTTTCACGATGTCCTTGCGTTCTTTACGGATTGCATGTGCCTGTTCTTTCGCATCAGCATCTTCTGACGCCGAACAAGAAACAAGGGCATCCGAAGACTGCCCTTCTACAAATTCTGCACTTGTCACACCTTTGTTCTCATGGTCCTCATAGCGGATCATGCAGGACTCATCCTGCTTTTCGATCCGGAAATAAAGATCACAGCCTTCCTTTCTCTCATCATAGGAAGAAGTGATCTCACTTCCTGGATAAAAAGCACGGATCAGTTCATAAATATCATGTTCAAATTCTTTATCAAGAAAAAGTATATCAATCTTATACAAATGGATTGTACCTCTTTTCATAACCGATTGTTGTCGATGCATCATGCCCCGGATATACCTCTGTCTCATCCGGCAGTGCATCCAGAAGACGGTGAAGACTTCTGACGATGGCTGCTGTGCTGCCCTCTGGAAAATCCGTTCTTCCTACTGATCCCTGGAATACAGTGTCGCCACTGAAAAGCACACCCTCATCCTTGAGATAATAACAGCAGCTTCCAACAGTATGTCCCGGTGTCTCGATCATCTGTACAGAAAATCCTGCCAGTTCTACGACCTGAAGATCCTTAAGATAAACATCTGCATCCAGCGTACAGCTTCCATGCCCAAACACTGACAGGTTCACCTTAGGATTCAGAAGTGTTGTCTCTTCCTTCTCACTCGCATAGATCGGAATATTGTATTTCTTTCTTACCTCATCTGCTGCCATGATATGATCAAAATGACCATGTGTCAGAAGGATTCCGACAGGTTTGCCCTGCATCTCGGAAACTTTGCGTTCGATCGTATCTGCCGCATCTCCCGGATCCACAATCAGCAGTTCACCATTTTCTTTATTTTTGAGGAAGTAACAGTTTGTGTATACACTTCCGACGATGCATTTTTGTAATTCCAGTTTTTTCATGCACTCTTTCTCCTATATATTGCTCATCAGCCCGGAGTTCCACGCTCTACATCAAGTACGCTCTCGATCTGGCGGAGTTTCTCAATGAGCGATGCCAGTTCTTCCTTGCTTCCGATCTCAAAGCTGATGGAAATTGTGGCTTTCTCCTGCTTGTTGGTACGGCTGTTGATCGTTCGCATATCAATCTTACGTTCTGTGAACACTTTAGAAAGGTCTACCAGAAGACCTGTACGGTTATTTGCAAATACCTGAATATCTGCCATATATTTTTCAGAGCTCTTGTTCTCTGTCGGCTGCCATTCAGCCTCGATCAGACGGGAACGGTCTGTCTCTGACATGTTCAGAACGTTTACACAGTCTGTTCTGTGGATCGTGATTCCACGGCCTCTTGTGACAAAACCTACGATCTCATCTCCCGGGATCGGACTGCAGCACTTGGAAAAACGGACTGCAACATCATGGATACCCTTTACTACGATTCCGCCCTTGTTCTTGGTTATATGAAGCTTCTCCTGCTGTTCACCGGCCGCCTCAAGGACCTGCTCATCAGTAAGATGCTTCTGATTTTCCTTCTCATAAGCTTCCAGTAGTTTATTGAAGACCTGGCCTTCCTTAAGTCCGCCATGTCCGATTGCTGCCAGCACAGAATCCCAGTCACGGAAACCATACTTGCGCATAACGGATTCCAGAAACTGTGATTTGGTATAATTACTGATCTTATATCCCTTGGACTTCGCATACTGTGTCAGCATTTCCTTGCCCTTGAGGATATTGTCTTCTTTAAGTTCTTTCTTGAACCACTGATTGATCTTGTTCTTTGCCTGTGTACTCTTGACGATCTTGAGCCAGTCACGGCTCGGTCCCTGGGAATTCATCGAAGTGATGATCTCAATACGGTCACCATTCTTGATCTGATACTCGATCGGGACAAGCTTGCCGTTTACTCTCGCACCTACCATACGGTTTCCTACCGCACTGTGTACACTGTACGCAAAATCGATCGGTGTGGAACCATTCGGCAGAGTCTTGACATCTCCCTGCGGAGTAAAGCAGTAAACACTGTCCGCAAAAAGGTCCAGGTCATTCTTGAGAAGGCTCATGAACTCCCTGTTATCGGACATGTCCTTCTGCCATTCAAGGATCTGACGGAGCCAGTTCAGCTTCTCCTCCTCGCGCTTATCTACTGGCAGTTTGCCATCGGAAGATTCCTTATATTTCCAGTGTGCAGCGATACCATATTCTGCTGTCTTGTGCATTTCGAAAGTACGGATCTGGATCTCAAATGGCTGTCCATTTGGTCCGATCAGTGTGGTATGCAGGGACTGGTACATATTTGGCTTCGGCATGGCAATGTAATCCTTGAATCTGCCCGGGATCGGTTTGTACATCTCATGGATGACGCCAAGGGCTGCATAACAGTCCTTGACTGTATCTACCAGAATACGGACTGCAAACAGATCATAAATCTGATCGATCGTCTTGTCCTGATTGACCATCTTCTTGTAAATACTGAAGAAATGCTTGATTCTTCCATCCACCTGTGCCTTGATCCCGGCATCGTCCATATGCTGCTTGACCTGGCTTACGATATTATTGACAAATTTCTGGCGTTCACTCTTACGAAGAGCGACCTTGTCCACAAGATCATAATATACATCCGGTTTGAGATATTTCAGTGACAGGTCATCCAGCTCCACCTTGATCTTGGAAATACCAAGACGCATGGCGATCGGTGCATAGATGTCCATGGTCTCTCTTGCCTTTTCCTGCTGTTTCTCCGGTCTCATATACTGCAGGGTACGCATATTATGAAGTCGGTCAGCAAGTTTGATCAGGATTACACGGATATCCTTTGCCATGGCAAGAAACATCTTACGAAGGTTCTCTGCCTGCTGTTCTACCTTGTCTGAGGAATAGCTCAACTGTCCCAGTTTTGTTACACCATCTACAAGAAGCGCAACCTCTGCGCCAAATTCCTTCTCCAGTTCCTCGCAGGTCATCCAGGTATCTTCTACAGAATCATGAAGAAGACCTGCAACAATTGTTTCCTTGTCCAGTTCGAGATCGGCAAGGATGATCGCAACGCACAGCGGATGAATGATATACGGCTCTCCTGACTTTCGCTTCTGATCCTTATGTGCCTCTCTTGCAACTTCGTATGCCTTCTCTATCATAGAAATATCCGTAGAAGGATGATATTTCTTTACGCTGGAGATCAGCTCATCGTATAAGACTTCCGGGCTTGTAAAATCATTCATGGATTTTACTGCCGCATCTGCCCGTTTTACAGATTCCAGTTTTTCTTTTTCTACCTGATCCAGATTCTTCTCAGGCTGTGCATTTTGTTTCTTCTCTGCCATTCTCTCCCACCTGCCTGCCATCGTTTAGATTTTGTATCTGTGCTTCTTATCGGGTTACTTCTACATTATTTGCCATCGTATTTGATGACAGAAGCTACATCATAGCCTGCAAGTTTTTCTCTGCCTTTCAGTCCGGCAAGTTCCATAAGGAAAACAACCTTGACTACTTCGCCGCCAAGTTCCTCTACCAGTTTGATCGCAGCTTCGATAGTACCGCCTGTTGCGATCAGGTCATCTACGATTGCAACCTTCTGTCCTGGTTTGATGGAATCCTTATGCATCTCGATCGTGGCACTGCCATATTCCAGATCATAGCTCTGTGAGACAGTTTCGCACGGAAGTTTGCCCTTCTTACGGATCGGTACAAATGGTTTGTGAAGATTGTATGCAATCGGCACGCCAAAGATAAATCCTCTGGATTCTGTTCCTGCGATCACATCTACCTCTGTATTCTTAAGACAGGCCTGCATAGAATCAATTGCAAGCTGTAAACCATCCGCATCCTGAAGAACACTTGTTATATCACGAAAAATAATGCCCGGTTCCGGAAAATCCGGAATGCTTCTTACATAATCCTCTACTCTTTTCATATATGCGTACCTCCGACTTTTTGTATAAATCTAGGTAATCAGTATATCACTTTTTTTTGATGGAATCAATGTCTAACCCGACAAGAGTCGTGAAAATACAGGGATTTTCGACTTTTAACAGTAGTTGCGAATGACAACCTGCAGGGTTTCACGTCCCTGATATACATTGATCTCCGGGTAATATGTCACGGAAATCTCCTCCTGCTGCCGTACAAAATCCGCAAATTTCTCCGCTTCTCCGAAGTATACCGCATCCATCTGCATGCCGGTCTGATCCTCCAGTTTCATCTTTGCCACATTCTGATTCTTCCCAAAAATCCTTAAGTTTAAAACCCGTACCCCCTTTTGTGCAAAAATCGGCTTGGTGTTTCCTTTGCCAAACGGCTCCAGAATTTTTAACTGCTCTGTAAGTTCCCTGGAAAGATAAGAAACCGGCATTGGTACATCGATCACGATCTTTGGACGGAGTTCTTCTTCTGTCAGAGTACAGTTTGCATTCAGCTGTTTTCGGAACAGTTCAACATTTTTTTCTTCGATAGAAAGTCCTGCTGCCATCGGATGTCCGCCAAACTGGATCAGAAGATCTCCGCATTTGACCATTTCTTCGTACATTGAATACGCTTCTATGGAACGGCCGCTTCCCTTGACAGAGTTTTCACCCTTTGTGAGAACAAAGACCGGTTTATGATACTTTTCACGGATTCTGCCCGCAATGATACCTGCAAGACTTTCGTGACAGTCCGGAAGATAGACCACCAGCACACGATCCTCATTTAAGCCCGTCTCTTCGATCAGGCGGATGGCTTCTTCTTTTCCTTTTTCTGTCATTGCCTTTCTGCTCTGGTTCAGGGCAAGAAGATCTCCCGCCAGCTCTGCCGCCTTTTCTTCGTTTGTTTCGCAGAGAAGTTCCAGTGACCTCGCAGCCGTGTCAAGACGTCCGCTGGCATTGATGCATGGTCCAAGCACAAAACCTACATGATATGCCGTGATCTCCGCACCATCCAGATTATTCGCACGGATCAGTGCCCGAAGTCCCGGTGTATGTGTCGCCGAAAGCTGTCTCAGACCTTCTTTTACGATGATCCTGTTTTCTCCCTGCAGATCCATGACATCGCCAACGGTCGCAACAGCTGCCAGTTCTGTAAAATCCAGAACTTCACTTTGTGAGATTCCATTTTTTTCATATAATGCCCAGATCAGTTTCCATGCAACGACTGCCCCGCAGAGGTTTTTGTTCGGATACGCACAGTCTGCCTGTTTCGGATTGATCACCGCATCTGCCGGCGGTATGATCCATTCTTTTCCATTTTCTGTCTCTTGGAATGGAATGTCATGGTGGTCAGTGATAACTACCGTCAGGCCACGTTCCTTTGCATCCGCGATCTCTGCCGAAGCTGCAATTCCATTATCACAGGTGACGATCGTATCAATCCCATCCTCCACTGCTTTCTGGATAAGCTGTTCATGGATTCCATATCCATCTTTGATCCTGTCCGGAATATAGGTGTCCGCATCCGCCCCCAGTCTCTGGAATCCTTTGAGCAGAATGCAGGTCGAGGTAACGCCGTCTATATCATAATCCCCGATAATCCTGATTTTTCTGTGTTCTTTTATTTTTTCCTGAAGGATCTCCACTGCTTTGTCCATGTCTTTCAAAAGCCACGGTGATGGAAGTTCCTTTAATGTCCCATAAAGATAGGAACGGATATTTTCTGTTCCTTCTACATCCCTGTTCCTAATCAGTCTTGCGATCACTGGATCGATCCCGAATTCCTGGCTGATCTTCTGAAAATCTGCACGTTTCGCGCAGACTACCCATTTTTCCATAGTTCTTTCTCCCTGTGTCTTCTTCCATAAAATACATATTCCCGGAACAGATATCCTGCCCGGGAATATGGTTTATTTATTGATTATTCTGTTTTGTTTTCGTTATCTGCCGCTTCTTTTGCCGCTGCTTCCTGAGCTGCGAGACGTTCTGCAACTCTCTTGCGGTTTTTTTTCTTCGGCTGATTCTTATCCTTCTTGGAAGGCTGATTGTTCTGTGCTGTATTGGTCGGCTGTTTTGCAGAAGATTTGCTGGAACCTGCTGTCTTGCCAGCCAGCGCTGCCTGTGCCACGGCTTTGCCCTGGCGGCGCTTCATTACCAGCCACAGTGCACCTGTAATGCATACAGAAGAATATGCACCGCAGATCACACCTGCCATCAGAGGAGCTGCAAACTCACGGATGGAGGATACTCCAAGGATGTACAGTACTGCAACCATTACGAAGGTTGTAAAGGAAGTATAAATACTTCTTGTCAGTGTCTGTGTGATACTATCGTTTACGATCTGCTCCAGATTATCCGGATTCTTTCTTCCATGCATGTTCTCACGGATTCGGTCAAAGATGACGATCGTTGCGTTAATAGAATAACCAACGATTGTCAGCATGCAGGCAATAAAGGTATTACCTACAGAAATTCTGGAGATCGCATAGAATGCAAGAACAACCAGAACGTCATGGAGAAGTGCAAGGACCGCACTGCTCGCAAAACGGATATCCTTGAAACGGAACCAGATGTATACCAGCATGCAGAGTGTTGCAACAAGAACTGCAACGATCGCATCTCTTCTCATCTCAGAACTTACAGTAGCAGAAATACTTTCTGTTGTGATCAGGCTGTCATCTACATCGAAGTTCTCAACCAGAGCCTGATCCAGTTTCTCACGTTCTTCCTGTGACAGAGTACGTGTCTTGATCACTACCTGATTTGTTCCAGATACCTTGGTCGGCTGTACATTCTTGTCTCCTGTAACTTCTTCTACAACTGGTGTAACTTCAGAATCGATCTGCTTGATATCCATATCTTCGTTGAATGTTACTGTTGTAGCTGTACCACCGGAGAAGTCAAGTGCATAGTTTAATGCTGTTCCGCCAGTCTGATGATGAACCACCATTGCAGCCGGACCGCTCAGGATCAGGATAATGGAAATAATGAAAAATACTTTACGCTTTCCAACAAAATCAACAAATTTACGCTGTTTTGCACTTCCGTAGAATTTCGGATCACGGACACCTACTGCATACAGTGCATTTACGATCAGTCTTGACACAACCAGTGCGGTAAACATAGAAACTATGATACCAATAGCCAGTGTGTATGCAAATCCCTTAACCGTACCGGAACCTAACCACATCAGGACCAGTGACGCGATCAGAGTTGTAACATTACCATCAAGGATTGCGCTGAACGCTTTGGCAAAACCTGCTTTGATGGAAGTTCTCACGGAGCTTCCTGCTGCGATCTCCTCCTGGATACGTGCGTAAATGATAACGTTGGCATCCACCGCCATACCGATAC
>OMNT01003870.1_pt1 | contig 10429 bp, 5 predicted proteins | sample 1672551 | NCBI WGS metagenome assembly OMNT01 (sample SAMEA3136698, study PRJEB25190) | human gut metagenome
CGCTCGGAGCGGTGGTTCTCCAGCGCGTAGGCGCGGATGGGCTCGGCGATGACCAGCACGTCGGCGCGGCGCACATCACCTCCGCGCGAGAACAGCACCTCGGGCACGTACAGCGCGCGGTCGGTGAACAGCATGCCGCAGGAATACCCGCGGTTCTTGTCGTGATAGAGCTCTTTGCAGCTGCGCAGCGCGGGGTAGAGGTTGCTTTCGGCGCACAGAATTTGTTCGGGGCCGAAGCTTCCGTCCTCGTAGGCGCCGCCGGGGCGCGTGAACGAGCACGGGTCGACCACGACCACCTTGCCCTGTGCGGAGAAGACCGCCTTCGGCGCAAAGTCCGTGGTTACCGAGGTCGCGGTTTCTCCTTCTCCCTCGGCCACGGGAAGCTCGCGTCCCTCGCCGTTCTCGTACACCCGGGCCGCCTCGACGGTCGCTTTCGTCTCGCTTGCGAACGCCCCTCGCATAAGCGCGAGGTTCTTTGCGGCGGCGTCGCGCCGCTCGTCACGTGTGGGCATGCTGCGTCCTTCCCTGAAGATAATGCGAACATCGTTTATGGTAGCAGCTTTGCGCGCTGGGGTACGTATCCATTTCGTAACGATGCGCCTGCAGCGCAGAGCGGCGAGCACGAAGGAGAAATGCATTGCCGGGTGGCGCGCGTCGCGCTGTGGGTGCTTGCGCACAGCTTCCTCATCTCGAAGCCCCGGGGTCCGCTCTATTCAGTGATAGACAGGCGCATGTCATGGTGGGAATGCTTGTATATTGTCAACGGGGCTCGGTTGAGATGGGATGTGGTAGTCCATCGGGTAGAGATGTCGCCTGTAATTGCGGTCGTACTCGCAGTACTTGCTTTCCGCTTTGACTTACTCGGATGTTAATAATCCATTCATTGGCCGTGTGCTTTGATAAGGATTTGCTATTACTACGATTGAGATTGGTTTGAGATATGGGATTGTAATTTTTTGAGTTTATGCCCAAATTACTTGAGGACGTTGATCTTGTTAAACCTTTCAGCGGTGCCCGCCTAACCATGCTATCTCGGTTTGTGCCATGTACTGGTTTAAATCTTTTCTCCATTGGGCGAATTCGTTTTGTAGGATAATGGACAAGAGAAAGGAGCATCCCGCTATGGATTCAACGAAGCTTGAGGATGAGCGCGTGCTTGTATTTCTTCTCACTCTGCAAAGTTACCCGGGCATTGGCTCGAAAACCCTTTCGTCGCTTATGGAGAAAAATCGGGATTTGATTCTCTCGTCCGGTCGGCTAGATGCAGCGTTTGCTGAGCGGCTCGGGAATCGCAGGGTCTCACTTGCTCTTGAAAGGCATTCTGGGAAATGGGACGTCTTGGAAAACAGGTCTATCGCTTTGCTCGGGCGTGCCGAGGATGCAGGGATACGTGCGCTTTACCCCTATATGGAAGACTACCCTCGCCGTCTTTTGGCGTGGCGTCGCCGTCCGCCAATTCTCTATGCGATGGGAAATATTGCCGCATTAAACTGGGGGAAGGCAGTGGCGATGGTAGGCACGAGAAACCCCACTGACTTTGGGCGACGTATGGGAAGGAAGCTTTCCCGCGTTCTCGCTGAGGATGGGTATGCGGTCGTGAGCGGTCTCGCCGCTGGATGCGACGCTGCTGCACATGAGGGTGCTCTTGACGCGGGGGCACCAACCGTGGCTGTTCTCCCAACGCCTCTCGACTCCCCGGTCTATCCGAAGGAGAATCAGGGTCTTTCTGAGAGGATTTTAGAGAATGGGGGTGCTCTAATTTCGGAGTATGCTCCCGGTACTCAATTGAGCGGGCGCCAACTGGCTGGAAATTTAGTCGCTCGTGACGAGTGGCAGCCTGCGCTCGCCGATGGCATTGTTGCTTTTGAGACCGCCGTTAACGGTGGCGCGAGGCATGCGCTCAGGCATGCGGAGGATGCTGGCGTCCCTGTTGGGGTGTTCGACTACAGAAGTAGGAGCGAGGTTGACTTCGCTCATGATCAAAGATTCAGCGGAAACATCGATTATCTGGCTAACAAAAGAGCATCGTCCATATACGGCCTAGAGACCATTCGACTTTTCGAGGGGCGAATGAGGGAGCATCGGGCTCGAATCTCATATTATGTAGTTCAAGGTTAAAGACGGCGCGGACAGTCGATGTCTTTGCCGAGATGCGGTAGGCATGAAAGAGGGCCGAGAATATGTATAATCATTTGATTCAAAAGCATCGAATATTTTTCGAAGGGATGTCCGACCCTGTTTTTTATGCATGGGACTACCCGATAGGCTGTAGGAATGATGTGGATAGAAAGCGGATGCGCTATGCGCAAGGGTTAAAGGCCGATAAAGATCCGAACAGGTGCTTTTTCTGCGAGTACCAACGATTATACGAAAGACATCTCAGTGATTTATTGAAGGCTTTCAAGCGTGATTTCCCTAGAAAAAAGAGGGGCGTCGTGGTTGTTCCCTCGAGCAAAAGCGGAAAAACGAGTCGAGTCACAGAGTTGATAAGATGTGCATTGCGCCATCCGCTGATAGGAATTGATGACCTGACGGAATGCTTAATACGGACGAAATCGAAGGCAACGGCCCACGAAGGCGGCAGACGGTCGATTGCCGAGAATGTCGCTTCTCTTGAATTAAATGAGCCGGGAAAGCTAGAAAAATATGATGTCATTCTTGTAATCGACGATATTCTCACAACGGGGAATTCCTTTCGAGCAGTGGGTGAGCTTCTTAGAGGGAGACGCTTCAGGGGGTTCCTTGTCAACTTTGCATTTGCAAAAACCGTACCAGCGGATGCCTCATTGATGAATTGGACGGATTGCCTCGCGCGTCGTGCTAGATGCATCGATGATACGCTTTTCGATGCGATTGTGTTCGATCTCGATCAGACGCTGATTGATGATGCGGTTAGGGACGACGAGTACGAAGCTGCTCTGTGGCAGAGGAGTCCCGATAGAAGTAATGCTTGCCCCTATCATATTTATCCGGGGATTGACGATTTGATGGCGCATAAAATCCCTTTCGCAATCGTGAGCAATAGGCCCGAAAGAGAGCTTGAAGCCCTCTTTGCCGAACCGTCCATTGCAAATCCTATTTTGCGTGACGGACAGCGAGGGGAGGGCTGGTATGAGACCAGGAATGCTGCGTTAGCGGAAAAAAGGTGTCTTTTCCTTTCCTAAGGATGACGATGGCGATTATGTCATTAAGTGCTACAAGCCGAGCCCGAAGGGGGTCGAGAAGGCGCTAAGTTGGCTCTCGCGGAGAGCATCGGAGAGCATCGAAGAGCATCACTGAAATTAAAGCGGTCGGCATTGGCAATACCCTTGAAGACTTGGAGGCGTATAGAGCGGCTGGAATTGCCTCTGCCCTCGCTCTTTGGGGAATTCCCGAGTACTGCAGGGGATATGCGAGCGACAATTGGGGGGCCGACTACGTATTTTCCAGCGTATTGAGCTTCCGTCAGTGGTGCAAGAAGCATCTTAGGAGTGAATCTGTGCCGCAAGTGAGGAGAATCAAAGTGCCTTCCGAGATGCTCGGCTTCTCGACTCACAGCGGCGTCTCCGCTGATGCGCAAGCTGAGAATAGTCAACAAAGTTTTGCGAGACAAACTTGCGAGCTAGCTACGCTCAGGGATTGCTCGGAAATAACTTGTAGCGAGAAGCAGGTCATATGGCTGACAGAGGAGCGGCTTGACGCACGTTTCGAGATTGAGTATGAACAGGCTGTTATTTCGGGCGACGATCGAGCCGCTTATGGTTTTGCTCAAGCCATCCAGGACGTTGACGTCTTTCAGGCGATGTCCCTTTACAAGCTTGCTATTGCCGCCGGGGATGAGGTAAGAGCTACGCGCTCTCTTGCTGATCTTTGCGAAGAGCAAGGGTGCGTTCTTGAATACGTAGAAAAGCTCTATAAACAGGCCATTGCCGCCGGGGACGAACTTTATGCTACGAATAATCTTGGAAATCTCATCTTCCCCTACGACCCCGAGCGTGCCGAGGCCCTCTACGAGCGGGCTATCGCGGCGGGAAGCGAGAAATTTGCAACCTGCAATTTGGCAATGGCGCTCGAGCACAAAAACCCCGAGCGTGCCGAGGCCCTCTACGAGCGGGCTATCGCGGCGGGAAATGAAAAATATGCGACATATGCACTCGCGAATCTTGTCCTCTTTAAGGATCCGATTCGTGCCGAGGCCCTCTACGAGCGGGCTATTGCGGCGGGGAATGAATGGCGTGCGGCGGCAAATCTTGCCATGCTCATAGAGCTAGATGATCCCGAGTGTGCAAGATCTCTTTACGAGCAGGCTGTTGCCGCAGGAGGCGGAGTATGGGTTCGTGACTGTCTTGACCAGCTTGTCGAGGGAAGCGGCGATTCCGGCAGGGCATACGGGCTCTACTTAGCTTCCGAGACGACCTCGAGTCCCGTGCCGTCAAGGTTTCTTCTTGAACGCGCGGTGGCTGCGGGTAACGATAGGCTTTGTCCGTATGAATGTGCAAAGAGCCGTGGGTTTGACAACTTAGAGCAGCTCAACTCTCTTTACAGGCGGGCAATAGCTGCCGGTAACAGGAGCTATGCAATCTTTCTTCTTGCTCGTCTTGACGAGTCGGATAATCCCGATCGTGCGAGTTTCCTTTACGAGCGCGCGATCGCCGCAGGTGAAACGTATGCTTCTCCCGTCCGACTTGCCGATTTACTAAAAAGCGAAAGTAGAGCGAAGGCGACCGACCTCTATCAGCAAGCAATCGACGCAGGAAATGTCTCGGCGTATGCAAAGCTTGCTCGCTTGGTGAGCGATGATGATAGGGGTCGGGCGATCGAGCTTTGCGAAAAGGCCGTGGCGGAAGGCGATACCGATGATGCGCCGTTTTTCCTTGCGTGGTTACTTGAGGGAAGTGATGTTGAGCGCTCCAAGGAGCTCTACCAAATGTGTGTCGACCACGGTAACTGCTATAGCGCGGCGAACAATCTCGCCCTTCTCGTGCAATCCGATGACCCAGACTGGGCCAAATCCCTTTTCGAGCGCGCCATAGCCGCCGGCGACGAGCGCTGGGCTACGAACAACCTCGGGTGGCTCATCCGCAGGGACGACCCCGAGCGGGCGAAGTCCCTTTACGAGCGGGCCATAGCCGCCGGCGACGAGTACTGGGCAACCCGCAACCTCGCGAATCTCGTGAAGTCCGGCGACCCCGACCGGGCGAAATCCCTCCTCGAGCGTTCCATATCCGCGGGCAACGTGGCGGACGCCGCTGACGACCTCGCCCTCCTGGTCGAGCCCGACGACCCCGAGGAGGCCAAGTCCCTTTACGAGCAGTCGGTAGCCGCCGGCAACGAGCGCTGGGCGGCGAACCACCTCGCCAACCTCATCAGAGGGGACGACCCCGAGCGGGCGAAGGGGCTCTACGAGCGGGCCATCGCCGCCGGCGACGAGTACTACGCCACGAACAACCTTGGCTGTCTCATCTATGTGGATGACCCCGAGGGTGCCATTGACCTCTTCCAGCGGGCCATAGCCGCCGGCGACGAGGAATGTGCCACGTGCAACTATGCTCATATGCTTGTTGCGTCCGATTCCGAGCGGGCAAAATCTCTCTACGAACGTGCATTGGCGGCAAACGGGGATGCTGAATCGATGCTCGGGCTTGCATATCTCTTGCGCAGCTCGGATTCGACTAGGTCTGCCGACCTTGTTGCCAAGGCAAAGATGTCCGAGGGGTTGATGGAGGCGGTTGCTTTCGTAAAGGAGGCTTATTCAGCGATTTCCCCGGTTTGCGCGGCTGAGATGGAGCAGTTCCTTTCGAGAGAAGGAATCATCTAGCGGTTTGATGCTGCCAAGTTGTTTGGGATTGGATGGGAGGGCTATTGGAAAGATTTCTGCCAAACCGCGCGCTGCTTTGACAAGCGGTGAAGAGAGGCTTGCGAGTTCGTTAAAGAGATGCTTGGGGAGAAACTTCACTGTACGGGCTATACCCGCTGATGCGCAACCTCGATGCCATGCGAGCGTGCGAACTCGACGAGCTCGGCGTTGCGGGCGTTTATGGTGCCGAAGGCGGCGGGGCACACGATAAGGCGCGCGCAGTGGACGAGGAGCTCTTTGGCGCGGGCTATGGTTTTATCCCCGATCGGCTCGAAGGCGCGCTCGGCCACGTATTCCGCCGCCAGGTCGCGCGCGAGCTCGCAGTCGATGTCCCCTTCGTGCAGAACGCCCGCGTAGAACGCCTTGCCCTGCCGGATGAGCTGGCGAAACACAGCCGACCCCGTACCTGCGCCGGCGATGACGAACGTGTGAACATCGCCGTGCGGGCGACCAATTTCCACACTGCCGAAGCGCTCGTTGAAGGTGCCATGTTGAAGGCCGTAGAGCTCGCCGATCGTCTCGCGCGTGAATATGTCCTCGGGTGCGCCGGCGCGGAAGACCCGGCCGTCTTTCACGCAAATCACCTTGTCGGCGCTTTTCTGCGCGAGCTCGAGTTCGTGGATTGACATGATGACAGCCACATTCCGCGATTTCGCAAGGTGGCGAAGTATTCGCAGCAGGTCGATCTGGTAGCGGATATCGAGATACGACGTGGGCTCGTCGAGCACGAGCACACGCGGATCCTGCGCGATGGCGCGTGCGAGCATGACGCGCTGGCGTTGCCCGTCGCTTATCTGCATGAAGTCGCGCTCGGCGAGCTCTTCCACATGCGCGGTTTTCATGGCCTCGTCGACCCGACTATGGTCGTCGGGCGAGAGTGTGCCCATTCGACCGGTGTAGGGATGCCTTCCCGCCTCTACGACATCGCGGCAGGTGAGGAGCTCGGTCTGGGGGCGATCTGTCAGCATAACGGCAAGGTTCCTTGCGAACTCCGCCGTCTTCCATCGGGAAATCTCCCGCCCGTCGAGCTCGACCGCGCCGGCAAGCGGTGCCAGATGGCGTGTGATGGTTTTCAAGATAGTCGACTTGCCCGAGCCGTTCGGCCCGATGAGCGCCACGACGTCGCCCGCGCGAACCTCCAGATCGACGCCTTCGACTACGACCTTCTTGTCGTAGCCCGCCGACAGGTCGCTTATGCGGAAAAGCGGCGCTCCGTCAGCCTGCGTTTCGACCAGGGTTTCGAGGTTCGACTCCGCTCGGAGGGGGCGTTCCACGCGCAGTTCCGCACGAGCCGAAAGTGCCTTCTGGCGCTTTCGTGCGAGCTCAGGACTGTCTGAGCATGGAACGCCCCCTCCGAGCGTTTTGGGCCGCGGCACGAATTCCCCCATCTACCTCACCCGCTTCTTCAACATGAGCGCGATAACCACCGGCGCGCCGAAGATGGCGGTGACGGCGCTGATGGAAAGCTCGACGGGAGAGAACAGCGTGCGCGCGATCAAATCGCAGCCCGCGCAGAAGATGGCGCCTCCCAAGAAGCACGCAGGAATCACGCGGATGGGCTTCGACGACTTCAGCGCCGACTTCACGAGATGCGGAACCGCGATGCCTACGAACGACACCGGGCCAGCGAACGCGGTCACGCAGGCGGAGAGCATGCTCGCTAGAAGGACGAGCACCACGCGGAAGCGTGCGACGTTCACGCCGACGCTTGTCGCGTAGGCTTCTCCCAGCTGGAAGGCGGAAAGGGGTTTCGATATCGCGAATACGCATGCGCTCACGGTGATCACCACGACAGCGATGACCGCGATGTCGTCCCAGCTCGAACCCGAGAAGCTACCCAAAGACCAGTTGTGCAGGTTCACGATGGACTGGTCGTCGGCGAAGGCGATGAGGAAGTTCGTCGCCGCCGAGCAGATGTATCCCACCATGACGCCCGCCACGATGAGCATGGCCATGGAACTTATGCGCCGTGCGATGAGGAGCACGAAGCCGATGGTGATAAGCGAGCCCAGAAACGCTGCGGCCACCATGGCCGGCGAGGACATGGCCTGGTTCGCGCCCAGAAGTACGATCATCGTAAGCGCGACGACGAACTTTGCGCCCGAGGAGACGCCCAAGATGAACGGGTCGGCGATGGGGTTGTTGAAAAACGTCTGCAGCAGGAACCCGGAGAGCGAAAGTGCCCCGCCGAGAAGCACGGCTGAAAGCACGCGCGGCAGGCGAATCTCCCAGATGACCTGGCTTTCCATGGAATTGGCCGCGCCGCCCGAAAGGATGCCGGGGATGTGGTCTGCGGGCACGAGCACGCTCCCGATGCACAGGTTGGCCCCGACGAGCACGACGAGGGCAACAGCGAGCAGCGCCGTCACGACGCGACACCGCGCGGCGCGCCCCGATTCGTCGTATGCCATGGAAAGCCGGCTTCTCATGGCGCTAGCTGAGCTTCCTCAGATAATGGAAGTCGCTCGCGTCATCGCCGGTGAACGCCCCGTGCAGCTCGTCGATAATGTCGGCGGTAGAAGTCATCTGCTGGTACATGTCGGCGCTTGTGACCCAGACGTTGCCGTTCTTCACGGCTCTGAACTGCGACAATAGCGCGTTTTTGCCTACGAAGTCGTTCAAGGTGGCAACCGATTCGTCGATGGTGCCGTTGTAGACGATGATGTCGGCATCCTTCGCCGTCGCGTAGAAGCGCTCCATTTCGAGCGTTACTGACGAACCTGACGTCGACGCCGTCTGCGCGTCATCGAGCGCGTAGCTGCCGCCCGCAAGCTCGATCATCTGCGCCACGTAGTCGCCCGCCCGCCGCGTGACGGCGGCCCCGTTCGAGTTAATGTAGAAATACGCCACGGTTTTACCTGACGACGCGAGCCCCGACGTTTGCTCGACGCGGGCCTTCTGCTCGTTGAACAGGTGCGCGGCCTCGTCTTCCTTGTCGAACAGGACGCCGAAAAGCTTAATCCACTCGACGCGCCCGAGTGCTTCGGGCTCGCTCGACGACTGTTCGGTGAGCACGACGAGCCCGAGCTTCTGCAGCTTTTCCTTCACATCGGGCGTGTGGTTGATCATGGCGTTCTCGATGGCGAGCGTGCAGCCCGAGGCCGATATTCGCTCGTAGTCGGGCGCGCTGTACTTGCCGCCGTAGGCGATCGCCCCACTTTCGAGCGCGCTTTTGAAGCCCGCGACCGAGCAATCGTCGGCCTTCGTGCCCGACATGAGGATATTGTCGTTCGCATCGAGCGCGTCGACCAGGCACATCGTCGCCGACGACACGAGGTACACCTTGTCGGCGGGGCGCCTTATGACCGCGATGTCGGAGCTCAACCCATCAGGTACCTTCGCATTTTGCGGCACCACGAGGAAGCGCTCCCCGTTCGAAACACAGATAAGCCGCAGGCCGCCTTCGAACTCGTCGACAGTGAAGTGCTCGGCGTATTCAAGCTGAAGCGCCCCCGTCGGCTCCCAGCCGCAGCCCAAATCGGCGTTGTGGAAATCGGCCGCGGCGCTTGAAGCCGTTCCCGCAGGGGAGCCGCCGCTTGCATCGTCGCCCGATTTCTCCTTCATGGTGGATGAGTCGAAGTAGAGCGTGTAGTCGATGGTGTGCGGCGTCGACATGGCGACGGTCTCGGCCGACACGGCGATGTCCTCGTCGAGCGTGACGGGTATCTCGAACGTGGAGTTGCCGCCGTCGTTTACGGGCGCGTAGTCCACGCCGTCGGCGGTCATCTTGTCGTAGTTCGAACTCGACCAGGTGATGGTCGCGGTGTAGGTGTCGCCATCCTTCACAATTGTGGTGGGTGAGGCGATGCTTGCGCGCCCTGACCCGCCGGAAAGCGAGACGCTCACAGTGTATTCCTGAGAGCCCGCCGTGCCACCGGTCGCGTTCGGGCTCGCACTGCACCCCGCGAAGGGAAGCGCGAGCAGGGCGACGAGAACGCAGGCGATCGCGCGCGCCGCGATGCTGCGGCGCTTCCTGCTTTCCCCGTTGGGAAGAATCGACCGCATGGCGTTACTTCAGCGCGTCGGCGCGCAGATCGACGCCGGCGGATTCGAACACGAGCGTGCGGTCGTACCACCGCTCCTTTTTAATGCTCCACGCGGCGCAGGCGGTGTCCTCGTCGAGCGCTTCAACGGGCACGTCGTAGGTGTACTTGCCTTCCGCGTTTTCCACATAGGGGATGAAGTCGGCCTCGCTCGCGGCGGCAGCCTCGTCGCCCGTGCCCATGAAGAGCTTGCCGTAGCCCGTGCCGGAAAGCGTCATCACGCAGTGCATGGAGCCGTTTTCCACGATGAGCTGGGCGTCCACAATCTTGAACATGTTCGAGCTGGAATCTACGGTGATCGGATAGGTGCCGTCGGCCACCTTGTCGGCGGTGATGGGGGCAGCGCTTGCGCCCTCGGGCGCATCGGCCGCCTGTTCGGTCTTTTCCTGGGAATCGGCATCGCTTGCCTTTGCGCTGTCGCTTGAATTTCCGGCGCAGCCGGCGAGCGAGAACGCGCAAAGCGTCGCCGACAGGGCGAAGGCGAGGGTTTTCTTCAACATGGAGGGGTTCCTTTCAATCGGTTCGACCGCCCGCGCCATGCGGTGGGCGG
>OMNT01003871.1_pt1 | contig 10426 bp, 9 predicted proteins | sample 1672551 | NCBI WGS metagenome assembly OMNT01 (sample SAMEA3136698, study PRJEB25190) | human gut metagenome
TCGGAAAACGGCCGTTCTAAAACAGAATGGAGACCGCTGGGCATCGTAAACTGCAAGAATCTTATATTCCTTATAATATATTTCGATATATTGTAAAAGGAAAGGCTGAATTTTGTATTGACGGGGAAGAAATTATTGTAAAGGAAAACCAGATAGTATATATTCCACAAGGATGTAGAATGTCATGCAGAGCATTAAGTGAATCATTTGAGTTTTATAGTCTTCGTTTTACAACTTCTGTATTTTATGAAGGTGAAGATGTTTTGAAAGAGTATTATGGAATACCAAGAATTATTGAAAATGAAGGTGAGGATTATTATTTTAAAGAGATTTGCAAATGGGTGAAAAAAGATTCCTGGGTAAAAAAATGTTTTGTGAGAGGATATCTGGATCTTTTAATTGGTACTCTGTCAATGCGAGTAAATAAATTTGATAAAAATACAGGAAAGGTTACGGAAAAAAATGAAAACCCAGTGCTTAAAATTGCAAAAAGGAAAGAGCAGATTGACTCAAGAGTGCAATTGGTAGCAGACTATGTTGTGCTTCATCCAAGAGAAAAATATACACCTCAAAAGATGGCAGAAATGGTTGAATTAAGCAAACAAAGATTCAGCAGTTTGTTTAAGGCTAATATGGGGAAAAGTCCGATGGAATATGTGAGAGAAATTCGACTTACTACAGCAGCGAGAGCATTACTTGTGAGCAATAAAAATATTAACGATATTGCATATGAATGCGGATATGAAGATGCAAATTATTTTATTAGAGAATTTAAATCGGCCTTTGGATTTACGCCAAATCAATATAGAAAGATAGCGAGAGAATAAAAATGAGCGTTAAATGCTATTATTAAGCGTGCACTTAGTAGATATGCATAAAAATAAAGGATAAAATGGAACCATAGTAAACAAATTGATGTGGCCGCATTGAATAAGAGAAACAAGTCAATAGAAAAATAAATAGAAGAGGAAGAGCTTATGAAAAAGAAATTAGCTATTTTACTTGTTGGAACGATGATAGCATCTTCAATATTAGCAGGGTGTGGTTCCAAAAAAAGTGAACCGACAAAGAAAGAAACATCAGGAGAACTAAAGGGTGATATTACCTTTTGGCATTCATTTACTCAAGGACCTAGAATGGAAGTGATTCAGCAAACAGCAGATCAGTTTATGAAAGATAACCCGGGAGTAAAAATTAAAATTGAGACTTTCTCATGGGGCGATTTTTATACAAAATGGACGACAGGATTAGCATCAGGAAATGTACCAGACATGAGTACGGCACTTCCAGGCCATGTAGTTGAAATGATGGATGCAGATGCGTTGGAACCAGTTGATGATTTGATTGATGACATTGGAAGAAACAAGTTTTCAAAAACAGCATTATCAGAAGGAAAAAAAGATGGAACTTGTTATTCATTACCATTGTATTCTCATGCGCAGGTTATGTGGTATAGAAAAGATTTACTGCAAAAAGCTGGACTTTCTGTACCAAAAACTTGGGATGAATTTGCTGAAGCAGCAAAGACACTTACAAAAGATGGTGTTTATGGTTGTTCTTTCCCGTGTGGTTCAAATGACCTTATGGCAACTAGATTTTTAAACTTTTATGTAAGAAGCGGTGGCGGAAGTCTTTTAACAGATGATCTTAAAGCAAATCTAACTAGTGATCTGGCAATAGATGGAATCAATTACTGGTTAGATATTTATAAAAACTGTTCGCCAAAAGATTCGGTAAATTATGCAGTATTGGATCAGGCAAATTTGTTCTATCAGGGAAAAACTGCTTTTGATTTTAACTCAGGTTTCCAAATTAGCGGTGTAGAAACAAACTCACCTGATTTGGTTGATCAGATAGATTGTGCGCCACTTCCGAAGATTAATGCAGATGATCCAGATTATGGAGCTGAAACATCAAATATTCCAATGGTTGTTTGGAAAAACTCAAAACATCCTGAAATCTGTAAGGCATTCATGAAAAAATTATATGAAAAAGATACATATATAAAATTCCTTGACGCAACGCCAGTAGGAATGCTTCCTTCTATTAGTGGAATTTCTGACACACCGGAATATAAGGAAAATGAGACTGTACAGAAATTTTCAAATGCTGTAGATGTTATTTCAGATGCAATGGATAAAGGAACGGCAATCGGATATGAACATGGACCAAGTGTTCAGGCGGGACTTTTAACTTCGCAGGGAATCATTGAAAGCATGTTCCAAGACATTATTACAAATGGTACAGATGTGAAAAAAGCTGCTAAAAAAGCAGAAAATCAACTAAATGATTTATTTAGTACGGTACAGTAAATGAAAGAGTAAAGCCGTTCAATTTGAACGGCTTTCTGAAATAAAGAAAGGTGTATATGATGAAAAGAAGAGCAAAGGTAGATTATGCCCGTTGGGTATTCGTACTTCCAGCGCTATTAGTTGTGGGAATCCTTTTAATTTACCCAATCTTTTCAAGTTTATATTATAGTATGACAACAAAACATTTGATTCGTTTAACATATGATTTTATAGGACTTGAAAATTATAAAGCAGTGTTGGCAGATCCGAACTTTTTTAAAGCATTTTTAAATTCAGTTTTGTGGACACTAGGTTCATTGGCAGGACAATTGATTATAGGTTTTACAGGTGCTCTTGCAATCAATAGAGTAAATTTCGGAAAAGGCATTTACAGAACATTAATGATTATTCCATGGGCGTTCCCATCCATTGTTATTGCATTATCTTGGAAGTGGATTTTAAATGGGGTATCTGGATTTATTCCTAACATATTGGTTCAATTAGGCATTTGTAATGAATTGCCACAATTTTTGAGTGATAATAGCTTTGTGTTTTTGACATTAATTTTTATAAATATATGGTTTGGGGCACCGATGATTATGGTAAATGTATTATCAGCACTCCAAACAATTCCGCAGGATCAATATGAAGCAGCCCAGATCGATGGTGCATCAAAAGTTCAGCAGTTTTGGTATATTACAGTACCACATATTAAAGTTGTAGTTGGTTTATTAGTAGTTCTTCGTACAATTTGGGTATTTAATAACTTCGATATTATCTATCTGCTTACTGGTGGTGGACCAGCAAATGCGACGACGACTATGCCAATTTATGCTTATAACATGGGATGGAATACAAAACTGTTAGGTCGTTCATCTGCAGTTACGATGCTATTACTTGCATTCTTGTTATTAGTATGTGTTATTTACTTTACGATTATAGGAAAATGGGAAAAGGAGGATAAGTGATGACGAATAAAAAAGAAAAAGTCGGGAATGCGTTTTGTCATATTTATCTGATTGTTTTGTCTTTGATAGCTGTTTTTCCATTGGTATGGGTACTTTTGTGCTCGGTAAAATCATCTGGAGAGTTAACATCGAATCCGACAAGATTTTTCCCGAAACATTTTACATTAGAGAATTTTACACATGTAATTCAGGATTTAGGGTTTGCTAAAAACATAGGAAATAGTTTAATTATTGCAATTATAACAACAGGTATTGCGATTGTCATTTCATCTATGGCGGCATATGGAATAGTAAGATTTTTTCCAAAACTTGGATCGATTATGTCGAAAGTTTTAGTAGCGACATATATGTTTCCACCGATTTTGCTTGCGATTCCATACTCTATGGTCATGGCAAAGCTTGGCTTGGTAAACACAAGAATAGGACTTATTATTGTGTATCTATCATTTAGTGTACCATATGCTGTTTGGATGTTAGTCGGATTTTTTAAAACGGTTCCATTGGGAATTGAAGAAGCAGCAAAAGTAGACGGTGCAAATAAATTTCAAACATTTATACAGATTGTATTACCATTGGTAATGCCAGGTATTGTTGCAACAGCAATTTATACATTTATCAATGCATGGAATGAATTCCTGTATTCGTTAATTCTTATTAATAGTACAGATAAAATGACAGTTTCTGTAGCGCTCAAGTCTTTACAGGGGGCAGAAATTTTAAATTGGGGAGATATGATGGCGGCATCAGCTCTCGTTGTTGTACCATCCGTAATCTTCTTTATGTTTATTCAAAATAAGATTGCAGGTGGAATGACAGAAGGTGCAGTAAAATAAAAATTGGAGGATTATAAAAATGAAAACAGTAGGATATGCAATTGTAGGAACAGGATATTTTGGAGCAGAACTTGGAAGAATCATGAAGGAACAAGAAGGAGCTAAAATCGTCGCAGTATTAGATCCAGAAAACGGACAGACAATTGCGGATGAATTGGGGTGCGACGTAGAAACAGACTTGGATACATTATATAGTAGAGATGATGTAGATGCGGTCATTGTTGCAACACCAAATTATTTACATAAAGAACCGGTTGTTAAAGCAGCAGAGCATGGGGTAAATGTATTTTGTGAGAAACCGATTGCTCTTTCATACCAGGATTGTGATGACATGGTAAGAGCTTGTCAGGAACATGGAGTGATTTTTATGGCAGGACATGTTATGAACTTTTTCCATGGCGTAAGACATGCGAAGAAATTGATTAACGATGGTGTTATCGGAAAAGTACTTTATTGTCATTCAGCACGAAATGGATGGGAAGAACAGCAGCCAACTATTTCGTGGAAAAAGATTAGAGAAAAATCAGGAGGTCATCTGTACCATCATATTCATGAACTGGACTGTGTACAGTTTTTGATGGGAGGAATGCCAGAAGAGGTTACAATGACAGGTGGAAATGTTGCACATCAGGGAGAAGCATTCGGTGACGAAGATGATATGTTATTTGTAAACATGCAGTTCTCTGATAATCGTTATGCGGTATTGGAATGGGGATCAGCATTCCACTGGCCTGAACATTATGTACTGATTCAGGGAACTAAAGGAGCTATTAAAATTGATATGTGTGATTGTGGCGGAACATTAAAAATCGATGGTAAGGATGAACATTTCTTAGTACATGAATCACAGGAAGAAGATGATGACCGTACACGAATCTACCACAGTACTGAGATGGATGGTGCTATCATGTATGGAAAACCAGGTAAGAAACCACCAATGTGGCTTCATAGTATCATGAAAAACGAGATGAAATATTTGAACGGAATTCTTCATGGAAAAGAAGTAGACGAAGAGTTTAGACCGCTTCTTACAGGTGAAGCTGCAAGAGCTGCAATTGCAACTGCAGATGCATGTACGAGATCTAGATTTGAAGATAGGAAAGTGAAACTGAGCGAAATTATTGGATAGGAGTATATATGAAAAAAAGTAAAATATTAATTTCAGCAGTGACAATGTTTTCTCTGTGCATAACACCTATGAGTGTTTATGCACAGGTAGATCCAAATAGTAATATTGAAAATACAATTAGTCAAACAAAAAGCGCAGAAAATTTGCCAACACCGGTACTTCAAGAAAAAGAAATCGAAGTTTCCAATGGAACAGGCTATAGTTTAAACAATATACAAGGAGCGGAGACAGTAAAAGCGTTGGAACAAGGAACGATTGTAATTTCATATAAGGCAACGGGAGAAAATGCAATACAATCTTTATTCAGTGTTGGAAACGGAACAAATGGAAATCAGAATAGGCATTTTCATATTTATGTGACAAATTCTGGCGGAGTTGGAATGGAACTGAGAAATACGGATGGAGATTTTAAATATACATTAGATCGACCTGCTGCTGTAAGAGGAAGTTATAAGGGCGAAAGAGTTTCCAATACAATAGCATTTAAAGCAGATAAAGAAAATAAGAAATATAAATTATTTGCAGACGGAGAACTAATTGCTACATTAGATAAAGAAGCATTTAAGTTTATCAGTGATATTACGGGGGTAGACAATATAATGCTTGGAGGTACATTAAGGCAGGGACAGGTTGCCTATCCTTTTGAGGGAACAATTAATAGCGTTGGTGTGTATCAGGATGTAATATCAGATGATGAATTAGTTCAATTAACAGGGCAAACAACATATGCAGATAATATCTTTTATGCGGGCGATGCAACAAAATCAAATTATTTTAGAATTCCATCACTATTAACATTAGATTCCGGTACAGTAATTGCGGCAGCAGATGCAAGGTATGGTGGGACGCATGATTCAAAAAGCAAAATCAATACAGCATTTGCAAAAAGTACAGATGGTGGAAATACATGGGGTGAACCAACATTACCTATGAAATTTGATGATTATGTAGCAAAAAATATTGATTGGCCAAGAGACTCTGTAGGCAAGAATGTACAGATTCAGGGAAGTGCATCTTATATAGATCCTGTACTTTTGGAAGACAAATCAACACATCGTGTTTTTCTTTTTGCAGATTTAATGCCAGCTGGCATTGGAAGTTCTAATGCATCTGTTGGTTCTGGATTTAAAGAAATCAATGGCAAAAAATATTTGAAATTACATTGGAAAGACGATTCGTCTAGTGATTACAATTATTCAATTAGAGAAAATGGTATTATTTATGATGATACAACAAATGCATCAACAGAATATAGTGTAGATGGTGAATACAACTTGTATAAGAATGGCGAAGCACTAACCTGTAAACAATATGATTATAATTTTGAAGGAACAAGTTTATTAGAAACACCGACAGATACAGATGTAAATATGAATGTCTTTTACAAGGACTCTATGTTTAAAGTATTTCCAACAAATTATCTGGCAATGAAGTACTCAGATGATGAAGGCGATAACTGGTCCGATTTAAATATAGTGAGTACATTTAAACCAGAAGAATCAAAGTTTTTGGTACTGGGACCTGGAATTGGAAAGCAAATTACAACAGGAGAGAATGCAGGAAGATTGATTGTGCCATTATATTCAAAATCATCGGCAGAATTGGGCTTTATGTATAGTGATGATCATGGAAATAGCTGGAATTATGTCGAGGCAGACCACAATACTGGAGGAGCAACCGCAGAAGCACAGATAGTAGAAATGCCAGATGGATCATTAAAAACATATTTAAGAACAGGGTCTGGATATATTGCTGAAGTAACAAGTATAGATGGAGGAGAAACATGGAGTGATAGAGTACCGCTTACAGAAATTGCTACCACTTCTTATGGAACACAGTTATCTGTTATCAATTATTCACAACCAATAGATGGAAAACCAGCTATTATATTATCGGCACCGAATGCGACAAACGGACGAAAAAACGGAAAAATATGGATCGGATTAATTAATGAAACAGGGCAATCTGGAGTAAATAAATATTCTGTAGAATGGAAATATTGTTATTCTGTAGATACACCGCAAATGGGTTATTCCTATTCATGCTTAACAGAACTTCCGGATGGTAAGGTTGGACTTTTATATGAGAAATATGATTCATGGTCAAGAAATGAACTACATTTGAAAAATATATTAAAATATGAAAAATTCACGATTGACGAATTGAAGGTTCAGCCATAAAAGGAATAATGTACTTTGAATAAATAAAATATGCGGTTGACAAAAATAAAAGGTGAACCGCATATTTTCATTATAAGAATTGCTTAAATGAAATTAAATATTAGAACGTAATATTATAAATAGTATTTGTAAAAGGAGTAAAAAATATGAGAAATCTTGAAAAGTATAAAGGTGTGATTCCAGCGTTTTATGCATGTTATGACAATGAGGGAAATGTAAGTCCAGAAGGAGTACAGTCACTGACAAAATATTTCGTAGAAAAAGGTGTAAAAGGTGTATATGTTAACGGATCTTCGGGAGAATGTATCTACCAGAGCGTAGAAGATCGTAAGATCATCCTTGAGAACGTTATGAAAGCAGCAGAAGGAAAACTTACAGTTATTGCACACGTTGCATGCAATAACACAAAAGACAGCCAGGAACTTGCAAGACATGCAGAGAGCCTTGGAGTTGATGCTATTGCAGCAATTCCACCGATCTATTTCCACCTGCCAGAGTATGCAATCGCTCAGTACTGGAATGACATTAGTGCGGCAGCACCAAACACAGACTTTGTAATCTATAATATTCCGCAGCTTGCAGGAGTTGCTCTTACACAGGGACTTTTTGCAGAGATGAGAAAGAATCCAAACGTAATCGGTGTTAAGAACTCTTCTATGCCAGTACAGGATATCCAGATGTTCAAACAGGCAGCAGGTCCTGACTATATCATTTTCAATGGACCGGATGAGCAGTTCATGAGCGGACGTGTCATCGGAGCTGAAGGAGCAATCGGTGGTACATACGGAGTTATGCCAGAGTTATATCTGAAGTTAGATGAGTATGTAAGGGCTGGAAAGATGGAAGAAGCAAGAGAAATCCAGTATGCATGTGATGAAATCATCTATAAAATGTGTTCTGCACATGGAAATATGTATGCAGTGATTAAAGCAATTTTAAAAATTAATGAGGGTCTTGAACTTGGTGGAGTAAAGGAACCTTTACCTGGGTTAATTGACGAAGATTCCGATATTGTAAAAAAAGCTGCACAAATGATTTGTGATGCTAAGAAGAAATATTTGTAAGTATAAGAAAATAAATTTTTGAATTCTTGGCGAATAATCAAAAGGGTAAACCGAGCAACGGCTTACCCTTTTTGAATATATATAATATGACACAAAAAGTAATATATTTGAAAAGAAAGGTTCATAAGATGAAAAAATATATTAGTATCGACATTGGAGGAACCGCGATTAAATATGGAATTATCTGTGAAAATGCTGAAATCATGATGAAGGAAACCATGAAAACAGAAGCTGAAAAAGGTGGTTCTGCAATTTTGGAAAAAGTTTTTGTAATTGTAGAAAAACTACAAGGACGAATTCAGGAAAAAGCTTCTGGAATTTGCATTTCAACGGCAGGAATGGTTAATACAGAACAAGGTGCTATTTTTTATTCGGCACCATTAATTCCAAACTATACAGGAATGCAGTTTAAAAAGCTATTAGAAGATAAATTTAAAATTCCTTGTGAAGTAGAAAATGATGTAAATTGTGCAGGACTTGCTGAATATCGTTCAGGTGCAGCAAAAGGAAGTCATGTGGCACTAATTCTTACAATTGGGACGGGAATTGGTGGGAGCATTATAATGGATGGTGAAGTGTATCATGGATTCAGCAACAGTGCATGTGAAGTTGGATATATGCATATGAATGATAGTGATTTTCAAACACTTGGAGCCGCAAGTATTCTGACAAAAAAAGTTTCTGAATGGAAAGGGGAAACAGAAAAGAAATGGGATGGATATCATATTTTTGAAGAGGCAAAAAAAGGAGACAAGCTTTGTCTTTTGGCAATTGATGAAATGGTGGATATTTTAGGAGAAGGAATAGCAAATATTTGCTACGTGATTAATCCAGAAGTTGTAGTACTTGGAGGGGGAATCATGGCTCAGGAACAATTTTTAAAGGAGAGAGTCGAATGTGCAGTGAAAAGGTATTTAGTATCAAGTATTGAGGAACATACAAAAATTGTATTTGCAAAACATCAGAATGATGCAGGAATGTTAGGAGCATTTTATCATTTCTGTAGTTTGCATTAAAAGGGCAGGATTATATTATGGAATATTATGTAAAATCAGTAATATCGATTATCGAATCAAATTATCATAAATTGACGTCGGCAGAAAAAACAGTTGCAGATTTTTTTATTCATAATAATCAGAACACAGATTTTTCTAGTAGTCATATTGCAGAATTACTTTATACATCAAAAGCCACACTGTCAAGATTTGCTAAAAAAATAGGATATCGAGGTTATCAAGAGTTCATTTATCAATACGAGAACACATTTGAGGAAAAAGAAGAGAAAATTACTGGAAATACAAAAATAGTTTTGAATGCTTATCAAGAAGTATTAAATAAAACATATAATTTAGTGGATGAGGCTCAAATTGGGAGAATTGTGGGATATCTGAATAAAGCAGACCGTGTATTAGTATGTGGTTGTGGTAGTTCAGGTCTTTCAGCAAAAGAGATGGAAATTCGTTTTATGCGAATTGGTATAGATGTTGATTCGATGACAGATTCAGATATGATAAAGATGGCATCTGTTTTTCAGAATAGAAGAAGTCTTATATTTGGTTTTAGTATAGGTGGAGAAAGAGAAGAAGTTACCTATTTATTGCGGGAAGCGTATAACAAAGGTGCTAAAACGGTTTTATTTACCACAAATAATGGAAAAAAGTTTTCTGAGTACTATTCGGAGGTAGTAGCACTTTCCTCTTTAAGACATTTGAACTATGGTAATGTGATTTCGCCACAATTTCCGATATTGATTATACTCGATATTATTTATGCTTATTATGTAGAGCAGAATAAGTATATCCGAGAAGGAATGCATGATAGCACATTATGCGCATTGGAAGAATAATGAACAAATAATTAAATGATTAATTTGGTGACACATCAAAACTGCAAGAAATAATTATCTTTATGTGTGTCAGCGAAGAGTTATGAATTTTGCAATAAACAAAGAAAGACTAACC
>OMNT01003875.1_pt1 | contig 10416 bp, 12 predicted proteins | sample 1672551 | NCBI WGS metagenome assembly OMNT01 (sample SAMEA3136698, study PRJEB25190) | human gut metagenome
ACCCCCGCACATGGTACCGGAAACCACTGCTCTATCCACTGAGCTACAGGTGCAAACTTCGAAAATCAATCTTTCAAAACCCTTATAAATACTGGAAAGTATTGATTTTACTGGCTTTAAAGCCGTTTCATAAGAGATATTCAGTTGTCAAGCTTGATACCTAGTCGTGTTAGTTTGTACCCCTTTCACCCTATTAAATTTAATTCATAAGGGGGAAATAAGGGGGAATATTTCATTTTTCATATTGATAAGGGGGAATAAATATTGCTTCATCCTTATCCATATGCTATAATTTACTTAACACATGTTTCATATTATCATAATTCTGGAAAAAAGTAAAGTTTTTTATTTTGTAAGTAAAATTAGTATAAATTCGTACAACGGAGGGATGTATATGGCAAGAAGAGAAAAAGGTTCAGGATCATGGGATACTGTAACAAAGAATGACATTACATACTATAGATACCGTAAGAAATACGATGGTATGACAAGCCGGAAAGAATTTGTAGGAAGAACAAAAGCTGACGTAAGACGCAAGATCCAGGAATTTGAAGCTAAGAGTATGAGAGTCAACCAAAAAGACTATCGTAAGATGACTCTGGGAGAATGCATAGATAATATCCTACAGACGCTGGAGCCAACTTTCAAAACGAACAACTATGCTACTCTTCAGTCTACAAATCGCTGCTATATTAAAACTAATCCAATTGCTGATGTTCAGATGGCTACTATAGACAAGATCGTCATTCAAACATACTATACAAATATGGCGAAGAAATATTCTGAGAGCACTGTTAAAAAGACACGCACTCTCTTCAACGTTGTCTTTGATTATCTTGTATCCTGTAATATCATCACAGAAAATCCTGCAAAAGGGATTAAGATGCCGCACAAATCAAAATATGCAGTACAGAAGAAGGAACATTCTTTCTTATCATTAGAAGAAGCTGAGAAATTTTATGAAACAGCACTTATGAAAGCAGATTCTGCTCTGCCTGGTATAAGGACAGGTGACTATATCTATGGACGTAATGCTAGGTTTTGCCTGTTAGTTCTTTATACCGGTATGCGTATAGGAGAAGCTTATGCTCTCACATGGAAAGATATAGATTTTAAGAATAATACCATCAATATAGACAAGACAATGGAGCGTATTAAAGTAGATAACAGATATCAGTGGCTCATAGATACACCAAAGCGTCCTAAATCAATCAGAGTCATTCCTCTGGCAAATCGTGCAAAGGAACAGCTGCTCTGGCTTAAAACTGTGTCTCCTGGCTTGAAAGCATCCGGAGATGATCATATATTTGTAACTGAAAATAATATTCCCCCATCACAGTCAACTCTTACCAGGACGCTCAAGGCAATCCTCAAGAGAGCTGATATTGAATCTGACGGTTTCGGCTTACATGATCTCAGACATTCATTTGGGTCCATGCTGCTGCAGAAAGGATGGGAACAGAACCAGCCTGTAGATATTAAGGTAATATCAGAGATACTTGGACATGAAGATGTTTCCACAACTTATAACATATATATGCATATCATGAACAAGCATAAATCAGAAGTTATAAATTTACTTGATTAAAAATAAGGGAGTTATATCATTTCGATATAGCTCCCATTTTTTTACTATAAAAATATTGTTTTACGTATATTATCAGATACCCATTTAAGATACTTTTCTTTAGGAATCCTGTATGTATTTCCTATCTTTATTTTAGGGAAAGAACTTAATTGAATAAGCTGATATGTTTTATTACGTCCTATTTTAAGATGTTTTTGATTCGTTTAGCTGCCTGAAGCCCAACTGCAGTATCAAACTGAAAGAGATCTGTCACATCATTCTTTGCAACCATATCCCACATCTCTTTAGTGTCATAATCAAGCACATCTGGATGTAAATATTTATTATATGTAGCTCTCAGTGATCCTTGCCATTTCATATATCCCGCATCAATTAGCAAATTCATACAAGTTCTAATCTTATCTAATGCCTGAATGGTTAAGAAATCCATTTTAAGACCAGAACAATAATCAGAATCTTTCATATTAAATTGAGTGATATAAATACCATTTGGAGCTTTCATCCTAGCATTGTGAGCCAAAAAATCTTCATTAAACAAATATACTGCTGAAGCATGTATACTTCTTCCACATATAAGCCCTTCAATAGTCATAGCCGTTTCTAAAAGTTTGTCGTATTTTTTGACTTCATTTGCAAATTCAGTTTGTCTCTGACGTTCTTTCTCTTCGTTCCCATAAAGACAATCATGTAAACTCCAAGTTTGACCTCTGGTAACAGGAATAAGATTAGATAAATACTGAGTGATATCTGAATCTAAGCCTAATCCTCTACCAGCAGTAATAATAGCTGATTTACTACCCTCTGTTTTAAAAGTACTACAATTAAGTACTTTTCTTTCACCTCTGCGGCGTTTCACAGCTTCAATGATTTTTAGTCTTCTATCTTGCTGTGTGTCGATATCTACGTCACTGAGTTCAACTTTTTCATGGGAAATATGTCTCCAATGAGGCAGTCCCCACTGTAAAGGATTCATCTGAGTAATACCAATGAGATACATTGTAAACATTCCTGTTACTGAACCTCTGGCTACACCCACTAAAGAATCTCCTTCTTCCCACATAATATTAACCAACTCAAGTGTTGATATATAATAGGAAGAAATACTTGTACCAAGCTTTTCAGTAACAAGCCACATTTCTTTTAATTCAACTTCAATTCTATCTAAAGTCTCAAGAAATTTTGTTTTACCGAAAGCAGTATAAGGAATCTTTTCATAATACCCATCTTCTATCAGTTTTAATAAGTATCTATCATAAACATTATCGCTATGAGCGAATTTAGATATGTATTCATAGCGATCATAATAATTACCAAAGAAATCACTTAACTCAAAATCAGGAATGTCAGCTCCAGGAACAATAGTTGGACAATACAGATCATACTCTTCAACCTTCTCACCAATCTCCAGAGAACACTTCAAAGCCTCTTCAACTTCTTTATAGCCAATCTGATCATCCATCCTTTGATGGATCTGCTCATTAGTCATCATCCAAGTTGATTCATAAAAGTCACCTAACTCTCTTTCTTCATCATCACGACTGTTAAGGTAAGCAGCATGAATTTCTCTATCTTCTTGTTTCAAATAGTGAACATCACAAGCAACAGTAGCTTTTATTCCTAAGATAGCCTTTGGTACATACACCTTCGTCAGCTCCTTGAATAGCATCTATGCCTCCTCTTCAAAGATGCTTCCGCTAATACCTAAGGCTTCAGCAAGTAGTGTTTTCAGAGGTTCTGATGGATTCTGATCATTCAACCATCCTAAATAACTATCTGGAATTTCAGAGAGTGGCTCTCCTTTATATTTGCCGAATGGCATAAGATATGTTTCTGGCGTAGGTTTGAATTCTTTCATCAGTTCATCTACTTCAGTTTCATCAAAAGATACTGTTAAATCTTTTCTTGATGCTAAATAATCTGCTAAGTGAACTATCATCTGACCTTTTGTTTCTGGTAATGGCAGCTCATCTTTACTTCTTTTATCTGTGTTCCATTCACCCATATGTGAGGCGCAACAATCTGCAATATAATCCAATTCTTCATCTGGCAACCATTCGAATCCTTTATAAGATTTTATTCTCTCGGCTATAAGTAACGGGTGTTTAAAAAGAGTATATTGACTGCCATTACGACCAAGTTTTTCATCATCATGGTTCATAATAGCTGTTCGTAGCATATCTCTTTCTCTTGATGTAAACTGACTCTTGATACAATCAATTGACAGCATATGATTTAAGAATCTAGTTGCCCCTTTTACATGTTTAGCAAGTCCCATAAATCCAACTGTATAATCAGGGTGATACTTGTTAGTGCTTGAAGCGGATACTTGCCAGAAATATGTAGGCGCAGTATCTAGTAATTCAATACAAAATTCTTGAATATCATCATTTTCAAATACTTCTAACTCTTCCTTAAAAAATCTCTCTGCTAATGTCATACAGCTTCCTCCTCAATAATTTCTTGTGCCTCTTCCATATCCGGTGTATCAGAGGAATCTTTTATCAATCCTTCAAGAACCTTGAAAGTGAAATTCTTGTGTTTATAAGCCTTAAAGCTGCTTCTATTATCAATTCTTACAACTACACCTTCTCTAACATGTGTCACTCCTATTGGATCAGGTCCGTCATAGTATTTTTCTACACGCTCCATAAGATCTTCTTTAGTAGTAAACAGGAATTTATCAAATTCAGGTACATGTTTAACTCCTAAACAATCACACCAATTCTTTACTTCTTCCCATGGAATCTCTGTGACAATCCCATCTTCATTGGTCATAGTCATTCTATAAACATAAATATCAGAAGTACCAGGAGTACACCCATAAGAGAACACTGTTTCATCACCGTAAAGCTTCTTAACTTCTTTATCTTTAATTTTAGTGTTGGAACAGGTTCCCATAATGGTCTGCTCTGTACCATCAACCCACCCTACGATTTCATAAAACACTTCCATTCCTTTTGGCAGTCTGTCAATAAAGTAGTCATGATACTTCTGTCTAAATTTATCATTTCCATAGTAACCGCCTTCAAATGTATTAAGCACGACTCTTCTAGTGCCAGAAACAGCTTTCCAGCTTTTAATAATAGGTGCTGGTTTATGGAATAGCTTCTGCAGTAGAGTTCTCTTACCTTCTTCTATTTCAATAGAATTTCCGGTACGAGCTGATGTACCATGCATTTTCAAAGTAATGTAACAAGTATCTCCTGGCTTAAATGCATTTAAGTTATATGCTAGCTGTTCAGTGTCTACATGCTCTTTAAAATAAGGAAATTTATTTTTTAGATTTGGAGTTTTTACTTTCGGACCATTGTTAGATTTTTTATGATTTGACCTTGGAATATATTTTTTACAGATAACTGTCCCATCAAGTACAGTAATTTGATCTCCTAAAGATAACTTATTTATATCAGTCCATTTGCTAAGAGACTCTACTGGTAAAACCAGTCCTTCTGATTTTTCACCTCGTAATCTCATAGCTTTAATATTTCGTTTTACAGGATCAAGATAACCACCTGTAGTTGTTCCATCTTCATTTTTAATACGCAGTAAATTGTTTTCTTTTGCAAATTCTTCTCCTAGCTGACCATCAACCGGGAAAAATACAACTTTCTGCCCTTCGTAATAACTTAAATCAACAATAACCGTATTTCCAAAAACGGTACCAAGCTGGAGCCTATCAGCATTGCTGTGTTTACGAAGTTGCTTAAGCTCAGTAATATAAGCACAATACATTAAGTATTGAATACCTCTTTCTCACTCATAATTCTCTTGCACAGATCAATTACATCTGCGTTGCCTCCTTTTACTTCGTTATATATTTTAGTAACACCATAAAGTTTTCCTATATGGAATCCTTTATTATATGTATCAGTAATTTTCTTTTTCATCTTTTTTCTAGTTATAAACACGTAGCTCCTCCTGTTATTTCTTCTAAAGTTCTAGGAGTATAATTCAGCAGCATTGCTCCGACATTATACATTTTACATGGCATCAAATGTCAATACATTTGTGTGACCGATATGTAAGTCTGAAATATAATAATTCATAAACTACTCATCACATCACTAAGTAAATCAATAATGCCAACAATCAATATTATTATACAAAATCTTGTTCCATGTATCCCTATTAATGAACAATAGGCTCCTAGAATACCCCAGCATAGAATATGCAAAATTGATAAAAATGTTTTCATAGCTCACCTATCCAATCTTCATAAATATTATCTGCATGTGCTTCAATATCATCATGTAATGTCTCTTCTGGGTAATCAATAAGAGACTCTATAATATAAGAAGTTGTAATCATATCTAAAGCTTTTTCACCTGATAGTAGATATTTTCTTTGTAATATACCTTTTAGACATTCAATATAATCTTTAGCGTTTTCTGTAAGCTCTGCCATTATGCGATCCTCACAATCTGTTCATATAAGACATAATCCTTTGCTGTTATAGCTTTACTATCATGGTAATGCCCACACAACCAACGTCCATAGTCAACATTACATCTGATCTCTTCCAAATAATCAGTTAGCTTATCCGGTTTATATAATCCATGTGATAATAATGCTACTGTAGAAGAAGCTGTACAATGTGTCAGAATAAAATCTACCTTATTATTATGTTCTGCCAAATTCTTTATACCTTCATCCATCTCATTTTGGTTTGGCATTTCTCGCTCCCACCAAGAAATATGATTAATTCGGTACATTTTATCCGGATCATCTCTCCATTCCTTTACTCTTGGATCATCAATCTCTAATACTCCATCTGAAATATCATGACTGGTAGCTCCACCAAAAGTAAAGAATTTTAATCCATCTATATCAAATACCTGTCCCCTCATAAGATGAATTACTGATGGTTTAATAAAATGTACCTTACCACCATGCCATTCTTCTACCGGATAAGAATCTAATATGTCGTAATTCTCGTGATTGCCGTCAATAAAGAGTGTTGTGAAATGCTTCTCTTCAAGCCAATTCAGGTACCACCTTTGCTGCGGTGAATCTCTCCATATCCCAAAATCTCCAAGAATTATCACATAATCGTCTTTTGTCATTTCTTTTTGTTCAGGAAATGAATCCATATTAACTCTATGAATCCAGTCCCCATGTGTATCACCTGTAATCCAAATTATTTCCAACACCTCCAACAATATGTAGCAAATGAAAATCCTATAAGAATCATGGAATATGCTATAGGTATCGCAAAGAACATTTTCATAATTGAAATTAGTAAAATACACAGGTCTAATTTTTTATCTGCAATCATGTTTAGTATTGTTACTACTGGCAGAAGCATTAACTTCCAACCGCTATATATGGCTCCAATTACTCCACATATAGCAGAAATCCATCCCATGGTTTGCTTAATCACTTAATTCCTCCTAAACTATCAATCCATTGTCTTACCTTGCCATTATCGTATTTTTTTGTAATCAGCACAGCAGACACTGTTTGTCCTATTCTTCCATGATATTTACGATATGTACTTTCATCACTAAGTGAATATTCAGTTCCGTTATAATTTACTGTGATTTCATATTCAGCATAATCTGTTCGAAATTGCGGAACATGATTGATCATACCTGTAAAACGGGTTTCTTCAGGCTTATAATATTCATTTACAACTGTGACCTTCACGTTTTCCTCTTTTTTATCAATACATTTAGCGCAACCAGTTAATGTTGAAATGCTTATTAACAAAACTCCTAAAATATTTAATGCTTTCTTTTTCATAGTTTCGTTCCTACATTTGTAGTTAAGGTCCATTCTTTCTGAGCTCCATAAGGATAAGAACCATATGTTATAGTATTATCCTCAGTAGTTTCAGTTCTGGTCGTCTCCTCAATAAGATGGCCTTCTTTATCATATTTTTTAGTTGTCTCCGTAATCGTAGTTTTTATCATTTTACTCTCCTCATATTGACAAGCCGCCTCACCTAAAGTACAATACTATTAATCCCAGGTCTGTACCGGGTGAGGATCTTCTGAATGGGTAATGTGATATGGGATTGTATCACACATTATTTTTGAAGGAGGTGTTGCCTATGGCAGCAGATATCATAACTATACTTACTTGCTTTTGGCCGACATTACAATTCGTAGTTGTTAACGTTATCCTCACCTTACGCAGCCACCTCTTTATTACTGACGCAAAATCCCTATATTCGCTGTTTTTTCTACTACCGTCAGTGTTGGTATAGCTCCACACCGTTATTTTTAACAGCACTGTAATTACAGCCGGCTCCTATCTCGCTATACGTTACCCTCATTATTAATTATTTATTTTCAACAGTTGCTACATTGCTTGATGTTAATTCTCCTGCGTCAACAATTGTTGCAGCGTTTCCACCCTGTACCTTCGGCACATCACCATTCCATTTATCAATTTTCTGTTTCTCAATAAGCTCTGGAGTAAGAGACTCGGCAATTTTCTTATTTGCTTCTGCTTCAGCATCCGCTTTAATTCTTGTTGCTTCCGCTTTACCTTCAGCAGTAATCTTCGCCTGTTCAGCCTCAATAGCAGCCTTTTCTTTATCCTGTTCTGCTGCAATAAGAGCAACTTCTTTATCTTTATCTGCCTGTACCTTTGCAGTCTTAGCTTCAATATTTGCAAGTTCCAGTTCCTGCTGTGCATTTACTTTCTTCTGAATAGCTGCCTGAGTTTCATCATCGGTTGAAATCGAAGTAAAGTTTACAGTATCAATGATAATTCCATATGGCTCAAATTTCTTTTTTAAGTATTTGTCAAGTGCTTCATTCAGTTCCTGACGTTTATCACCAAATACATCTGTTACCGGATACTTAGCAGTTACTTCCTGTGTCCACGCTTTCATCTTTGGTTTAATGAAAGTATTTTTTACACTTTCTCCGGACTGACCTTTAAATTTTGTAAATACATCAGCAACTTGATCCTGATCGAACTTATAAGAGAATTCCAAATCAAACACAATATGAAAAAGCGTATGGAGATTTTTGTACCTGACGAATGGGCGCTTGAGATTATCTCTGAATCTGAACTTAATATGTTAAAGGAATTAGCTAGAGAGGACAATTAGTCCTCTCTTTTTAGTTCTCGTCTAATTTCAAATCTTATTAAAAACCCTCATTTAACTTAATCAGTATATAAACATTAAACAATTTTATCAACGAATAAAAGGAGGCTCAATATGGCAACAAAATTATTAGATATTAGCTTTTGGCAGGATACTTTAGATTTTGCCAAAATCAAAAAAGCCGGTTACGATAATATCATTCTTCGTGCCGGATATGGAACTACTATTGATTCCAAATTTAATGAATATGCCGCAGCCTGTAAAAAGAATAATATCAACATTGTAGCTGTATATTGGTTTATATATGCTACAAATCTTACAGAAGTCAAGGCAAACGCTAATAAATGCTTAGAAGTAATTAAAGCATACAAACCTAAAATTGTATTTGCAGATTTTGAATATGATACTATTAACAAAGCTGCCAAGAAAGGTGTAAAACTTGGTGCAAAAGAATGTGATAGTTTTACTATTGAATTCTGTGAAACAGTTAAAAAAGCAGGATATACTCCAGGATATTATGCTAATACAGATTATTACAAAAATATGTACTCTTCTGTAAAAAACAAAGGCTATGTATTCTGGTTAGCTCATTATAAATCAGATTATTCATATCATGAACCACCTATTAAATGTGATTTCTTCCAGTACACAGACAGAGGTACAGTACCTGGTGTATCAGGTAAAAAATTTGATACTAACGTCTGCTTCTCTAAGAAATATCTATCTAAAACTTCTTCCACTTCTACAAATAAACCCACCACAAAACCTACGACATCCTCTATAACAATTGATCAAGCAATTGATGCTCTTATTGCTACTGCAAGAGCTGAAGTTGGTTATCTCGAAAAGAAATCTAACTCTCAACTCGATGATAAAACTGCGAATGCAGGTTATAATAACTACACTAAATACTGGAGAGACGTATACCCTCAGTATCAGGCACAGGCTTGGTGCGCTGCATTTGTGAGCTGGTGTATGATGAAAACATTCGGACTTGATACAGCTAAAAAGCTTCTGAAACATTGGCCTTATGTATACTGTCCTACTCTTGGAAATCTCTTCACAAAACATGCCAATCCTCAGCGTGGAGATATCGTAATTTTCTATCGTGGTGGTACATTTGCTCATACAGGTATTGTCACTAAGGTCGATGGAGATGCGTTCTTCACGATTGAAGGAAATACTTCTGGTGGATCAGGCATCGTTCCAAATGGTGGTGGTGTATGTTCTAAGTATTATTACAATTCAAAGCTGCCAGGAACAAAGTTCTGTCGTCCTGACTACTCTCTCGTCACATCTATTCTTAACTCTAATTCAGCTCCTAATGCGTCTAATCAGGCCGTAGATCAATCCTATACTGCATGGGTAGGTTCTTGTACCACTAACGGAACAGATGTGTTCTCAGGCGCTACAGGAGCTTCTAAGCTATCTACATATCCTAAACTTAATGCTGAGAATCTTGTTGATGTTGTTGGTGAGTCAGGAACAAGATACCATGTAAAGATTGCAGGTAAATATTTTGGTTATGTTGAAAAGAACAGAATTAAGAATCCTAATGAAAAGAAACCTACGAAATCACCATATCCTTTCGTAGGAAAAGTAACTGCAAGTAAACTGAATGTTCGTAAGAAACCAGGTACCGGACAGCCATTACTTTCAGAGTATCCTCAGCTGAATAAAGATAATCTTGTTGATGTTCTTGGAGAGACTAATGACTCTCAGGGCACTAAATGGTATAAAGTATCAATCGCTAAAAAATACGCAGGCT
>OMNT01003877.1_pt1 | contig 10412 bp, 10 predicted proteins | sample 1672551 | NCBI WGS metagenome assembly OMNT01 (sample SAMEA3136698, study PRJEB25190) | human gut metagenome
GAAAAACTAGGCAGCGCAATCGCTTGGCGAACATCATGCCCGGTTGACTTCTTTCGGTAAAAACGGCCAAAATTTATGAGAAGAGCCAAAAAATTTTTAGGACTCTCAATAAAAAAAGCAAGGGCCTATTGTGTGTTTTCACAAAGTTAGCCGTCCATTTGCACAAATTCAAAATGTAAAATTAGCTATTTTAAACAATGTGAAATTGCTGTATTGACAAGCCGAAAAAACACTGCTAAAATTGCAGTATGAAAGCGGTTACATTTTAAGAGAATTTTAGATTTTATTTGGTAGAGTCAGATATTTTCGCAGCGCTTCTCCGGCAGCAGCCAGCGGTATGGCATCGGTCGGGCGCGATGGAAAGGAAGTCGTTTGCATGAAGAGTAAGATTACAGTATTTGGCAGCTTCGTCGTCGACCTGATGGCGCGGACCCCGTCGTTGCCTATCCCCGGTGAGACGGTCAAGGGCTCCATGTTCAAGATGGGCGCTGGCGGCAAGGGCTTCAATCAGTGCGTTGCGGCACACAAGGCCGGTGCAGACGTCGCCATGTGCACGAAGCTCGGCAAGGATACCTTTGCCGACGTCGCGCTCAACACGATGACAGAGCTGAACATGCCCAAGGATTACATCTTTACGGATGATACCCTGGCGACCGGCATTGCCCTGATTCTCGTCGATGAGAACACGGCGCAGAACGAGATCGTGATCGTTTCCGGCGCCTGCGGCAACATTACGGATGCGGATATCGCCAAGGTCGCCCCGCGTATCAAGGAATCGGAGTACATCCTGCTGCAGCTGGAGGTCAATCAGGACGCCAACGAAAAGGTCGCCAAGATGGCCAAAGACGCCGGTGTCAAGGTCATTGTTAACACGGCACCGTATCAGCCCGTTACGGCAGAATTTCTCTCCGGCTGCTATCTGGTCACCCCCAACGAAGTCGAGGCAGAGCTGATGACCGGCGTGCATGTGGAGGATCTGGAATCGGCGAAGAAGGCTGCAGAAGTGTTCCGGGCCAAGGGCGTCGCCAATGTGCTGATTACCCTGGGTGGAATGGGCGTTTTCGTCTCCTCGGAAGGCCGGGAAGAGATTATCCCCGCATACCATGTCGATGCGATCGACACGACCGGTGCTGGCGACGCATTCAATGGCGGTCTGCTGGCAGCCCTGTCTGAGGGCAAGCCCCTGTGGGAGGCTGCCGCATTTGCCAACGCGCTGGCGGCCCTGTCCGTCCAGAAGCTGGGCACAACGCCCTCCATGCCGACCCGTGCGGAGATCGACGCATTTATCCAGGCACATCAGAAGTAACCCATAGTTCAGTATTTCAATGATGAAAGGAAGTCTTACATATGTTAAGAGGTATCCCGACTGAAATCAGCCCCGATCTGCTGCATGCACTGGCCTGTACCGGTCATGGCGACCTGATCGTCATTGCAGACGACTTCTATCCCCCCTACAGCAAGTCCCCCAACGCGACGACAGTCTTCTGCAAGGGCAACACGGCTGCGGAGATGGTCGACGCCATCCTGAAGCTGGTTCCGCTGGATGTTGAGTACGAAGCGCACCCGGTGGAATACATGGTCCCGGATGCGGATTCCGGCGTCACCATGGAGGGCTCCAAGGCGTGGGATGATGTCATCGCCGCTGTCGAAGCCAATGGCTACAAGAAGGAATGTGTCGGCACGATCGAGCGCTCTAAATTCTATGAAAAAGCGGGCAGAGCGGCGGTCACCGTCTGCACCAGTGAGCGGCTGCCGTACGGCTGCTTTATCCTGCAAAAGGGCGTCCTGTAAGCCCAGCGTTTCTATTTGTATGTTGTTTGCAAAAGCAAATAAACATAATATTTTTAAGGAGGAACCAAAATGAAAAAGATCATTGCGTTGTTGCTGGTCATGGCCATGGTGGCTTGCCTGTTCGTGGGCTGCAGCAACAAAGACGACAGCACCGGCTCTCCGGCGAATGAACCCGCGAGCACGGGCAGCGACAACCCGGATGCGGAGAACACCGCAAACGGCGGCACCTACAAGATTATTTACCTGACCCCCTCCACCGCTTCTGACTTCTGGTCCCAGGTTGAGACCGGCATTCAGCAGGCTATGAAGGACTACCAGGAACAGCTGGGTGTCACCATTAACTACGAAGTCATGGGCCCTGCTGAAGAGTCCGACGCGGAAGGCTATGTCACTGCATTTGAGAATGCAATCGCTGCACAGCCCGATGCCATCCTGACCGCTACCCTGAACATCGACCCGACCATCCCGAAGGCAAAGGAAGCCACGGACGCTGGCATCATCCTGAACTTTGTCAACTGTGGCCTGGGCAACGGCAACGACGGCGCTCACTCCGACAAGTACAACGAATTCTACTACTGCTCCAACACCACCATCGGCGAGATGGCTGCCCAGGCATTCCTGGACGCGATGGAAGCCCAGAACCTGTCCACTGAGTCCGGCACGATCGGCATGCAGATGAACATGGAAAACGCTGCTCTGAACTTCAGAATGCAGGGCTTCGCCGACTACATGGCGGAAAAGGCTCCTGGCCTGACGCTGACCGACATCCAGTACAACGGCAATGACTCCGCTGACGCACAGGCTGACGCTGAGGGCACCATTTCCGCGCACAAGGATGATCTGATCGGCATCTATGCTGGCAACAACGTCACCTGTGACGGCGTCTGCGCCGCCCTGCGTGCTGCCAACATGAACAGCGGCGTTGTCTCCGTTGGCGTCGACTCCGACGACATCGAGATCGCTGCACTGCGTGACGGCTTCCTGTCTGCAATCATTGTGCAGGACGCTTTCACCCAGGGCTACAAGACGATGGAAAATGCCATCCTGACGCTGGTCAACGGTCAGAACCCCGAGACCGAGCAGGCTGTCAATGTTCCTCCCGTTGTTGTTACTGCTGACAACATCGACAGCGAAGAGATTCAGTTCATGATGTCCCCGTACGTCAAGTAATTTTAGCAGGACACGATTACCGTATTAAGCGAACGAGGGTTCCCTGCGGCCTAAAAACCGCAGGGGCCCTTCATCCTAGGGAATGGGGTGTAACATTGCAAGATACCATCATTAAAGTCGAACATGTGAGCAAATTCTATCCCGGCGTCACCGCTTTGAAGGACGTCAGCTTGGAGCTGAAAAAGGGCGAGGTTCGCGCCCTGGTCGGCGAGAATGGCGCGGGCAAATCAACCCTGATCAAATGTATCATGGGCGTGGAAAAGCCGGATGAAGGCAAGATTTCCATGAATTATGACGGCCAGTGGGTCGTCAACAACAGTGCAGTAGAGGCGCAGGCCCACGGCGTGTTTGCAAACTACCAGCATGTTAATATCGCTCCCGATCTGAGCATTGCGGAGAACTACTATCTGGGCCGCCAGCCTAAGACGAAGATGGGCTTTGTGGACTGGAAAAAAATGCAGAGAGACAGCCAGGCTGTTATTGATAAATTCGCTATGGGCGTGGATCCTCTGGCTAAAATTCGCGAACTCCCCATTGCTATGCAGGCAATGGTTACAATCAGTAAGATATCTGTCAATGAAGACATCCGTGTGGTAATTTTTGACGAGCCGACGGCGTTGCTGGAAAATGAAAAGGTCGATATCCTCTTCAAATTCATTGCGGAGCTGAAGGAACAGGGCGTCAGTATTATTTACATTTCCCACCGTCTGGAAGAAATCGTTCAGATCTGCGACAGTGTTACGATCCTGAAGGATGGCGCTTATGTGGACACGCTGCCTATCGCTGAGGTCACGAAGGACTCCTTGATCCAGCAGATGGTTGGCCGTCCAATGACGGACATTTACAACATCGAGCATTTTGAACCGGGCGAAGAGCTGCTCCGTGTCGAGCACTTCTCCGATGAGAAGTATTTCAAGGACATCAACTTCTCCCTGCACAAGGGCGAGATCGTTGGCTTTGCCGGCCTCGTCGGCGCCGGGCGCAGTGAGATCATGCGGGCGCTGACAGCTGTCACAAAGCACACCGAAGGTGATGTTTACATCCACGGTGAAAAAGTCAAGCTGAAGGATCCCAGCGATGCACTGAAGCATGGCATCGGCTTCCTGACAGAAGACCGCCGCGCCGACGGCTGTGCACTGAAGCTGGATATCAAGCGGAACATCAATATGAGCTCCTATGATATGATTAGCAAGAGCGGCATTGTCAACCTGAAAAAGGAGACCCAACGGGCCGAGGAGTATTCTAAGAGCGTCAACGTTAAGACGCCGTCAATCTCGCAGCTAGTCGGGAATCTGTCTGGCGGCAACCAGCAGAAGGTTGTCATCGCCAAGCTGCTGTGTCGCGATCCGGAGATCCTGATTTTTGATGAACCGACCGTCGGCATCGACGTCGGTGCAAAGCAAGAGATCTTTAAACTGATTGAACGGCTGACAGCGCAGGGCCGGGGCGTGATCTTGATCTCGTCCTACCTGCCCGAAGTCATGGGGCTGTCTGATCGGCTGATCGTTATGGCCCAGGGCAAGATTACCGCGCAGTACGATAAAGAAGCCCTGAAGACCCTCACCGAAGAGGATGTCCTGCGTATGGCATCCATCGAAGATTAAGAGGAGAGAATGCTATGTCTACTACTACGAAAGTAAAGCAGCCCGGCACCTTGAGAAGACTCACGAAGCACTCTGAGTTTACCATCGGCCTGGTCGTTATCGTTCTGTTCCTGGTCGCTGCGTTCGGTACCAGCAACTTTCTGACGAAATACAACCTGATGAATCTGACGAAGCAGGGCGCCATCATCGGCGTTCTGGCTGTTGCCCAGACGTTTATCATCATCACCTCCGGCATTGATATTTCCGGCGGTGCTATCGCAGGTCTTGGCTGTATGACTATGGCCATCATGATTCGGGACGGCTCCTCGGTCGGCCTTGCCATCCTGGTGAACTTTGTGGTCTGTATCCTTTGCGGCTTCCTCAATGGTGTGATCATCTTTGATTTGAAGGTCCCTGCCATGATTGCCACCCTGGGTACCTCTACAATTTACCGCGGCATTTTGAAAATGATGTGTGCCGGTAACTCCATTTCCTTCTTCAATGATGACGGCGTGACCTTCATCAGCCTGTTTGACAAGATCGGTAACTACGACGTGTTCGGCTTCATCCCCGTGCTGGCATGTATCTGGATTGTTGTTGCGGTCCTGGCCTTCCTGATCCTGCGGTACACGATCTTCGGCCGTGACCTGTTTGTCATCGGCTCCGGTATCGATGTTGCCCGTCTTTCCGGCGTCAAGGTCCGCAAGACCTTCTACATGGTCTACTCCCTGGCCGGCCTGATCTACGGCATCGGCTCCATGATGTTTGCTGGCCGTATTCTCCGCGCTATGCCGAACACCGGTGACGGCTACGACATGAACGCCATCGCTGCTTCCGTTATCGGCGGTGCGTCTCTGGCTGGTGGCCGCGGCGCAGTGACTGGCACCTTCGTCGGCACCTTGCTGATGGTCGTTATTCAGAACGCGGGCAAAGCGTTCTCCATCAGTGACTATATCCTGGAAGTTATGACGGGCGTCCTGATTATCATTGCTGTCGCAATGGATATGATCAAGACAAAGAAGGGCTAATTCTCAATCGAACTGGGCGCGTACAGCAGTACGCGTCCAGTAGAAAAATCCCCGCACTGCACGGGATATCCGAAGCGCGGGGTAAAGAAGCAATCTATGATCTATGGAGGATTTTAACATGAAAGAAGCACTCGGTATGGTAGAGACCAGAGGCCTGATCGGCGCGATTGAAGCAGCCGATGCTATGGTTAAGGCTGCAAACGTACACCTGATTGGCAAGCAGCAGATCGGCAGCGGCCTGGTGACGGTTATGGTCCGCGGCGATGTCGGCGCAGTTAAGGCAGCGGTGGATGCCGGTGCGGCGGCGGCCAAGCGCGTTGGCGAGCTGTACGGCGTCCATGTCATTCCGCGTCCGCATAGCGACGTTGAATTCATCCTGCCGACTCTTGAAGCAAAGGCATAAGATAACTGGTACATAGCAGGTGAAACCTATGGATATTGAGGCGATTAAACGCGAAATGGAGCGCCTGCTGGCAGAGGATTTCCCTGTGGATACGGCAGCAGCTGTGTCCGGTGGAAACCAAGACGTTGCGGCACTGCCCCATTATGGCAGGATCCAAGGCGCTGATGTTATTAGCCATCTGGAGCACAGCCTCCTGAACCCGGATACGACAGTCGAGACGATCATGCGTGAGTGCGCGCTGGCGCGGCGGCTTTCCGTCGCGGCAGTCTGTGTCGCGCCATACTATGTCCCGACGGCAAAGATTGCGCTGTCCGGTTCGACCGTTGCCTTGGGGACGGCTGTCGGCTTCCCGCACGGCTGCATGTCCGCTGCCGCGAAAATGGCTGAGCTACGGGAGTGCATGGCAAATGGCGCACAGGAGATCGACGTTGCGCTGAATAACCTGGCGCTCAAGTCCCATCAGATGGACGTCGCCCGCCAGGAACTGGACGAGATGCTGGAGCTGACCAAGGGCCGCGTTCTGGTGAAAGCGGTGTTTGAGCACAGTATTTTTGACGAAGATGAAAAAGAAGCCGTTCTAAAAATGCTGAAGAACAGCGGCGTTACTTTTATCAAGATCCAAAATATGCTCTCTGGCCACGGCGCACGCGTCGAGGACGTGCAGTATGCCGCCAGTATTCTGGGCCGCCATATTGCAATCAAGATCGACGGCGGAATCAAGACGCTCCAGCAGGCGCAGGATCTTCTAGCTGCGGGCGCGTCACGGCTCGGTTTGACGGCGACGGCGAAGATTGCCGCGGAGGCCGGTATTCACTGACCGCCGGATAGAGGAAAGGATAAAACTATGGATATCAATGAAATTATTCGCCAGGTCACCGAAGAGATTTGCGCGAAGTACGGCGCCAGCGGCGTCGCTTCCGCGAATGACGGTATGGACCCGGCGGGTATGGCAAAATATATCGACCATACCTATTTGAAGCCCGAAGCTTCCCTGGAGGACATCCGCAGGATTTGCGATGAGGCGAAAAAATACCACACTGCCAGCGTCTGTGTGAACCCTTCTTACGTGAAATTTGTCGCTGAGCAGCTGGAAGGCTCCGGCGTTACGCCCTGCTGTGTCATTGCATTTCCCTTCGGCACGAGCACGCCCGAGGCAAAAGCCTTTGAGGCCAGCGATGCTGCCAGCAATGGCGCGAAGGAAGTGGACATGGTCGTCAATATTGGCGCCATCAAGTCCGGTGACTGGAAGCTGGTCAAACGGGATATTGAAAGCGTTGTCAACGCGGTCCGGGGCCGTGCCCTGGTCAAGGTCATCATTGAAGCCTGCCTGCTGACGGACGAAGAGAAGGTCAAGGTCTGTACCGTGGCCAAGCTTGTTGGCGCAGACTTTGTTAAGACCTCCACCGGTTACTCCACCGGCGGCGCGACGGTCGCTGATGTGGCCCTGATGCGTCAGACAGTCGGCCCGGATATGGGCGTCAAGGCGTCCGGCGGCGTGCGTACCTATGACGATGCCGTTGCCATGATCAAGGCTGGTGCAAACCGCCTGGGTGCTTCGGCCACGAAGAAAATCATCGCCGGAGATCGGGACGATCCGCATAAGTGCTGCAACTGCGGCAACTGCAAAGCTGTCTGCCCGTCCGGCAACGTCGAAATCCGCAAGAAGCTTTATTAAAAAGGCTCGACGGCAGGCGCAGTACTGTGCCTGCCGTTTTTATTTTGAGTTAGGAGAGATCGTATGAGAAGACCTATGATTGCCGGTAACTGGAAAATGAATATGACGCCGGGCCAGACGGTCCAGCTGGTTGCCGCGCTGCGGAATATGGCCCAGGCCTCCCAGGCCGAGGTTGTTGTCTGCCCAATGACAGTCAGCCTCTTTGCCGCTGCCCAGGGTCTGAAGGGCTCGAGCATCAAGCTGGGGGCGCAGAATGTCCATTTTGAGGACAAGGGCGCCTTCACCGGTGAGTGCAACTGCGCGTCGCTGAAGGAGCTGGGCGTGGAATATGTCATCCTCGGCCACAGTGAGCGCCGGCAGTACTTCGACGAAACGGATGAGACGGTCAATAAGAAGGTCTGCAAGGCGCTGGCTGAGGGCCTCAAGCCCATCATCTGCGTCGGCGAAAAGCTTTCGGAAAAGCAGATGGGCATCACGGAGGAGATCGTCTGCTTGCAGACGAAGGCTGCCCTGCATGGCGTGAGCCGGACACAGCTGGATGAGGTCGTCATTGCCTACGAGCCCATATGGGCCATCGGCACTGGCATGACGGCGACACCGGAGGACGCGAACCAGACCATCCGCGCCATCCGAAATGCGATCCGTGGCGTCTACGGTGACGTGGCGCAGAATATCCGCATTCTCTACGGCGGCAGCATGAACGATAAAAACGCCCGGGATCTGATGGCCCAGAGCGATATTGACGGCGGCTTGATCGGCGGCGCAAGCCTGGTAGCGGAAAAATTCGAGAAAATCGTCAACTATAACCGTTAAACGCGGCTGTTGAGGGAGAAAAGTGTATGACGATTTCAGAAATTGCCGCCAAAGCTGGTGTTTCGGCGGCGACGGTTTCCCGTGTCCTGAACGGTAAAGGCCATGTGAAGGACAGCACGCGCCAGCAGATCCTGCATGTCATCCGGCAAAATGAATATGTCCCCAGCGAGATTGCCCGGGGCCTGAGTAAAAGTGACTCCAATAATATCGGCGTCTTTGTGACGGATATTGAGAACCCCTTTTTCTCCAAGGCCGTGCGGGGGATCGCAGAAAAGGCAGATCTCTATGGGTATAATGTCTTTCTGTTCAATACGGATGAGGACCCGGAGAAGGAGCACCGCTATTTGCAGACGGTCCTCGGCCTGCGGATCAAGGGCCTGATCATTGCGCCGGTTTTTGAGACGGACGATGAGACGCGGCTGCGCCTGCAGCGGATGCAGGAGCGCGGCGTGCCGGTGGTGCTGCTGGACCGGGATATTCGTGGCCTGCCGCTGGATGGTGTTTTTTCCGAGGACGAAGAGGGGGCCTATCAGGCGGTTCGGTCGCTGATCCTGGCGGGGCACCGGCGGATCGCCATCGTCACCGGTCCGGATTATACGCGCCCCGGCAGGGAGCGGACGGCGGGATACCGCCGCGCGCTGGAGGAATTTGGCCTGCCGCTGGAGGCAGCCTATATCCGCCACGGCAATTTCCGCTCGGACCTATCGTATCTCTGCACGAAGGAGCTGCTGCATCTGCCGCAGCCGCCGACGGCGGTGTTCTGCGCCAGTAATATGACGACCATTGGCGCCCTCAAGTATCTAAGTGAGCAGCGCCTGCAGGTGGGCCAGGATATTTCCATCATCAGCTTTGACCATGTGGAATATCTTGATTGCGTGGGCTTGTCACTGACGGCGGTGGAGCGGTCCTACGATGAGATGGGCCGCCAGGCTATGGAGCTGCTGCAGAAGCAGCTGACCTCAAGCGCAAAACCCGCCGGGCGGACCCGTGTCTATCAAAAGACGACGCTTGATGTGCAAGGCTCAGAGCAATTGGCGTCCTTGTCCCCGGTATCTGCCGGGCTATGACGGCGCGCCGTGCAATGCGCCGTGCAATGGAATGCTTAAGTGAAAAAGGAAAAAACGGAATGAACGCACCTGCGTTCGTTCCGTTTTTTATGCAAGAGGTGCCGGTGGTCAGTCCATGCATTTGGTCAGTCCGCCGCCTCCATGGATGCGGCGTAAAGCTGATTCTTTGCAAGGCCCGTCTGCGCGGCGGCTTGCCGAGCTGCTTCCTTGCGAGAGAGTCCAGATGCCATCAGCTGCCGTACCAGCGTCGCACCGGTTGCCAGGTCCGGCGCATCCTGCCGCGCTTCCGGCGCGCCGCCGACGACCAGGACAAATTCACCCCGGGGGGCGTTTCCCTGGAAATAAGCCAGGGCGGAGGCTAGATCGAAGCGCAGGACCTCCTCGTGCAGCTTTGTCAGCTCCCGGCAGAGGCTGATGGGGCGGTCTGGGCCAAAGCAGGCAAGCAGCTGCCCCAGTGTTGCCAGCAATCTGTGGGGCGCTTCGTAGAAGATCATGGTCCGCGGCTCTGTGCGCAGCTGGTCCAGCCGGGCCTGCCGCTGCTTCTTTTGCGCTGGCAGGAACCCTTCAAAGGCGAAGCGGCCTGTCGGCAGCGCGGAGATGCTCAGGGCGGTGATCGCCGCACAGGGGCCGGGGATCGCACAGACAGGGATCTGCGCCTGGGCCGCCAAGCGGACCAGGTCCTCTCCTGGGTCAGAGATCGCCGGGGACCCGGCGTCTGTCACCAAGGCGCAGGTCTGCCCCTGGGCGATGCGGGCGATAATCTCCGGCCCGGCGGCACCCTTGTTGTGCTCGTGATAGCTCACCAGAGGCTTATGCAGCTGCAGATGGTTCAGCAGCTTCCGGGTGACCCGGGTGTCCTCGGCGGCGATGAAGTCCACCGTC
>OMNT01003891.1_pt1 | contig 10380 bp, 8 predicted proteins | sample 1672551 | NCBI WGS metagenome assembly OMNT01 (sample SAMEA3136698, study PRJEB25190) | human gut metagenome
ATAACAGTAAATTTCAGAGAGCAGTAAATTCTGATATTTATGTGGATAAAACAGGACTGATCAAATATACAAATCGAGTTATGAACACCATGCAGGCATATGTGTGCGTAAGTCGGCCAAGGCGTTTTGGAAAATCTATGGCTGCAGATATGCTGACTGCCTATTACAGCAAAGGGTGTGATTCGAGAGAAGTATTTTCAGGACTGGAAATAACAGAAGATGAAACATTTGACAGATATCTGAATAAATATGATACGGTTTTTCTCAATGTACAGGAATTTTTGAGCAGAAGTTCTGATGTGAAGGAATTAATTGCGAGAATTAAGCAAAGAGTAATTCGTGAGCTGACAAGGCAATATCCGGATGTAGAGCTATTTGATTTGACAGATCTGGCAGAAACTATGCAGGATATCTACGCAGAAAGTAAATGTCCTTTTGTGCTTATTATAGATGAATGGGACTGTATTTTTCGAGAATTTAAAAATGATAAGGAAGCACAGGAAAAATATCTGGATTTTTTGCGTGATTTAATTAAAGATAAAAGTTATATTCATCTTGCGTATATGACAGGAATTCTTCCAATCAAAAAATATGGTACGCACAGCGCATTGAATATGTTTGATGAATTTTCCATGATCGATCCGGGTCCATTGGCTTCTTATGTTGGATTTACAGAAGCAGAAGTAAAAAAACTCTGTGAAGAGTATCATATGGAACTCGGTGAGATCAGAAACTGGTACGATGGATATTCTTTTGAAGAAGTTCCGTCTGTATACAGCCCAAAGTCTGTTATCAGTTGTATGAGGTTTGGCAGGTTGGGAAATTACTGGAACCAGACAGAAACATTTGAAGCACTGCAGCTTTATATCGATATGAATTTCGAGGGCCTGAGGGACGATATCTTAAGTATGCTCGCAGGAGAGGAAGTTCCAGTAAATACAGGAAGTTTTACGAATGATATGGCAACCTTCCGTACAGAAGATGATGTCCTGACACTGCTGATTCATTTGGGATATCTGGGGTATCGTTATGCGACAAAGACAGTATTTATTCCAAATGGAGAAATTCGTGCAGAATTTGTGAATGCAGTTTCAGTATCAGATTGGGGAGAAGTATCCAATGCCCTTAAGAACTCAGCAGATACGCTACAGGCAATCTGGCAGGGTCGGGAAAAACAGGTTGCAGAGGGAATTCGACAGGCGCATTTTGAGACTTCACATATTCAGTATAATGATGAAAATGCATTGAGTTATACGATTTCTCTGGCACTTTATGCGGCAAGAAATTTTTATACGTTTCATAGAGAATTATCTGGTGGAAAAGGATTTGCAGATCTGGTATTTATTCCGAGAAAACGTTTTATGGATAAGCCGGCATTGGTGGTGGAACTGAAATGGGACAAAGATGCAGCAGGTGCAATTACTCAGATCAGAGAGAAAGAATATTGCAGAAGTCTGGAAGAATATCATGGAAAACTTTTGCTGGTTGGAATTAATTATGACAAAAAGACAAAAGAACACAGCTGTAAGATAGAGGAATACAGGAAATAAATTGTATGAAAAATATTATTGAAATCAACGACATTACTGCACTGGAACTGGATGTTTATGCGAGAACATCCGAGGTGCAGCTTCTTAGATATAATGAGCCAAATCCAGGACTTTTTATTGCAGAGAGCCCAAAGGTGATCGAGCGTGCATTGAAAGCGGGGTACGAACCGCTTTCTTTTCTGGTTGAACATAAAGATCTGGATGGAGAGGCAGGAGATATCCTTGCGCGTTATCCGGAAATCCCGGTATACACAGCAGAATATGAAACACTTGTCAAAATGACCGGTTATGCACTGGCAAGAGGGATGCTCTGCGCCATGAAACGCCGAACACTGCCTTCTGTAGAAGAAATCTGTAAGAACTCCAGACGTGTTGCTATACTGGAAAATATTGTGAATCCGACCAACATAGGGGCGATTTTCCGCAGTGCGGCAGCACTTCATATGGACGCTGTTCTTTTGACAGGAGGATGCAGCAATCCACTCTATCGAAGAGCGGCCCGCGTAAGTATGGGAACTGTTTTCCAGATTCCGTGGACATATTTTGAGAAAAAAACATCCTGGCCGGAAGAAGGTATGAAGAAAATACAAAATCTGGGATTTAAGACCGTGGCGATGGCACTTCGTGATGATTCCTACAGCATTGATGATCCGGAACTTCTTGCACAGGAAAAACTTGCGATTGTTCTTGGTACAGAAGGAGACGGCCTGGCATCCGAGACTATTGCGGACTGTGATTATACGGTTAAGATTCCCATGGCTCATGGTGTGGATTCTCTTAATGTGGCAGCTGCAAGTGCTGTGGCATTTTGGGAACTTGGTAGGAAACGATAGTTGAGAACGGAATGAACAGTAACAAATTCATTGACGATACAAAAGCGAAACAGATTATGACAATTAAGGTACAGCTGTGATCACAGTAAAATCCGGAAGCAAGACAGTTAAATGCAAAGTAACTGTTAAATAAAATCTAAATTAAAAAGTGAGTAAAAAGTTCTCCAGGAGACATTGTCTTTTGGGGAACTTTTTACTATAATGCAAAGGATAGTTATCAGAAGGAGAAGAGTCAAAAAATGCTAAAAAGATTTTCAAAATACATATGCCAGAGTGTAGCTGCCATGATCGGGCAGTCCGTCTATATTCTTGCGGATACTTTTTTTATATCATTTAATTCAGGAGCGAACGGTCTGGCGGCTCTTAATCTGATCCTGCCGGTGTTTGGAATCATGTTCGCGATAGGCTCGATGATCGGAATAGGATCTGCAACAAGATATGGGATCAGCAAAGCCAAGGGTGAAGATGCAGATCATTACTTCACACAGTCAATAAGCTGGAGTCTGGTGTGCAGTGTTCCATTTATACTGATCGGTATTTTGACCCCGGATAAATTTCTGGCGCTTCTTGGAGCAGATGCAGGTCTGGTTGAGCTGGGAAAAACTTATCTGCGGATCGTTCTCATCTTTGCACCATTTTTTATGTGTAATTATTCGGTAACCGCCTTTGCAAGAAATGATAATGCAACTTCAACGGTAATGGCAGGTTCACTGACTGGAAGTGCTTTTAATATTGTGTTTGACTATATTTTTATGTTCCCTATGGGACTTGGATTTTCCGGTGCAGCACTTGCAACCGCTTTTTGTCCGGTAGTGACTATGCTGGTATGTTCTACTCATTATCTGAGCAAAAAATGCAATATTGGTTTCAAATGGAAAAGATTGTCTCTCAGACATCTGATTTCCTGCTGTCAGCTTGGTGTGTCAGCATTTGTAGGCGAAATTTCTTCTGCAGTGATCACGTTCATATTCAATATGCTGATTCTCGGACTTACCGGAAGTACCGGAGTTGCTGCTTACGGTGTTGTAGCAAATATGTCACTTGTAGGGATGGCAATCATGAACGGTATGTCACAGGGGGCGCAGCCGCTGATCAGTGAAAGCTTTGGTAAAGGTGCAGCTGATGATGTAAAAAAACTTCTCAGCTGGGCTTTGAAGAGCGTAGTGGCAGTAGAAATCATTCTGGTTGCTCTGGTCTGGATATTTACCGATCCTTTCATAGCTGTTTTTAACAGCGAAAATAACAAGCTGCTTCTGGAATATGCACATACAGGTCTTCGGTTATATTTCCTGGGATTTTTGTTTGCAGGAGTGAATATTATGCTTGTTGCATATTTTTCTGCAACGGCAAATGCGCGTCCGGCAATCATTGGTTCATTGCTGCGAGGTGCAGTTGCTATTGGAGCATGTGCGATTGTACTTTCCATGATTTGGGGAATGAATGGCGTGTGGCTGTCTTTCCTGACATCAGAAATTATCACCTTTGCGGTTCTTCTGATTCTTGGAAGAAATAAGGAAAGCAGGAAAATGAATGAATACGTTTGATATTATACTTCAGCAGGTTGGATTATTCGTTATTTACATTCTGGCAGGCCTGCTTCTGGTCAAAACAAAAGTGCTGAACAGGGAAACTTTGGAACCGATTTCAAAATTTGTGATCAAAATGGCATTGCCGCTGATGGTTTTTATTAATATCACAGATGGAACAGACAAGAAGAACCTGTATGAGTCGTGGCCGATTCTTGTGATTGCGGTCGGTTTTTATATCTGTATATATGCAGCAGGAGCAATGGCAGTGAAGTTTTTTAAACTGCAGGAAAGTCGTGTCGGAATCTATCGGGCGATGCTGCTGTTCGGAAATATCGGGTTTATAGGACTTCCAATGATCTCAAATGTTTTTCCGGAAAATGGAATTTTGTATGCTTCAGTATTTATGCTTATAGACCAGTTCATGCTGTGGACTCTGGGTGTGAAGCTGACATCTCCGACGGGTGAAGGAGGCTTCAAGCTGAAAAAAATGATCAACCCTGCAACAGTGGCAATTGTGCTCGCAATAGTACTGAAGTTTACGGGGATAAGGATTCCGGTTCTTCTGGATACTGCCTTTTCAAAAATAGGATCTACCGCATCTCCACTTGCAATGATTTATGTAGGAGGAATTTTTGCAGGAATTTCATTAAAAAAATATCTCAGGGAAATTTCTCTGTATGGAATTGTATTGCTTAAAATGATTCTTGCACCGGTCTTTCTGTTTTTGATTCTCGGACTGTTTCCGGTTTCAGGTGAGCTGCGTCTTGCAACGTCATTGATCGTTGGGATGCCGACTATGACGGCGGTTGTCATGATGGCGAATGCGTCCGGGCTTGACGGAGATTACGCTCTGGGTGGTGTATTTATAACAACGATCAGTGGAATTATTACACTTCCGGCAGTATGTTGGCTTCTGCAATATGTATTATAAATATGAAAGAAGGGTATCAATTTTCAGAGGAAAGTTGGTATCCTTTTTGATTTATCTTTTCAATAAGGAAACATGAAAATCCTTGCATGATAGCTAGAATTAGTCTATACTAACTACAGAGTTAGATAAAAGAAACTCTTGTGCAAATAAAACAGTCGTGGTCTGGTACAGAGACCGGAGGCTGGGCTGAAAAGTAGTAGAAAGGGGATTTATCATGTACCTTGAGATTGAGAAAGTTGTAGGAAGAGAAATTCTGGATTCCAGAGGAAATCCGACAGTAGAGGCAGAGGTTTATCTTCTGGATGGCACTGTTGGCAGAGGAACTGCACCGAGCGGAGCATCTACCGGTGAATTTGAAGCGCTGGAACTCAGAGATGGAGATAAAGCACGCTATCTTGGAAAAGGTGTACAGAAAGCAGTCGAAAATATCAATACGGTAATTAATGAAGCAATTGAAGGTCTGGATGCAAGCGATATTTATGCAGTAGATGCGGCCATGATTGCAGCAGACGGGACAAAGGATAAATCAAAGCTGGGTGCAAATGCAATTCTTGCTGTATCGATCGCATGCTGCAGAGCGGCAGCAACTGCATTGGAGATTCCGCTTTATCGTTTTCTTGGAGGTGTATCTGGAAATCGTTTGCCAGTACCGATGATGAATATTGTAAACGGTGGGTGCCATGCACTTTCATCTGGACTGGATGTTCAGGAATTTATGATCATGCCGGTTGGAGCACCTTCTTTTAAAGAATGCTTAAGATGGTGCGCAGAAGTGTTCCATGCGTTGGCTTCTATTCTGAAAGAACGCGGACTTGCAACATCCGTAGGAGATGAAGGTGGATTTGCTCCGGCGCTGAAATCAGATGAAGAGGCAATTGAGACGATTCTGGAAGCCGTGAAGAAAGCTGGATATGAACCAGGAAAAGATTTTAAGATCGCAATGGATGCAGCTTCTTCTGAATGGAAGAGTGAAAAGGGAAAAGGATATTATAAACTGCCAAAAGCAGGTACAGAATATACAGCAGAAGAACTTATTGAACACTGGGCTAAACTCTGCGAGAAATATCCGATTATTTCCATCGAGGACGGTTTGGACGAAGAAGACTGGGAAGGATGGCAGAAACTTACTGCAAGACTGGGAGATAAAGTACAGCTTGTTGGCGACGACCTGTTCGTAACAAATACGGAAAGACTTGCCAAAGGTATTGAGCTTGGAGCGGGAAATGCGATTCTGATCAAGCTGAACCAGATTGGTTCTGTTTCTGAGACATTGGAAGCCATTAAGATGGCACATAAAGCAGGATACACAGCAATTTCTTCACATCGTTCAGGAGAAACCGCAGATACAACGATTGCAGATCTTGCAGTTGCACTGAATACATGCCAGATCAAAACCGGTGCACCAAGTCGTTCGGAGCGTGTGGCAAAATACAATCAGCTTCTCCGCATTGAAGAAGAACTTGGCGCAAGTGCCGTATATCCGGGCATGAAAGCATTTAATGTAAAACAGGATTAAAAAAAATTACCTTCTAAAGCAGAACAGATCCCCGGCAGCAAGCCAGGGATCTGTTTTTATCTCTATATCACATGGGAGAGTCCTTTTTGCAGGGCAAGGATCTTATTATAAATTGCATCAGCCAGTGCGGCATGACCTTTTTCATCCATATGTTCACGGTCAGTAACACTTGGAGCAGCAAAATCAGATGCGTTTAAGAAAGCAGCATGATTTTGGAGTGCAATCTTGCGGTATTCATTAGCCAGATTTCTGGAAACCGCTACAGAAGCTGCATCAAATTCCGAATCAAAATCGGCATCTCCGACGCCAACGCCCAGGTGGATTGGCGAGATGACAAGCAGATCAAAATGCCGGGACGCATTCTGACGTGCTTTTCGGATTACCTGATCAAGTCCTTTTGCGATCACACTGGCGGATGCTTTGTAGCGTGTCTTACAGTCATTCGTGCCGAGCATGATGATCATGAGGTCAATTGGGTTATGCATCTCTACTGTGACTCCAATCAGATCCAGTCCGCGGCGGCCCTCACGCAGCTCATCCTGAAAGACAGTTGTTCTGCCGCAAAGTCCCTCTTCTATAATGTGATATCCAGATCCGAGTTTTTTCTGTAAAAGTCCGGTCCATCTTATATTTTCATCATAACGTCCGGATTTATCTGGCTTATATCCCCAGGTATTCGAATCACCAAAGCATAAGATATTCATAAGATCACGCTCCTTAATCAAACAAAATCATACAAACATACCAAATAAATATGTTAATATAATAAAGGTATTTCATTGAATTGTCAATGATAATTTTCAGAAATGAAAAGGTGGTCATTTTGTTTTTTAGGGGAGATAGAATTTAGGAAATGGTTAATTAAATATTGCAGATCAGGAAAAAAGAGAATATAATGGATATAAGTTAAATAAAACTAACTTAAACCATGAAAAAACTATTTCATGGATATAGCATATACTGTAAACAGAAGGGCATTTTGATTGGGGTGTCTGAATGACAATCATAAAATGCGCAAGGGAGGAGAAGAATGAATTTAAACGTATTTTATGGAATTTTGATTCCGTTTATCGGCACATCAGCCGGTGCGGCCTGTGTCTTTTTTATGAAAAAAGACCTGAACCAGTGGGTACAGCGCTGTCTGACCGGGTTTGCTGCGGGTGTCATGGTAGCAGCATCTGTGTGGAGCCTGCTGATCCCTGCACTTGAACAGTCAGAAGGAATGGGAAAGCTCTCTTTTGTACCGGCAGCAGTTGGCTTCTGGGCAGGGGTGCTATTCCTGCTTTTGTTGGATCATATTATTCCACACCTGCATCAACAAACAGATAAGGCGGAAGGACCGAAGAGTCATCTGCAAAAAACGACTATGCTTATATTGGCAGTTACACTTCATAATATCCCGGAAGGAATGGCAGTCGGTGTCGTTTATGCTGGTTATCTGACCGGAAACGTGCAGATTACGTTGATGGGGGCACTTGCACTGTCACTTGGAATTGCAATCCAGAATTTCCCAGAGGGGGCGATTATTTCCATGCCTCTGCGTTCTGAGGGAATGGGAAAAACAAAGGCATTCATTGGTGGTGTTTTATCAGGAATCGTGGAACCGATCGGGGCAGTGATCACAATCCTGGCAGCAGGACTGATCGTCCCGGCATTGCCATATCTTCTGAGTTTTGCGGCGGGAGCCATGCTCTATGTTGTTGTGGAGGAACTGATCCCTGAGATGTCTGCCGGGGAACATTCGAATATTGGAACGATTTTCTTTGCAGTTGGATTTACGCTGATGATGATATTAGATGTGGCATTAGGCTAAGTGCGTATTCTGATGGTTGGATAAACCAGTGGCGGTATGAGGAAGACTTGCGGCATCTTTGTAGATATAGAAGATGCCGCCCAGGAATCCAAAGATCAGACCTGCATAGCCACCGGAACAAAGAACAATGGTTGCTTTGACAAGTGCCGTTGTATTGTGAAGAAACAGACAGATCAGAGCACCGGCAAAAAGTCCGAGAACTGTCCATTCGAGTACCAGAACAGGAAGAAAAACGGATGCGGTAGAAGATTTTTTTGAATGTTTGCTGATATAGTTCCATATTGTTTTATACATTGTAATCCCTCATTTCTTAATGAAAAGTAATTGTTTTTTGATTTATTTTCATTATAGTGAGAGATTGTAAAGCAGGAATGCATAGTAATGAAAAATCTTTGTAAAATTTATGGTTTGGGTCAAAAGCTTTACATACAATAAATAAATGCATGAATGGAAATGAGATATTTATGCCGGATCAGAAACTTGATAATCTTTTAAACCTTGCAATGGATGCTACGCCACAGGAGCGGGCGAAGTCGGAAAATCTGAATGTCGGATATGATTCTACGACCAGGCTGTGGGATGTGATCGTAAAATACAGTGAACCGGAAAGAGGACTTGGTGGTGATGGAATTCAGGTAGTTCCGCTGCTTGGCGGTTATGCTGTGGTTACTTTACCGGAAACGGAGCTTGATGCATACTCTGACAGAGAGCAGGTGGAATTTATAGAAAAGCCGAAAAGACTTTATTTTGAGACTTTTGAAGGGAGAGAGGCGAGCTGTATCCTGCCAGTACAGGCTGAGTTAAATGGGCTGACCGGTGAGGGGATTCTGGTCGGTATTGTTGATTCCGGAGTGGACTATTTTCATCCGGATTTCCGGAACGAGGACGGCAGCAGTCGGATTCTGCGATTATGGGATCAGAGTGTGAATGGAAATCCACCAGAAAGTTATGTGACAGGAACAGAATATACAAAAGAAGAAATAGATAAGGCGCTTGCACTTGAAGAAACTGAGGGCAGGCGCCTTGTTCCGTCCAGGGATTTCAGTGGACATGGTACTGCAGTTCTTGGAATTGCAGCGGGAAATGGGAGAGCATCAGGTGGAGTGAACCGTGGTGTTGCGTATGAAAGTGAACTTCTGGTTGTAAAGATGGGAAATGCACGAGAAAATTCTTTTCCAAGGACAACGGAACTGATGGAAGGGATCGATTATCTTGTCCGACAGGCAGTGCAGATGGGGAAGCCGATTGCTATCAATATCAGTTTTGGAAATAACTATGGTTCCCATCAGGGAGACTCATTGTTGGAAACTTATATCAGCAACGTAGTGAATGTGGGACGTTCTGTCATTTGTGTTGGAAGCGGAAATAATGGAAATGACAGAATCCATACGGCGGGACAGCTGCGTCAGGGACAGACAGAGACGATAGAAATGAGCATTGGGACTTATGAGACAACTCTGAATCTACAGCTGTGGAAAGCATATGCAGACGAGATTGAAATTTCCATAGAAACGCCATCCGGTGAACGACTGCCGACGCTTTCTGAAAAAATCGGTACACAGAGATATCGTGCGGGGGAGACGAATCTGTTGATTTATTATGGTAAACCAGGGCCTTTTCAGGTGACACAGGAGATTTATTTTGATTTTATTCCTGTGAGGACATATCTTACCAGCGGAATCTGGAAGATTCATCTGCATGGAAAACGAATCCGAGAGGGTAACTATAACCTGTGGCTTCCGGGAGGAAACGTCCTGAACCCGGTGACTGGATTTTACCGACCGGTGGCATCGGAGACATTGACGATTCCCTCCACGGCAGCGAAGGTGATCACGGTAGGAGCCTACGACTCCAGATTAAATGCCTATGCAGACTTTTCCGGTCGCGGTGGAGAGAGACTTTCTTATCCAAAACCAGATCTCGTCGCACCAGGTGTCAATATCACTGCACCCGTACCGGGCGGCGGATATGCTAACGTAACCGGAACATCATTTGCCACAGCATTTGTGACCGGATCGGCAGCACTTATGATGGAGTGGGGAATTGTAAGGAGAAATGACCCATTTCTATGGGGAGAGAAGGTAAAGGCATATCTGAGACGAGGCGCCCAGCCACTGCCTGGTTTTGAGAAGTATCCGAACGAAAGTGTGGGGTGGGGGGAGGACGTTATAATAAGGTTACATTGAAGAAAGTCAGTAAAATCAAGTG
>OMNT01003893.1_pt1 | contig 10374 bp, 9 predicted proteins | sample 1672551 | NCBI WGS metagenome assembly OMNT01 (sample SAMEA3136698, study PRJEB25190) | human gut metagenome
GCCGCACGTTCGAGTGCGTGGACAAGGGCTTCGGCCGGAATACGCCGGTCGATGTCGTTATCCGTCCGGAGGATCTCAAGATCGTCTACGCCGGCGACGGCCTGCTGCAGGGCGTTGTTGAGTCCATCGTATTCAAGGGCGTGCACTACGAGATGATGGTTCGCACCCAGTTCTTCACCTTCATGGTGCATTCCACCATGGCGGAGTCGGTCGGCAAGACGGTCGGTCTGTCCGTCATTCCGTTTGACATCCACATCATGCACAAGAGTGCGGAGGCGCAAGCGTGAAAAAGTCCTTTGCCTATCCCTACGGCGTATGGCTCGCCGTATTTATCCTTGCACCGATTCTGATGGTCGTGGTCTACGCGTTCCACAATGCGGACGGCGGCTTTACGCTGCATAATTTCAGCTATCTGCCCGGCTACCTGCCGATTTTCGGACGGTCGTTCTGGCTGGCGTTCCTGTCAACGGCGGTGTGCCTCGTGCTCGGCTACCCGATGGCGTATCTGATGAGCCGCCTGTCCGCCAGCAAACAGAGTCTTTGCATGATGCTGATTATGCTCCCGATGTGGATAAACTTCCTGCTCCGCACCTACGCATGGATGTCCCTCCTTGAGGATAACGGCCTCATCAACAATATGCTCGCCGCCGTCGGTCTGCCGCGCATCCACATGATCAACACCGCGGGCGCAGTCGTCCTCGGCATGGTGTATAACTACATCCCGTACATGATCCTGCCCATTTACTCTGTGCTCACCAAAATCGACAACAGCGTCATCGAAGCTGCGCAGGATCTCGGCGCAAACAACCGCAATGTCTTCCTTAAAGTTGTCCTGCCCATGAGCATGCCCGGTGTCATTTCCGGCGTTACCATGGTGTTCGTGCCCGCTGTTTCCACATTTATTATCTCTAAAATGCTCGGCGGCGGCGGAAACCTGCTCATCGGCGACCTCATCGATATGCAGTTCCTCGGCTCGGCGTATAACCCGAACCTCGGCTCTGCCATTTCACTTGTTCTCATGGTCATTATTCTCATCTGCATGGGCATCATGAACCAGTTCGACGACGGTGAAAATGTGGGGGGAGGTATGATTCTGTGAAAACGGCTTCCAAAGTCTATACGGCGCTCATTTTCATCTTTCTTTACGCGCCCATCATCGTGCTCATCATCTTCTCGTTCAACGATACGGATACCGCAAGCCGCACCCAGTTTTCCGGCTTTACACTGCGCTGGTATCAGCGCCTGTTTGAGGATCGCTATATTCTGGAGGCGCTGCTCAATACATTGATCATCGCCGTTGTTTCCGCGTTCGCTTCCACTGTACTCGGCACCATGGCGGCGGTCGGCATCAACCGCATGAAGCGTATGCCGAAAAAGGTCATGATGAACATCACCAATTTTCCCATGGTCAACCCGGAAATCGTCACCGGTGTTTCCATGATGCTTCTGTTCGTCGCGGCAGTCAGCCTGTTCGGCGGCAAAAGCCTCGGCATGGCGTCGCTCATTATCGCGCACATCACGTTCTGCCTGCCGTATGTCATCCTGTCCGTTCTGCCGAAGCTGCGCCAGATGAACCCGAACCTCTTCGAGGCCGCGCAGGATCTCGGCTGCCCGCCGGTACGCGCGTTCTTTAAAGTCGTGCTGCCGGAGATCATGCCCGGCATCGTCACCGGCATGATCATGGCGTTCACGCTCTCCATCGATGATTTCGTCATCAGCTACTTCACAAGCGGCACCACGCAGACGCTGCCCATCTACATTTATTCCATGACGAGAAAGCGCATCTCCCCGGAGATCAACGCGCTTTCCACCGTGCTCTTTGTGTGCATCATGCTCTTGCTCATCATCATCAATGTCCGCCAGGGACGTGAAGAGCGCCGTGCCAAAAAGGCAGAAAGGGAGCGTGCCTGATGAAAAAGAAATTTTTCGCCGTCTTTTTTGCGCTTCTGGTGCTCTGCACCGCAGTCGTGCCCGTCTTTGCTGATGAAGCCGACGACTGGGGTTTTTCCGAAGAATACCCCACCGCAGAGCCCACCGGTGTGACCATCAATGTCTACAACTGGGGCGAGTATATTTCAAACGGCACCGAGGGCTCGCTGGATGTCAATGCCGAGTTCACCCGTCGCACCGGCATCGAGGTCAACTACACCACGTTCGACAGCAACGAGTCGCTGTACTCCAAACTCGCAGGCGGCGGCGCAAGCTACGATGTCATTGTCCCGTCCGATTACATGATCTCAAAGCTCATGAACGAGAACATGCTCGCGGAGCTGGATTTCAGCAATATCCCGAATTTCGAGTACATCGACGAGCAGTTCCGAAACCCCGATTACGACCCCGAAAACAAATTCTCCGTGCCGTACACATGGGGCACCGTCGGCCTGTTCTATAATACCGATTATGTCACCGAGCCCGTCACCAGCTGGTCTATTTTGTGGGACGAGCAGTACAGCGGCAAGATTTTGATGTTCGATAACCCGCGCGACGCGTTCGCCATCGCACAGGAGCGCCTCGGCTTTTCCCTCAATTCCACCGACGAAAGCGAGTGGGAGCAGGCGGCTATGCTTTTAAAGGAGCAGAAGCCCCTCGTACAGGCGTACGTCATGGATCAGATTTTCGACAAAATGGAAAGCGGCGAAGCGTGGCTTGCACCGTACTATTCCGGCGATGCCGGCACGCTTGTTGAAAACAACGAAAACATCAAGTTCATCGTCCCGGAAGAGGGCACGAACTACTTTGTCGATGCCATGTGCATCCCGGCAACGGCCGAGCACAAAAAAGAAGCCGAACTGTACATCAACTTCATGTGTGACCCCGAAATTTCCGGTGCGAACATGGATTTCGTCGGCTACGCCACCCCGGAGACCGCCGCGAAAGACTATCTTGATCCCGACGCCGTCGCAAATCCCATCTACTACCCGGATCAGGACGTGCTCGACCGCACGGAGGTCTTCGTCAATCTCCCGAGCGAGACGAGCAATCTGCTCGATACGCTCTGGGCAGAGGTCAAAATGGGCGGCCCCGGCCAATCCGCGGTTCTCATCGCCATCATCTTAGTCTTCCTCGCAGTCTACATCGCCATCATCATCTGGAAAAAACAAAAGCGCAAGCGCGAGATGATGTAACAACTGCGTAAATAGAAGTATATTGAAAGCTCTTCGAAAATCACTTTCGGGGAGCTTTTTCTCTGTCTGGGCGTTTTATCAAAAGGCTTCGCCTTTTTAGAAAACCCATGCAACTGGGTTTTCTACGGTTAAAACGTCCCACGGACGTTTGAACCTACCTTCTTAGTTTTGGTGTAGGCAAAAGGTGTTTTGTCGGCTGTGGACGACGACTTAGGGCGCTGCCCTAAGAACCTGCAAGCTTTTGAAAAAGCTCGAGCAAAACTTTTTGCGTTCTTAGCGTCTTGCAATTTCCTCTGCACCTCGGTATAATGTGGTTAGATTTAAAACAGAAAGCAAGGATGAAAAAACCATGAAAATTCAGAATGTTTCGGATGCCGCTTTTAAAAAGTACGGCAAAGTCATCACGGGGCTCGATTGCTCCGACATTATCGCCGCCATGGCGGAAACGCCCTGCCCGGAAAACGTCGTCTATGTGCCCGGTGCAGAGTCTCTCGAAAGCTGCGCGTCTGCCAAAGACATTGCCTACACGCTCTACGGCGGCATGCCTGTGCAGATCGGCTACTGCAACGGCAATAACCATAAGTTAAACGGTCTCGAATATCACCGCGATAGTGAAGTAAACATCGCCGTCACCGACCTCATCCTGCTCATCGGCTCCGAGCAGGACATCGAAAACGGCAAGTACGATACGTCTAAGGTCGAAGCGTTCCTCGTGCCCGCCGGCACCGTTATCGAGGTTTACGCTACCACGCTGCACTATGCGCCGTGCAATGCAAACGACGGCGGCTTCAAGTGCGTCGTCGCGCTGCCGAAGGGTACGAACACCGACATCGAAAAGCGCGCGCCGAAGACCGAGGAAGACAAAATGCTTTTCGCCCGCAACAAGTGGCTGCTCATGCACCCGGAAGCGGCAGAAGAGGGTCAGTACGTCGGCCTTGTCGGCGAAAACATCTGCGTTTGATTTGCGTAGAACGCCGTAAAACCGAACAACCGGGGCATACCGCACGGCACGGTGCAGTATGCCCCTTTTCGCTCAAAATCTATCCATAATAAGGGGGAGACCCATGACATTTTATGATCTGCTCTGGTATTTTACCATTTATTCGTTTTTAGGCTGGTGCTCGGAGGTCATTTTTGCCACCGTCACCACCGGCAAGTTCGTCAACCGCGGCTTTTTAAACGGCCCCGTGTGTCCCATCTACGGCTTTGGCATGTCGCTCGTGTTGCTCGTTTTGCTGCCGTTTTCGGATAACATCCCCTTGCTGTTTATCGGCGGCGCGCTGCTCACCAGCGCCATCGAGCTCGTCGGCGGTTGGGCGCTCAAAAAATTCTTCCACACCACGTGGTGGGACTATTCCGACCAGCCCTTCAACCTCGGCGGCTATATTTGCTTAAAATTCAGCATCCTCTGGGGCCTGTGTGTCGTCGTCGTCATTCGCATTGTTCATACGGCTATCGCGTCTCTCGTGCACTGGATTCCCTTCACGCTCGGCGCAATTCTGGTCGGTATTTTCATCGCGCTGTTTATCACGGATACCATCGTCACCGTGCTTACCATCCGCAAGCTCAACGAAAAGCTCACCGTCATCAACGATATGTCCGCGCGTCTGCGCAAAGAGAGCGACGCTATCTCGAACGGCCTCGGTCGCCTGACGCTCCTTGCAGACGAGAAGATCACCGAGCAGAAGCAGGAGTTCGACGAAAAAACCCGCCCTGTCCTTGAAGAGAAGCTTCAGGCACAGCGCGCTCAGCTTTCGGAGAAGTACGAAGAATACCGTGCGTCGCTGGAAGACCGCCGTGTGAAAGCACAGAAGTCTGCCGAAGACCTCCGTGCCCAGTGGAACAGCGTTACCTCCAAGCTCCAGCGTCACACCCAGCGCCGTTTGCTGCGCGCCTTCCCGACCATGAAAAACGACCGCGCAGACGAAGCACTGCGCCGCTTGCGTGCGTGGATGGATGAAAAGAAGGAAAACTGATGCGTCGCTATGTGGAAAACGTTCCGCCCTCGCTCACGCAAAAGGAACTGCATGACCGTGCTTACGCGCTTTTGTACCGCGTCTTAAAGGACGAGTGGGGCATCGCATCGCCCGTTGTGGAAAAAACTCCGCTCGGCAAACCGTATTTAAAAGGGGAGAACATGCCCCATATCAGCCTGAGCCACACGAAGGGCATCATCTGCTGCGCCGTATCGCGGAAAAATGTCGGCATCGATGCCGAATATCCCCGCCGCGTGCGGGGGAGTGCCGCAGAGCGCGTCTGTACGCCCGCAGAGCTTCGGGACATACAAAGCAGCCCCAATCCCGCCGCACGCTTTTTGACGTACTGGACGCTCAAAGAGAGCATCTCCAAGTGCCGCGGCACCGGCCTTTCGGAATCGTTCCAAAACTACGAGATCACCTTTCAAAACGGTATGCCGCATCTTAACGGCTACACGCTCTTTTTCGAGCAGTACGGCGTGCATTTTCTCGCCGCCGCCGAGGAAGCATAAAGCATAGCCGCCCCGCATACCTATGACCGAAAAGAAAGTCTTACCCGGTTTTCTGCGGTGAAAGGTGGCAGCAATATGATTGTATCGCTCGGCGCGAACAAAAAACGAATTTTGGCGGTGCTTGTGCTCATCGCCATAGCCGTCAGCGCGTTTTTCCTCATCCCGCGCGGCGAAAAGCGGCAGACATTCCCCGGTATGACGGGGGAGGAGCGCCTCGCGTTTTTAACGTCCTTCGGCTGGGAGGCAGAAGCGGAGCCGCAGGATGTGCGCGAGGTTGTCATTCCCGCAAAATTCAACGATGTCTATGCGGCGTATAATACGATGCAGCAGGCGCAGGGTTTCGACCTTTTGCCCTATGCCGGCGAAAAGTGCACGCAGTACCGCTACCGCATCACAAACTACCCGAATACGCCCGATGGCGTCTTCGCAACGCTCCTCGTCTTTGGGGGCAATATCATCGGCGGCGATGTCGCGTCCGGCGCAGAGGATGGCTTCATGCACGGCTTTGCGGCAGACAGCGCCCGCTATGAGATGCCGAAGTCGGTCATCAAAGAGAGCGCGTCGCCCGCGCCGGACACCGGCGAATCCACACAAAATCCAACGGAAAGTGAAACAACATGAGACTCGATAAATTCCTTTCAAACGAAAATATCGGCAGCCGCAAGGCGGTCGGCACGCTGGTGCGCAGCGGTGCCGTCGCCGTCAACGGACAAGCCGTGCGCAAAAGCGATATCCAGATCGACCCCGAAAAGGACGAGATCACCGTCAACGGGAAGCCCGTGCGGTACAGCGCGTTTGTGTACATCATGCTCTATAAGCCCTCGGGCGTGCTCACCGCCACGCGTGACAGCCGCGCAGAGACCGTCTTAGACCTCCTGCCGCCGGAGCTTAAGCGCCGTGATCTGTTCCCTGCAGGCCGTCTCGATAAGGACACCACCGGCCTTCTCGTTTTAACGAACGACGGCGAGTACGCCCACCGCATGTTGGCGCCGAAAAGCCACGTCTGGAAGCGTTACCGCGCCACGCTCGACCTGCCCGCAGAAGAAAGCGACATCGCGCGCTTTGCCGCCGGCATCAAAAGCGGCGAAAATGAGTTCGCCCCTGCCGTGCTCGAAATCAGTAAGGACGATCCTCACATCGCGTGGACGGAAATTCGGGAGGGAAAGTTCCATCAGGTCAAGCGTATGTTTTCAGCGTGCGGCAAGACCGTCACGGCCCTTCACCGCGAATCCATCGGCGCTTTAACGCTCGATCCCACACTTTTGCCCGGCGAAGCGAAAATTCTCGATCCGAGCGCCGCTGCGCTGGTTTTTGAAAAACCTGCACAAATAATCTGAACAAAAAGCATCAAGAATTTTTGCCGTTTATTTATTTTAACTAAACTCAAAGGAAAAAGTTTGGGCAAATAAGGACTGTTCAGGGACCCGATTTTCTGCTATACTTAGTGCATTGAAAAGAGACGTTGTTCGTCACATATGGCTGCCAGGCTCTGACGTATAACAACCCATCATCAGGAGGAAAAATCTTATGGCAAGTGTAACACTTAAAAATGTCTATAAAATCTATTCCGGCGGCGTTACCGCTGTTACAGATTTCTGCTTGGACATCGAAGACAAGGAGTTCATCATTCTCGTTGGTCCTTCCGGCTGCGGTAAGTCCACCACGCTTAGAATGATCGCAGGCCTCGAAGAGATCAGCAAGGGTGAGCTTTACATCGGCGACCAGCTCGCAAACGATGTTGCTCCTAAGGACAGAGATATCGCAATGGTGTTCCAGAACTACGCTCTGTACCCGCACATGACCGTTTATGACAACATGGCATTCGGTCTGAAGCTCAGAAAGACCCCGAAGGATGAGATTAAGCGCCGCGTTGAAGAGGCTGCTCGTATCCTCGACATCTCCCACCTGCTCGACAGAAAGCCGAAGGCTCTTTCCGGTGGTCAGAGACAGCGTGTTGCTCTCGGCCGTGCTATCGTCCGTGACCCGAAGGTCTTCCTGCTCGACGAGCCGCTCTCCAACTTGGACGCTAAGCTCCGTGCACAGATGAGAACCGAAATCGCTAAGCTTCATAAGAGACTCGGCACCACCTTTATTTACGTTACACATGACCAGACCGAGGCTATGACCATGGGTGATAGAATCGTTGTTATGAAGGACGGCTTCATCCAGCAGGTCGATACCCCGCAGAACCTGTATGATCTGCCGGTCAACGAATTCGTTGCAGGCTTCATGGGCTCCCCGCAGATGAACTTTATCGATGCTACCCTTGTTAAGGAAGGCGCAGATTACTACGTCACCTTCGGCGCAGCTAAGATTAAGGTTCCGGCTAACAAGGCTAACGATGAAATCGCTAACTATGTTGGCAAAGAGATCGTCTTCGGCATCCGTCCGGAAGACGTACACGATGAGCCGGAGTTCATCGAGAAGCACCCGGAGGCCAGAGCTACGGCTGACGTTGAAGTTACCGAGCTGATGGGCGCAGAGACCTATCTGTATCTCAACTGCGAAGGCAATGCTCTTACCGCTCGTGTTGAGCCGACTTCCACCGCTAAGACCGGTGACAAGATCACGATCGCTCTCGACATGAACAAGATGCACCTCTTCGACAAAGAAACCGAGAAGACCATCCTCAACTAATCGGTTTTATAAACAGCATACAGACGGCGTTCCCAATCGGGAGCGCCGTTTTTGCGTATCGCACGTGCCGGTATTCTTCCTCACAAGCTTTCGGCACAGGTCGCGCAGCTTTACACTGAATCTGTCCGCGTTACGTCTGACATTTCACTATCTTTAAAAAGCATTTGCATCGTGCGAAAACTGTGGTATACTGAAATCAGAACATTCAGAACATACCAAATTGGTATGAATAGAAAAACGCTGCCGAAAGGGGCTTGACTATGAGAATAACTGATGATATAATTTATGTGGGTGTGAATGACCACGATGTTGACCTTTTTGAGGGACAGTACACCGTAGAAAACGGCATGTCCTATAATTCCTATGTCATCCTCGATGAAAAAGTTGCCGTCATGGATACGGTAGACGCCCACTTCGGCGTGGAATGGCTGCAAAACCTCGAAACGGAGCTTAACGGCCGTCGCCCGGATTACCTCGTTGTGCAGCACATGGAGCCGGACCATTCCGCCAATATCGCCGTCTTTATGGAGACATACCCGGAGGCGCAGATCGTCTCTTCTGCCAAGGCGTTCGTTATGATGCAGCAGTTCTTCGGCACGGATTTCCCGGAGCGCAAGGTTGTCGTCGGCGAGGGCAGTACGCTCAAGCTCGGTCGTCATACTTTGACGTTTGTCACCGCGCCCATGGTGCACTGGCCGGAGGTTATCGTCACATACGACAGTACAGATAAAGTCCTCTTTTCCGCAGACGGCTTCGGCAAGTTCGGTGCGCTTGACGTGGAGGAAGATTGGGCCGACGAAGCCCGCCGTTACTACATCGGCATCGTCGGCAAGTACGGCGCACAGGTGCAGGCGCTCCTTAAAAAAGCCGCCGCGCTCGACATCGCCATCATTTGCCCGCTGCACGGCCCGGTTTTAAACGAAAACCTCGGCTATTATCTTGATAAATACAACACATGGTCGTCCTATGCGGTCGAGGACGAGGGCGTTGTCATCGCCTACACCTCCGTCTATGGCCATACGAAAGAAGCTGTGGAGGAGCTTGCCGAAAAGCTGAATCAGCGCGGCTGCCCGAACGTCGTTGTCGCAGATCTCGCCCGCTGCGATATGGCAGAGGCCGTTGCCGATGCGTTCCGTTACAGCAAGCTCGTGCTCGCCACAACGACCTATAATGCGACGATTTTCCCACATATGCAGAACTTTATCGACCATCTCACCGCTCGCAATTATCAGGGCCGCACCGTCGGCATGATCGAAAACGGCGCGTGGGCGCCTATGGCGGCAAAGGTCATGAAAAAGATGCTGGAAACGAGCAAGAACCTCACCTACACGGATACCACCGTCACCGTAAAGTGCGCCCTGAACGATGCCTCCCGCGCCCAGATTGACGCCCTCGCAGATGAGTTGTGCAAGTAAACTGAAATTGAAGCTTTAAGCAACATCCCGGTCGTAAAATTTCGGCCGGGATTTTTGTGCAAAAAGATGTCCTGTGATGTCCTCTCATGTCCTTGCTTTTTGCGAAAAAATGTGTTATACTGGCTAAAAGAAACAATAGTTCGATTAAAACGGTGTGCGTGAGCGTGCACAAAACCGCGTTTTGCGTGCAGTGAACGAACAGGCCTCCGTTTTTTAAGGGGGATACTATGCCCAAAAATCCGATTGTATTCACGCTCGATGGCCGTCGCTGCACCTGCCTTTTGCCGGAGGGAAAGCCCAAGCGCCTCTATGTACTGTGCGGGTGGGAGATGGAAAAGCTAATGATGCTACTCGCCGAAGATGCGCCGGAGGTGTTATTTTTTTCTACGGAAATCGACGGAGGCCGGGATTTCACCCCATGGGAAGCGGAGCCCATTTGGCCCGGTGAGCTGTTTTCGGGCGGCGGGGAAGACTACTTAAAATTCCTGACAGACACGGCGCTGCCGTATTTAGAGGAGCGTTTCGGCGCGCCGACGGAACCCGAAAACTGTGCGCTGCTTGGGTACTCGCTCGGCGGATTATTTGCGCTTTGGGCGCTGACGAAAACGGAAAAGTTCGGTGCAGGTGCAAGCCTTTCCGGCTCTTTGTGGTACCCGCAGTTTTTGAAATATTTGGAGAACTGTCCGCCTAAAAAGGACACCAAAATATA
>OMNT01003899.1_pt1 | contig 10367 bp, 9 predicted proteins | sample 1672551 | NCBI WGS metagenome assembly OMNT01 (sample SAMEA3136698, study PRJEB25190) | human gut metagenome
TCTTACCACGGTTCGATTTCCTTGTCATCGGCGGGTGCCTGCCAGGAATATGACATATGAGTGACATTGACGGATGCTATGTGCAACAATCTTACACATCAGAAAATAACAGATGCAAGTTGCTGTGTCGATGCAGGGAATTGGTTCCGGCAAAGATAAAACGCCATGTTTCTCCGTAGTCTCCCGGAACCGCAAAATCGAAATCTGATAAGAATTCGATGAAGCCTTCCGGATTTTGCGAATATGTGTCGGCAAATTCATCTGCATAATTCGCCTTTTCTTCATCGCTCAGGTTACGAGCGTCATTGTGCAGCACATGCTCCATATTTCTTGAAAAGTAGTAAACTGCATAGGGGATCTTCCCGATCATCTTTTCTGGGCAAAGCCGGTGTAGAACGCGTTGCTTTTGCTCGTTTCGAGCAATCGTCCGCGGCACAGACTTGGTCACAATCTGATTCTCCTCGTATTGTATGTGCTCTACATCTCCGGCTACCACGTTGGCGTTTGGGATAAAGGCTCCATCTGTATCTATCAGGTGGATAACCCTGATGATGTCGCTGCGCTTAAACCCATACCGATCCAACTCCATCTTGATATGGCTATTGACGGTTTTCACCGCATTGCTGTTATCGACGGTAAAGTCAGATGTTAGGTCTCCATGCACCACATGAAAGCGAACATGCGAATTTTGAAAGATCTTTTTGAGGACCGGGCTTAATGCATCCTCATCAGTAGGGCCTTCTGCAATGAAGAGAATGACCTTCTTCGTGTCAGCTGCCATCATGCACCGCCTTTCCTGCGCGACGGAAGGCGCGGCCAATTTCTACGGTATCCGTTTCCGCATAAACATCTTCCTTTTGTCCGCCGAGAGTAATACTGCGCAGGTAAAGGTCGCGCAGATTGTTGTTGGTTTTCACGTTTTGCAAGCGCATATAGCGATTCTCCGGGTTGGTAGTAGAGAATAGAATACTGGTTTTATTCAACATCTCAAGAGCACGAAGGTTATGAGAGGTAAAGATCAACTGCCCCTTGGCACCTTTTTCAAAAACAGACAGAAGCTCACCCAATAGATACTCGTAAATGCCGGCGTCAAGTTCGTCAATTACTAAGCACATGGAGGGATCGTTATACACACACATCAACACATTCAGAATTGAGATGATCTTAATAATGCCCTCTGACTCATATTTCAGAGGAATCTGGATCTTGCCGCGCCGGGAAAGCAGCTCAATTTTATGTCCGGCCTCACCGTTTGCTAAAAGCTGCTCGCCAAAGTCATGGATGTCAATGGCGAGTCCGGGAATTATTGTGCCAAGCACCGTATTCATCTCCACAATGATTTGCTGTACCATTTTATAGTGCGTCTTGGTAATGACGGAAGGTGCGTCCAATCGCACAGGCAAGTCGCCCTTGGCAATGGTCTTTCCCATATCCAAACGGAACGCAAATGGAAGTATCAGGTTAAGTGTGATACTTCCGGAATGCGCATTGGGAATAACAAAAAGGTTCATGTGGGCATAGCGATGCAAGATGTCAATGATATCTTTATAATCCGCAGATACCTCGACAGGGGCAGTAAGAAATATCTGCCGGCCTTCCTTGCTAAAGATGACGGAGCAGTGTTCTTTCTGCGCAATCTTTCTTGCCACTCCTAAATTAACCTTGTTTTCCTCGTTGGCCTTTATCAACGCTCTATACCGATAATCCGGAGTAAATCGGCCACTTTCGTCTTCGAAAGTAAAGCAAAGCAGGTTTTTTTTAGGTTCGAATTTTTCACCGTTCCAGAGACGCGACACAAGAGATTCCCTTGAAATGCAAAAGTTATTATCCTCTAAGCGGCTGAGCGACGCTGTATAGATAATTTGTGATTGCACTCCGCCATACTCTACGGCAAAGGTAACTTCAATAGAGCAATGCCCTTGATCCTTGCCAATATATTCCACTGCATCGGCAGGCAATGGCTTGCCCATCAAAAGCCGCTGGATAAAGTCCATGGCCTCAATAACCGCAGTTTTACCGGAACCATTCTGTCCATAAATTCCGAGCACATCGGCATGTCTCGTAAAGTATGCTTCATTGAGCTCAGAGGGCATCTGTACTACACCACAGGTGGTGTTTTTGAATCCGGTTAGTCTAATTTCACATATGCGGACAAGAGAGTCAAGCATATTGTCACATCCCTTCCAATAGTATTATATGCTTACCTTGCCCAAAAGTCAATCTATTTATGCATTTCGATACATTTTGTATCGAATATAGATTACTGTTATTTGTTATCAGGTTGTGACACTGGGCACATCCGCTATAACAATCTTGCAACAATCCTCTCCATGGTAATGATCTTCCCAGATCTCTCCGAGTTCATCAGGAGAATAATCGATGCTACTTCTTCGTATACGCCTGATTCCTACTCGTGGGCTTATCCGGCATACTCATTACAATTAAACCCATTTCAAGCGCTGGATTGATATAGTGCCTCCTGAGAGTCTCCTTCGATTTCAGGTTCAGCAGCTCCATAATGCGTTTAGCCGTATAAGGCACATCGTATTCCATCGCATTGAGCAGTCGCCTGACATATTCGCTGACCTGTGCGTCTGCTGAGCTTGCTTGCTGCAAATACAGATCCAGTGTTTCACTGATCTTCTCCAGCATGAATACAATAAAGCTATTTGCGCTGCCTTCGTTGTGGCATTTTGAAATCGCCTCGTAGTATTCCGACTGAAACGCACGTATTCGACTTTCTATCGGCATATATTGAAAAACGCGGTTCCACTCGCAGAGCAGGCTTGTCTGCCAAAGCCGCGCCATGCGTCCGTTCCCATCCGCAAACGGGTGGATGAACACAAACTCATAATGAAATACCGAGGAAAGAATGAGCGGATGCACATCCTTTCTTGCCTGCTTCATCCATGAAAACAAATCATCCATCAGGACAGAAACGCGCATTGCGGGCGAGCCATAAAAATACACCGGCCGCCGTCAAAAACACCTTCCTCTCCGCGACGGAACTGTCCATTTTCATCGACGGTGAGGTAGGTCATGACGCCGCGAAGGCGTTTCGGCTCATCAATGGAAAATGGGTCGAATTTGCCAAGTTCGTCATAGGCCCTGTATGCATTCTTGACCTCTTGGATTTCCTTTACCGGGCCGATGACGGTTTTGCCGCCGATAACGCCGCGAACAGCATCGATAGACAAGTGAGTTTGCTTCTATGGCCAACGATGAATGGATGGAACGGATCCGGTTGTTGCGCCGCAGGCATGGTTTCGTATCAAGGCTTTGATAGCGATCAAGCCTGCCAATCTTTTCCGCGATCTCCGAAACAAGCTTGACCATGTGATTGGTTATAGCAAACGGGGGCTGATAACTTGCCATGCTCTCCACCTCTTTCTATGCTTTATTATGCCCAAAAGTCATAACGCTCTGCAACATCTTGTGTATTATCTTGCGTATTTCCTTGCTTACGAGCAGAAATGAGCTAACATGAAGAATTGGAGGAGAGCATGGCAATCCGGTATACGTCTTAGTAATTCGAATAGTTGTTCACTACAGCACCTCCAGCAGACTCATCACCTCGATCCAGCTATCCAGCTCGGCTACGGGCGCAGACCAGAGCCTTATCGAAATGATGTTCAGCGCCTGCTGCCGAAGCCGGTAATACTGCCTGTCTGAGATGTGCAGCTTGGAGCATATCTCGACTACCATAAGCCGCTCTGGGGCGATATAGGTCAGATAGATGATGTTGTAGAGCATATCGCCGTTCTGCGGCTTGTCGCGCAGTATGGAGACTGCCTCGTTCAGTCTGTCCATCATGCTGCGGGAGAGCCGCATGCTCTGAATGCGATTCTCCAGCCGGTAATTATCCAAATCAATCTCCGAGTTCACCAGGTTGATGAGCGTGTCAAGGTCGTGCAGCGGCGCGTCAAGCTCCTCGGCAATTGTGTCGGGGAAGCATTGCAGCATCCATCGGATATCGCGGTAGCTCCGAAGCAGGAGCAGCGTGTTATGGTGCATATTGCGGCGCTTTTCTTTATCGGCCTTGCGAACCGCCTCGTTTTGGATCGCGTCGTCCTCGATAAGCCCACGCTTGGCCAGCATCTCGACTAAGGCGTGGGACTGCATGGAGAGTTGGCTTTCCTGCTGGGCATAGATATCCCTTGCTGGGGCGTTCTGTACGTTTTGCTTTTTCATTTGGGTATCCCTCCTTGGATATGTCGTTATGGCCAGGCGCATCGCCGTGACCGGGGAGGACTGAGATCCTGTATCCTGCGTTCCCTGTATATACTATCCGCGCAGTCATTTGTACTCTTTGGGAGAGAAGAATACGCGCGCGTATTATATGGGGTAAAAACTGCAACACGATCAACAGCCGGGTGACTTTGAGAGGGACACCCATCGTTGAGGTTGCCAAGCTCGATCCTATTGCTGAACCAGAGCGTATACAGGTTGATTCGCTCATGGTCAGAGCTTGAGTAATGCGTTTTTTGCCCCATAAAACGTATTTCGTTCAAAACACGCATTATGACGGCGTCGGTTGGGGCTTCCACCGGGCCAACGTCCGCCGGATAGAGATGGTTGAATATGAGGCAGCCATAGGAGCCGGGGAGCTTATAAAGCGAAAAGGTATCCGCATACTTTTTAAGGAAGCGCCAGACTTTGGTTTTCTCCCAACCCCAGCGTGCGCCAAGGCTTTCAAGCGTGAGTATCGGTTTACCGCGCATAATTTGAACGGTTGGCGCCAATCTTGAGAATGCGTTATAACGGTCTCCCCATACAGTGTGGCACCAGAGGTCAAGCCATGCGTCAGATTCGCCAAAGCGGTATCCCTGTCGGACAAGCCTTTCTGTGACGTCTCGCGGAATGCAAAGGAAGCCGTAGCCTTCGGTGGTATAGACAGCACCTTCAGAACAGGCCTCGCCGCTGCATTCCATGATCCAGTCGTTGATGGTATAGGTGAGTTTCTTCGTTTGTGTGTTGAGCGAGCAGGTGATGAAGCCCATCTCCACAAGCCGCTCCATGACGTTGAGCGCCTGCTTGCGATCCTTGACGCCGAGTATGCTTTTCAGTCCTACGATGCCGCCGACCCAAGAGCCAGCGTTGACATCGTTTGTGTAACCACAGTACCGGGCTTTGCCTGGACGGAACGCTGCACGGGAAGCAAGCCGGAGGAATGAACCCATTAACCCCTTGCCTGTAGGTATGTGGGCGCGCGGCAGCTTGACCCACTTGTAGGTAAAGAGGCATTTCATAGCACATTTCTCCCATCCGATAGAAAAAAGGGAAATGCTCATCACATCTCCCTTTTTACAGTCCGCAGTATATGGTATAATCCAAGTGTAAGGCGTGTCCCGACTTGTGGTTATTGTCTTGATGCCATCATTCCACGTTGCTTCTGCTAAGATTTTGCTAATCGCCTAGCTTGAAACAACAGTTTATGCAGTGGTATGCAATGATACGGCATTACAAACAATTCGCTCATTTTTCTGGTTTTTTTGATGATGGGCAACATCACAAGGTATCACAGATAACGCGGTAAAAAACGTCTTGGCGACCTCCTAAGCGGAAGGCCCCCGGTTCGAATCCGGGCGGGAACGCCAAAAAGCCCCGTAAATAAGCATTTTCGGGGCTTTTTCTTTTGCCCTGAGGTTGTGCTGACTCATGATGATGCTTGTTTCTATCTCACTTTCGTCTTCAAAAATTTGCTAATTGGCGTTAGGTCGTTTTTCGCGGCTTGGCACCAATTTTGGATCATCTTGCTAATTTTGGATTAGCAGGACTGTTTTGAAATCAATCCGGCGAAGGCTTGAAAAAATTCGGATGACTGCTGCAATTGCGCAGCGAGCGCACTGAGATCGAGTGCAGACTGCTGCGGCTCGGCAGGTGCCTTGACGGTGCGTAAGTCGGGATTTGCGTAGAATGCGGATTTAAATTTTTGCGCATTCACTTTTCTGTCCTCGTCCAGAATATGTGCGTATACTCTTGTAATCATATCTGCCTGTGCGTGTCCCGTATCGCCCTGCGTTGCTTTTATATCGCCGTGATTGAGTTTTAGCTTGTAAGTCGTGCTTGAATGACGGAGCGAATGAAACACCACGTTTGGCAGCCCTGCGTCCTCCTTCAGTCGGTTGAAGCTTTTTTCAATATTTTTGCAGTCACAGGGACGCCCGTTATGGTGCGCAACAACAAGGTCATAGTCGAAATACTCATCCCCGAGAAATTCTTTTTGCTTTTGCTGGGTATCCCGCCATTCACGCAGAATGTAGGCGAGGGTTTTCGGCAGCCATACGCGGCGGACGCTGGTAGCGGTCTTGGGCGTTTTGAGTATCAGTCTTGTTTTGGGATTGCTCATTACGGGTGGAAACACAAAGCGAATATCCCGATTGCCAAGTGTGTCCATTACGTCCTTTGATGCCCTGAAAAGCTCTTTATCAACATATACCGAGGCATTATCTTTCGCAATATCCTCATCGCTGATGCTTACGTTATTCCATGTAAGTCCAAGTATCTCACCAACGCGTAGCGAACAGGCAAAGGCAAGATTCATGGCGACAAAAAGCTTTGCATCCTTGCAGCTGTCAAGCGCCTTGCGAATTGTTTCCGCTGTCCAAATCTCTCTCGATTTCTTTTCTACTTTCGGAAGCGTTACGAAGTCAAACGGATTGCGCGCTATGACCTCCCAGCGCACTGCCTGCTTGAAAGCTGAGCGAAGCAGTTTTATTACTCTTTCAATGTTCGCCGGGGTCATATATTCCGTTTGCCTGCGCCTGCCGCCAACTTCAACGGGCTGAGTCTTTTGCAGTGTCTTGATATACTTGTCCGCTTCCCTCGGCGTAATCTCCTTCATCTCCTTATTACCGATGATGGGAACAATATAGTTCGCAATCATGGAACAGTTGGAATTGAAAGTGGAATACGACCATGTTTTCTCGCCATACAGCGCAACATAATCTTTCAGAACGTCCGCTACGGTTTGCTTGTTCGGGGGCAGGAATGTACCCTCGGTTTGCTTGTACTCGATTTCAGCGCGCCGCTTATGCGCCTCCGCATAGGTCTTAAAGGTTTCCCAGCGCTGCTTTTTTTCTCCGTTCTCGTTTTCGTAGGTGTATACGACGGAGAAAGTTCCTCTTCTTTTCCTGATGGATGCCATTGTTTTTCTCCTTTGTTAAATGTTTTGTTGGTCCAGCCATTCATCAAAGGACTTCTTTGATATTCGTATTGAAGCGCCGATTTTTACGAACTTTACCTCGCCCCTTTTAACAAACTCATAGGCGGAAGTCCTGCTGATTCCTAACAATGCAGCTACCTCATCGACGGTGTAAGTTCGCTTTTCGCAGATGCGCTTTGATTGTTGCTCCATCTTAGCCCTCCTTTCTTTATAAAGTCACCAAGCATTGCATCTGCTGTACTCATCATACATACAGATACGCCATGGCGCAAATGTGCAAATTCGATCTGTTCCATAAAATAAAATGTGCCCCAATAAGGGCATCATATCAGACTGACGGAAGCCGCCGTCATCATTGGACTTTCACCACCCCGGCAACGCCCGGGCTGCGCTCTGGAACTTAATCTCGACTGCGCAGAAGTATCATTATAGGCCGCACGGGTAATCGCGAAATTCCATTGCTTACTTGGGATTTTGTGGAATACATATGGTGAGTATGCGCTCCTGCGCTTACCATGCGACTAAAGTATCTGATAATGATGAATATGGAATTTTCAAGGTGCGCTTGGCTGTCTGCCGGTCAAAGCCCGCATTTGCAAGTGGGCTTTGACAGAAAGGCATGGCTAAAACCCGCAGGAAGGAGCGTGAGGAGTGGGGACACGCTCCTGTCCGTACGGGCGGGTGAAAATTAGGCTATTAGCTTAAAGCTCAATATGCGTGTAATGAGTTTTGTCTCCAGCCTGCGCCGCATTTCATCGTCAACGAAAAGTACGGGCATACCGTTTTCATCGTATAGCTGCCTTGTGGACAGCGCGGTGATATAGCCTGCATAATGCTTCACTACGGCGTTGATAGCATCTACATTGCCGTTTATTGCTGCGGCTATGATGGGGAATGAAAGTAAATTATGTTTTGCCTTTGCTCTGTTTGCCATACTGATATTCCTCCAGGAAGTCCTTTAGTTGCTTGAGTGAGCTTGTCCGCTGATAGCAGACCGTTCGACGTACCCTGTCTAAGCAAGCGGCGATTTCACAATCGTTCATGCCAAGGAAGAAGGCTAATAGAATTACTTCGCGTTTTTCCTTTGGTAAATAGGAAAGAGCTTCGCCGACAGCCTCGTTTTCTACAAGAACATCATATCCGGCAACGGTAAAGCGGTAGTAGTCGGACGGATAGACATCTTTGATGCAAAGCCTATCCTGCTCCTGCTGCGACAGTTCCGAAAAGAGCTTTTCATTGCTGCTGCGCCATACAAGCTCTTTTTTATGCTTTTTCGCTTCGCCTGCAATCACCAGCTTCGCAAAACGGTCAAACTGGTGCTGTATGGTTATCCGCTTGAAAGAAGATAGCTCCAAGAGAGTTCACCTCCTTCCATACCCACGGAAGCGGTGTATTTCTCCTTTCGCTCAATATCCCCCTTGAAGGGAGCCGATTTGGCAAACTTCGGTAAAATTTTTCTGAAAAAAGTTTGAAGCGCTGCTTTGCCTACATCAGAACGAATGGCATTCACCCATAAACCTCCGTAAAATTTGATTCTTATGTAAGTAATCAAAAAACGGAGGGACACAGGTACGCCCCTAATCGAATGCAAACAAAAAAGCGCTGTGAAAACATAAAGCTTTCACAACGCTTTTATCAAATGCTATGTAATTACTGAGACGATATATAATAGCCGGGGCAGTTGCTTAACTGCCCCGGTTTTGGTGCATCATTCTACAATACGCACGCTGCTTTTGTCCATAAGGCCCACCATGCCATTTTTACACTATGTCACTCCTGTCTATTCTAACCTTCGCCATTCGGTTATGCCTTCATTACCTCGTTCAAAAGTTCCTCTAGGAAGCTGTCTATCCGCCAAGTTATAGTGAGAGAATTTATGCAGACAGCTGGAGTATTGCATAGACAAGCAAGGCGTAATATCGCCATTTTCTACAAAAACATCGAATACAAATGTTTTCAGGCTTGGCATATCGCTTATAAAATCAAGCGATGGTATTTTATTGCTCCCGCTAAGTTCAAGCAGCTTTAGATTCTTCAGCTTAGATAGCGAAGAGAAGGATTTTATTTTGCTGCAATTTTGAATGCGCATAGCTTGCAGCGTCGAGCCCAAGGCTTGAATCGCATCGATATCCGACAGCCTTTGGCACCGCGTAAGGTATAAACACTTTAACCCAGACAGAAACTCAATGCCTTTCAATGTTCTGAATTTGCCAAACGAAAGTGAAAGCGTGTCCAGATTCCTTAAACTTGAAAGCACTTCAATGTCGTCGTTTATCGGCTTAAACCCACTTAATATAAGACTTCTGAGTGAAATAGCCTTATCGAGATTAATAAAGTCGGCATCTCCTCCCATAACCTGTTGAAGGTTCGGGAACAGGCTAACATCTATTGCTGGAAAGTAAGGGTTTCTAAACCCATTCCTGTCAATTATACTCAGGCTTAAAAGGCCTTTTAGATGGTATAGCTCAGGAAGCAAATTAGCTATAGGGGAAGGATTTTGCAGCACTATATCCTGCATGCGGATATTTGACTCTAAAGCCAGATGCTCTACAAAATCGAAATCTCTGAGAAATGAGTAATCAGCCATTGGGCCTATGCACACTTGCTTAATTTTCATCTCTCTTGCGTATTCTATATCCTTGCTGCCATAAATATATATCGCATTAGCCTGATTATATGGATATATAATCGGCACAAACCTGAATTCTTCCGCAACGCTGCTCTTCATAATATGTCTCCTCAGCAAAATTACGCTGTAAATCACTTAAAAAGGGAATATAATATTTTTCTTCCCGGTGACCATATTTTATTATAAGTATTTGAGTTATTCACACCTCTAGTCAGCTGCTTAATGTATTCTTGAACAAATGCCGTTTTAACGCTAGACGCGGGTTCCCAAACCTTCTCGATAATTTTATCGTTATATTTCCTTGCGATGCGCCGGCCTGATGTATTCATGCGTGCAGCATCGCCTTTGCCAACATAGTTTTTCCCGGATGCAAACTTAATTTCGTATGATCCTGGTTGACAAGCATTATGCACCAATACGCCGCACGAGCCAACGAAATACGTGTGCAGGTCTTCAACAACGTATTCCAGTTCGTTTCCTGCCCATTGCTATCAACCATAGCAACCGGATTATTCAAACAATACGCCCACATATTGCCGCCGAGGACGCCCTGACCGGTGGACATATATACGT
>OMNT01003902.1_pt1 | contig 10360 bp, 9 predicted proteins | sample 1672551 | NCBI WGS metagenome assembly OMNT01 (sample SAMEA3136698, study PRJEB25190) | human gut metagenome
TGCGGGCAGCTTTGCTTCCAGCCCTGCCAGCTTCTGCTGCAGAGGTGTCAGCGGCACGGCCTGCTCCGGCTGCTTTTGTTCGCGGTAGCTGCCCGCGTCAAAACCGCCGGAAGTGCTGTTCTGTTTTTGCGAAAAATCTGCGTTTGCCATCTCAGCTCCGGATCTCCATCATTTTTGCTTTCAGTTCGTCCTCGATGCGGTTCAGCTCCTGCTCGGCGGCAGCGCGCTTTGCGCGGCCCTCGCTCTGGATCTTGTTCAGCTCGTCCAGCGTCTCGATCAGGCTCTTGTTGGTCTGCTGCAGGGTCTCGATGTCCACCACACCGCGCTGAGATTCCTTTGCGGTCTCGATGGTACCCATCTTCAGGGCCTCTGCGTTCTTCTTGAGCAGGTCGTTGGTCATGTCGGTCACGGCACGCTCGGCCTGCATGGCCTTCTGGGTGTGGGCCAGACCCAACGCCAGCACCATCTGGTTCTTCCACAGCGGGATGGTGTTGACGATGGTGGACTGGATCTTCTCAGCCATCATGGTGTTGTTGTTCTGCAGCAGGCGGATCTGGGGGCCCATCTGCAGGCTGATGTTCCGGGTCAGCTCCAGATCGTACAGCTTTTTCTCAAAGCGCTCGCACTGGTCCGCCAGATCACGGGCGGCCTGAGCATCCTCAGGCAGACCGGACTGCTTGGCCTTGTCCATGGCCTGCTGCAGCTCGTTTGCACGGACCTCGGTCAGCTTTTTCTTGCCGGCCAGGATATACATGCTCAGCTCCTTGAAGTAGGCCATGTTCAGCTCGTACATCTTATCCAGCATGGCGATGTCTTTCAGCAGCTGGACCTGATGGCCCTCCAGCATGGACTGAATGTTCTCCACGTTGGTCTCGGCCTTGTTGTACTTGGTCTTCAGGTTGTCCAGCTCATTGCCCTTCTTTTTGAAGAAGCCCAGAATGCCCTTCTGCTGCTCCTCATTGGCATCAAAGCTCTTCAGCTCCCCGATGAGGTTGGTGATCATATCGCCCACCTCGCCCAGATCCTTGGTGGACACCTTGGCCAGAGCAGCCTCGGAGAAATCGCCGATCTTCTTCTGGCAGGCGGAGCCATACTGCAGCACCTGCTGGCTGTTGGTGATATCGATCTTTTCCGCAAAGGAATCCACCATTGCCTGCTCCTCAGGGGTCAGCTGCACCTCCGGCTGCTGGGCCGCCGGGGCGGGCTCAGGCTTTTTCTCCTCAGCTGCCTCCGGGGTGGGGTCCAGCGTCAGGGTGGGCACTGCAGGAGCATCGAGGTCGAAGTTCAGAGTGTTGTTGTCAGCCATTGTTGATTCCATCCTTTCCAATTAAGACAGCGCCTGCCGCCTATCGGCGTGCGCTATTTTCTAACCGGTTTGCCAAGGGCTCCCCCTTCGGGGGAGCTGGCAAAGCCGTCAGGCTTTGACTGAGAGGGTTGTTACAATCCCTGCCCTTTCAGCATATTCTGCAAAACGGTCAGGTCTGCCGAAAGGTCCATGCTCTCGGCAGCATACAGGGCATCCAGCTGATTTTCAAATGCCGTGGCAATGGAGGCTGCGTTGCGCTCCACCTCCGCGCGGATGGAGGCGGCATTCTCGCCCCGCACCCCCTGCTTTGCCAGCTTGGCGTATTGCTGCAGCACGTTCACGGCATCGGGCAGATAGTAATTGGCAAACCGCCGCACCTGCTTTGCCTTGGCGGGGGTGGCTTCCACCGTTTCCACAATGGAGCGGCCTGCCTTTTCCATCCGGGCCATGGCGGCGGAGAGCTGCGGGTCCGGCAGGGCTTCGTTCAGGGCATGGAGGGTGTCCAGCTGCTGCTGCATCTCGGTCAGCATGGCATCCACATCGTCCACACCGGTATGGAAAGGCACTTCCGTCTCCACCACCCGGGGCGGGCAGATCTTTTTGGCCCCGGCAAAGGCCAGCACAGCCGCGCCCAGCGCCGCCAGCAGTGCCCACAGCCGATAGACTGGAAGCACAGCGCACAGCACCACAAATGCCAGCGCCGCCGCGTAGTACGGCAGGACACTGGGCTTCCGGGTGCGAATGATCTTGCTCATGGGTTCCTCCTTTTCCGGGAGCTGCGCCCCCTGTATCTTTCATAATAAATCCTTTTCCAGCGGGGCGCAAGCGTTTCACGAATTATTTACAGGTTTGAAATCGAAATGTCAAACCTCTCAGGCGCTTGCGCGCCAGCTCCCCTCATAGGGGAGCCCCTGGCAGATCGGGTAAGTCCGCGCGGCATTCAAGGCAGGATCCAGTTCGACAATTCTTTCTGCCAGATCTCCCGTAATTTTTCCGGCCTGCAGGCGGCATTGGCGGGGCTGGTGCTGGGCAGCCTGACCGCCGGGATGCCGCTGACCGGCTCGAGATACTTTGTATAGATCTTATATGCCGTAGCCCCGTTGCAAAAAACAGCCTCAATGGGTGCTTTTGCCAGCAGACCGGCAATATCATTGGGCACCACGTCCCGGATGGACGCATCCGACGCGCCGGTGATGGTACAGCTTTCCAGCGTATCCCACAGGGCCAGCCCGTGGCGCAGGATGATCTGCTTTTTCGCTTCGATGTCCTCCCGGGCGGGCACAGGCTCCCCGGTCAGGGCCGCCAGCATGGGCCAGAAGCGGTTTTGCGGGTGGCCGTAGTAAAAGGCCACCTCCCGGCTTTTGGGGCTGGGCCAGGTGCCCAGGATCAGCGCCCGGCTGTGTTCATTGTAGACCGGTGCAAAGCTCACTGCTTTTCCTCCGCAGCTTCCATCTGGCCCCAGGGGGAGCCAAGTTCATGGCCCGAGGGCTCCGCGCGGGGGCCGTTGAACCACAGCTCCTCAATGAGGGCAGCAAGGCCGTCCTCCCGCACATCCCCGATGATGCGGTCTGCGGCTTCCTTGGCATCGTCCGAGCCGTTGGCCATGCAGCAGCCCAGTCCCGCCGCCTTCAGCATTCCCACATCATTGGCGGAATCGCCCGCCGAAACAGCATCGGCCAGCGTCAGACCCACGGTTTCACACAGGTCAGCCAGACCCACCCCCTTATCAATGCCCTCCCGGACGATATCATAGCAGTGCCAGCTGCCCTCACGCACAGCACCCACCATCATAAAGCGGAGGTTCAGGTGGCCGTACTTCCGGTTGAACGCCTCCAGCGCCTCATCGGGCAGGCAGGCAAAGGCGGCATGGGGCATATCGATGAGATGGCGGTCCTGATCCTCGCCGTCCTTGCAGGTCAGGCCGCTGCCGCTCAGCTGGGCGTAGAAATCCCGGAGGCTCTCGTATTCGCAGTAGGCATAGTAGCCATCCCGGAAATTGAACTGCAGGGGGTAGTTGTAATCCTCGCAGAAATCCACCAGTGCGTACATTTCCTCATTGGTCATCGGGTGCTCGGCGATGATCGCGCCGTCCCTGTCCACCACGCAGGCTCCGTTGTTGGTGATGGCGTAGTCGAACCGGATGCCGCCCAGCTGCTGCTTGTTGATCACGCAGTAGCCGCGGCCGGTGCTCAGCACAAATTTGCCGCCTGCGGCCTGCATCTTTTTCACGGCCTTGACCACCGCCGGGCGGGGGCAGGGCTCACCAAAGGGAACAAGGGTATTGTCGAAATCGCTTGCCAGAAGTTTATATTGCATAGTTGCTCCTATTTCAGCATCCTCACCCTCTCAGGCCGCTTCGCGTCCAGCTCTCCCAAAGGGAGAGCTTTTGACATAATCGGAAACTTCCCAAAAACTGTCAAGACCTCCCACTTTGGGGGAGGTGGCATCGCGCAAGCGATGACGGAGAGGGTGAGCCATTTTATCGTTTTGATACTGTCTAGTATAACACAAAACGCCGCTCCGGGATATCCCGAAACGGCGTTTTGACTGAATATTTTACTTTAACCGAAAATGGCTACCACGATCTGGATCCCAACACCCACAGCCGCACCGGCGGCCCAGGTCAGGCCGGTGATAAAGAGGTTCTGCTTCCAGGAGGGGTTTGCCCGCCAGAGAACGGCCAGGCCCACGCCCGCGCCGGTGCACAGCCCCGCCACCAGACTGGAAAAGCGGAGGGCTCCCTCCACATAGAGCTGGGTCAGCAGGACGCTGGCGGCACAGTTGGGGATCAGCCCCACCAGTGCGGCCACCACCGGCTGGAAGAAACCCATCCGGCCCAGAGCGTCGGCAAAGACATCCTCACCCACGCCCTCCACAATGAGGCCGAACACCAGACTGAACACAAAGATGAACACGAAGATCTCCAGCGTGTGGCGAAGGGCGGCTTTCCAGATGGGGGCGGGCTTGCCCTCTTCATCGCTGTGCTCCTCGTGGCAGTCGATCTCATCGGCGCTGCCGGTATAGCCGCCCCGCAGGCTCCTGGGCAGAACGCCCCGCAGGACAAAATCCAGCACCAGGCCCACCGCAATGGCGTAGAGCACCTTGATGACCATGAGCAGCACCAGCTTATCCCAGTAGGCAGGCATGGAGACCAGCAGCGGAACCGCTTCATCACTGGTGGCGAGGAACACGGCCATCAGTGTGCCCAGGCTGATGACCCGGGACGCATAGAAATTGGACGCAATGGCAGAGAAACCGCACTGTGGCACACAGCCCAGCAGCGCCGCCGGAACAGAGCCCCAGCGTCCGCCCCCCGCCAGAATGGCTTCGATGCGCTCGCCGTGGCGGTTCTCCACATATTCAATGAACAGATAGGCCAAAAACAGGAAGGGCAGCATCTTGGCGGTGTCCACCAGAGATTCGCCCAGAACATCCAGAAACAATTCCATTTGATACTCCAAAACAACTGTAATGTGCTTTATTGCAGTAAATTGCAATCAATTTGCATTTTCGTGCAAGGGAGATTATACACGCTTCGGATGCAAATTGCAAGAGGAATTTGCAAAAAGATTGCATTTTTGTTTTTGAGAGAACGAAAATGCCCTCTCAGTCAAGGCCGCAGGCCTTGCCAGCTCCCCCTTCGGGAGAGGTGGCAGCGCGTTCACGCTGACAGAGAGGGCGATTCATTTCAGATCAGATCTCGGCCAGGATCGCATCACCCATGGCGGTGCAGCCCAGGCAGGTGCAGCCTTCGCTCATGTTGTCGGCCGTGCGCAGGCCCTTGTCCAGCACCTTGTTCACAGCATTCTCAATGGCATCGGCCTCCTCAGCCATGCCAAAGGAGTAGCGCAGCATCATGGCGGCAGAGAGGATGCAGGCGGTGGGGTTGACGATATCCCTGCCCGCAATGTCGGGGGCCGAGCCGTGGATAGGCTCGTACAGGCCCCGGGTGCCATCGCCCAGAGAGGAGGACGGGATCATGCCGATGGAGCCGGTGATCATGGAAGCCTCATCGGAGAGGATATCGCCGAACATATTCTCGGTGACGATGACATCGAACTGCGCGGGGTTCTTTACGATCTGCATGGCGCAGTTGTCCACGAACATCTCGCTGTACTCCACGTCCGGGTACTCGGCCTGCAGGCGGTGCATCACACTGCGCCACAGGCGGCTGGTATCCAGCACGTTGGCCTTATCCACACAGCAGAGCTTTTTGCGGCGCTTCTGGGCAGTCTCGAAGCCGATGCGGCCAATGCGCTCGATCTCGTGCTCAGAGTAGGGCATGGAGTCGATGGCCTGCTTTTCGCCATTCTCGAGGGTGTGGGTCTCGTGCTTGCCGAAATACACGCCGCCGATCAGCTCCCGCACGATGATGAAGTCAATGCCCTGTGCCACGATCTCAGGCTTCAGGGGGCTGGCCGGGGCCAGCTGGGGCCAGATCTTGGCGGGGCGGTTGTTTGAGTACAGGCCCATGCCCGCGCGCAGGCGCAGCAGACCCTTTTCCGGGCGCTGCTCACCGGGCAGGCCCTCCCACTTGGGGCCGCCCACGGCACCCAGCAGGACGCTGTCCGCCGCAAGGCACTTGTCCAGCTCGTGCTGGGGCAGCGGGTCGCCGTACTTGTCAATGGCTTCGCCGCCCATGGCAGCGTCGGTGTAGTGGAAGGTGTGGCCGTACTTTTCGGCCACCTTGTCAAGCACGCGGATGGTCTGCTTGACGATCTCCGGGCTGGAGCAGTCGCCCCAGATGACAGCAATGTTTTTTTCCATGGGAAAGCTCCTTACTTCTTATTTTTGATGGACTTCATCAGGCCACCGTCGGCAATGATCTTCTGGATAAACGGCGGGAAGGGTTCCGCCTGGAAGGTCTTGCCGGTGGTCTCATCGGTGATGAGGCCGGTAGTAAAATCCACGCTGACGGTATCCCCTGCGCTGATGGCATCCACAGCCTCGGGGCACTCCATGATGGGCAGGCCGATGTTGATGCTGTTGCGGTAGAAGATGCGGGCAAAGCTCTTGGCAATGACCACCGAGATGCCCGCGGCCTTGATGGCCACGGGGGCGTGCTCACGGGAGGAGCCGCAGCCGAAGTTCCAGCCGCCCACCATAACATCGCCATCCCTGACGTTCCGGACAAAGTCCTTGTCGATATCTTCCATGCAGTGGCTGGCCAGCTCCTTAGGGTCCTGGGTGTTCAGGTGGCGGGCCGGAATGATGACATCGGTATCCACGTTATCCGGGTATTTGAAAACAGAACCTTTTGCGTTCATCGTTGTTTCTCCTTTTCGATCAGACCGTGCGGGGGTCGGTGATATAGCCGGTCAGGGCGCTGGCAGCGGCAGTGGCCGGGCTTGCCAGATAGACTTCACTCTTGACATGGCCCATGCGGCCCACAAAGTTGCGGTTGGTGGTGGAGACACAGCGCTCCCCCTCGGCCAGGATGCCCATGTAGCCGCCCAGGCAGGGGCCGCAGGTGGGGGTGGACACGATGCAGCCCGCATCAATAAAGGCCTCGGTCCAGCCGCGCAGGATGCACTCCTTATAAACCGCCATGGTGGCCGGAATGATGATGCCCCGCACGCCCTTGGCGATGTGCTTGCCCTTGAGGATGTTGTAAGCGGCCTCCATATCCTCCAGACGGCCATTGGTGCAGCTGCCGATGACCACCTGATCGATCCGGATGTCCTTTCCCTCGCTGGCGGGGTGGGTGTTCTCCGGCAGATGGGGGTAGCTGACCGTGGGCTCCAGCTTGTCCAGGTCGATCTCGATGGTCTTTTCGTATTCGGCATCCGGGTCAGCCTCGTAGTAGACCGGGGTGCGCTGGCTGCGGCCGTTCAGATACGCTCTGGTGACCTCGTCCACAGGGAAGATGCCGTTCTTGGCACCGGCCTCAATGGCCATGTTGCAGACGCAGAGGCGATCCTCCATGGTCAGGGAAGCCACGCCCGGGCCGGTGAATTCCATGGACTTGTACAGTGCGCCGTCCACACCGATCATGCCGATGATGTGCAGGATCAGGTCCTTGCCGGATACGCGGGGGCTGAACTTGCCCTTGAGCACAAACTTGATGGCAGAGGGCACCTTGAACCATGCCATGCCGGTGGCCATACCGGCGGCCATATCGGTGGAGCCCACACCGGTGGAGAATGCACCCAGTGCACCGTAGGTGCAGGTGTGGCTGTCGGCACCGATGATGCAGTCACCGGCGGTCACGATGCCTTTTTCGGGCAGGAGGGCGTGCTCAACACCCATCTGACCCACATCGTAGAAGTTGAGGATATCATACTTGTTGGCAAACTCGCGGCACTGCTTGGACTGGGTTGCGCTCTTGATGTCCTTATTGGGGACGAAGTGATCCAGCACGATGGCAATGTGCTCCTTGTCGAACACGCCGTCAAAGCCTGCCTTCTCAAACTCGTTGATGGCGACCGGGGTGGTGATATCGTTGCCCAGCACGATATCGAGCTTGGCATTGATGAGCTGGCCTGCCTTGACCTCCGGCAAACCCGCATGTGCGGCCAGAATTTTTTGCGTCAGAGTCATTCCCATAATACTCTCTCCTTTTATTTTCCATGGTCACGCTGTCCTTCGTACAACCTCTCAGTCTCGCATTCGCTCGACAGCTCCCCTAGTAGGGGAGCCCTTGGCATTGCGTAAAGCCTTGCCTCTTTGCCAAGGCCTCTCCTACTAGGAGAGGTGGCAATGCGTTAGCATTGACGGAGAGGTTGAACAGAGTATCCGTTCATCATTTACTGTTAATTGCCGAAACCAGCGCCCTGATGCCGGCGACGATGATGTCCGTGTCGGTGCCGGCACCCCAGGTCACGCTGCCATCGCCCCAGGCAAGGCCCACATAAGAAGCCGCGCGGGAGGTGCTGCCCTCGTCCAGGCTGTGCTCCGAGTAGCTTTCCAGATGGAAGTCCATCCCGGTGGCGCTCTGGATGGCGTTGGCCACAGCATCCAGACGACCATTGCCCACCGAAGTGACCACCTTGCGCTGACCGTTCAGATCCAGGGTGACCGTGGCGGTAATGCCGTTGACCTGTGCAAAGTGGGCCTCCACCACACGGAGGGGCTTTTCGCGGTTGAGGAAGCTCTCTTCGAAGATGCGGAGCACCTCTCCTGCACTCAGCTCCTTGTGGCTGTGGTCGGACACGCTCTTGACCTTGTAGCCCAGCACCTCGCGCATCTTGGGGGGCAGGTTATAGCCGTAGTTCTGTTCCAGCACAAAGCCGATACCGCCCTTGCCGCTCTGGCTGTTGATGCGGATGACATCGGCATCATAGGTGCGGCCGATATCGTGGGGGTCGATGGGGATGTAGGGGCAGGTCCAGCGGTGCTCGCCCCGCTCCTTGCGGTAGGCCATGCCCTTTGCAATGGCATCCTGATGGCTGCCCGAGAAGGCTGCAAACACCAGCTGACCGGCGTAGGGGGTGCGCTCGTAGATGTGCATCCGGGTCACGCGCTCGTAGGTAGCGCAGATCTCGGGCATATCGGAAAAGTCCAGTCTGGGGTCTACGCCGTGGCTGTACAAATTCATGGCCAGAGTCACAGCATCCACGTTGCCGGTGCGCTCACCGTTGCCGAACAGGCAGCACTCCACGCGCTGGGCTCCGGCCAGAACGGCCATTTCAGCGCAGGCAACACCGGTGCCGCGGTCGTTGTGGGGATGGGTGGAGATGATCACGCTGTCACGGTACTTGAGGTGCTTGTCGCAATACTCGATCTGGTTGGCGTAGACATGGGGCATACTCATCTCCACGGTCACCGGCAGATTGATGATCATGGGGCGGTCAGGGGTGGGCTGCATGATATCCAGCACCGCGTTGCAAACCTCCACGGCATAGTCCACCTCGGTGCCGGTAAAGCTCTCGGGGCTGTACTCAAACAGGAAGTTGCCCTCGTACTCCTGGCTCAGCTGTTTGACCAGCTTTGCGCCGTCGGTGGCGATCTTCTTGATCTCTTCCCTGCTCTTGTGGAACACCTGCTCGCGCTGGGCCACGGAGGTGGAATTATAGAAGTGGATGACTGCGCGGGGAGCACCCTTGACGGCCTCGAAGGTCTTGCGGATGATGTGGTCGCGGCACTGGGTCAGCACCTGCACGGTCACATCCTCCGGGATCATGTTTTTCTCAATCAGGGTACGCAGGAACTCGTACTCGGTATCGCTGGCGGCGGGGAACCCCACCTCGATCTCCTTGAAGCCAATCTTCACCAGCATCTGGAAGAACTCCAGTTTTTCCTCCAGGCTCATGGGCACGATCAGGGCCTGATTGCCGTCGCGCAGATCCACACTGCACCAGGCCGGGGCCTTTTCAATGTGATCCTTCTTCACCCAGCTGTCATAACCGGCGGGGACAGGGTAATATCCCGGTGCGTACTTGGTTGCGTCCATCATTCTCGTTTCCTCCAGATCCTACAATTAAAGTAAAAGGCCCTCGTCTCCAAGGCGATAAGCCTTGAGAGACGAGGGCCTGTCATTTTTTCTAACAGAGCACCCGTGGTACCACTCTCTTTGCTGGAAAACCAGCCACTCACACGATCAGCTTTTGGCGGCGAATCGCTGCCCCGGTAACGGTGGGCATCCGTCAGAGCCTACTCTCCGTTCAGCTCTGCCGCTCAGGGGCCAGTAGCCGAAACCCTCCGCACTGCCTTGCACCACCCGGCAGCTCTCTGAAGCAGAAGAAGATCGTTTTTTCCCCGTCAACGCATTTGGTCTTTGTGTTTCAAAGTGAGCTTATTGTACCAAACGCCGGATTTGCTGTCAAGAAGTTTGGCTCATATCAAAAATGAAACAAATTCACATCAGGGGCGGCACAATTTTCCAAATTTTGCGCTTTCTGTATCGAATCGCAAAGCGCTGGGGAAGCGGGGGGATGCCCACGCAAGTGAAGTCGGGTTGCGGCTCCCAGCATTCGCATCGCTTACGCTTGCGTCTTGCTGGCCGCGGCCCCAACAACAGTTCCCTGCATCCGCCACTGGCGGCGGTCGCTGTCGTTGCAGGCCATTCCATCGCCCGCCCTATTGCCTGCGGCAACAGGGTCCCACCCCAGCGGA
>OMNT01003908.1_pt1 | contig 10354 bp, 5 predicted proteins | sample 1672551 | NCBI WGS metagenome assembly OMNT01 (sample SAMEA3136698, study PRJEB25190) | human gut metagenome
CTGAAACAGGGATACAAAGAAGGAATTTATTCTCCGGTCACACAGAACGAACGGCATATGGCTGTTCTAAAAGAAAAAGAGAAGGAAGGCCGGGGAAGACTGTCAGAGCTGTTTATAAATCATACGTTTGAGTCTTTTTATCAATCGCTTGTGGTACTTTCAAATCCCAAAAGTGTTGTGAATGACCGCTATGCAAAGAAGGAAATAAAACAGCAGATTGTGCGGGCGGATCAGTTGATTTCTGTGATGAAGCAGATGATCAGAGAGACGAAACAGGCGGCAGTTTCAAGAAAAGCGATGCAGAGCATGGCAGAAAGAGTCTTATCTTGGAATCTGGAAGAGCGTAAGGATTACTTTGCAAAGTATCGCCAGTTATATGAAGAATTTCAGCAGGAAGAGGTCAGCCAGGAGAAAAAAACGGTTATTCCGGAAGCAGAATGTATTTTGTGTCCGAAGTGCGGGGGAAATCTTGTAAAAAGAAATGGGCGCTACGGCGCATTTTACGGATGCAGTAGTTATCCGAAATGCAGATATACCCTGGCCGTGAAGGAAAAGAGCTGAGAAAAAGTATTGGGAAAAAGCGTTTACAGGGCAAAAAGGTTTCCCACGGAGGTGAGAAACCAGAAAGAAGAAAATCTATGAAAACTTAACATGCGTTAAGATTGTTTTTTGGCGAACCCGAGGCATTGGTGCACCTGATGTCATCGGGCTCTTTTTTGTTTCGATATATCTTATGGTTAAGAGTATAGCGCCAGGATGTGAGGAATTTGTGATAGAAACATAAAGAAATGCTAATATTTATTAAATAAATTTATACGAAAGGTAAAAAAATATCCAAAAAAACAAAAAAACAGTAGTCAATGATTGTGATCGTCGTTATAATAAACATATATACAAATGGCATATCCCACAGAAAGGGCAGAGCGGGGAGAATGTCATTTCGCAGATCATAAAAAAGGAGAAAGTAGCATGAAAAGAAAGACATGGCAAAAGGGGTTGGCAGCGTTTCTTGCGGTAGCGTGTCTGCCGCTTGGATCTCTTTCCGTCCCGTCAGAGGTACGGGCGGCGGACCCGGCGGAGGTATCCGTTGTCGCCCAGGGGAATTCGGTCACGATTGGAAACGATTACATCAGCAGAGAGTTCTCGGTTTCGGGCGGTAAACTGAGTACGGTAAACATTACCAACAAAAGAACAGATGGCGGCGATACGGTCTTTGTTCCGGCGGCGGGAAGCGAGGAGTTTAAAATCCGCATGACAAAGAGCGGCAATGCAACAGCTCCCGAGGACAGGGAATTTGCGGCAAGCGCCCTGACCCTTCAGGAAGATCCGGTTGTAGAGGATACTACAGCTACCATCAATGATGTGGAGAAGAGCGGGCAGAAGGTTACGTTCCACTTTGCACCCTATACCTTTCAGGGCATAGAGTATACGATCAGCGAAGTGATCGTGATGTATGATGGAGACCACTTCATGCGTAAGTATATGGAGATCAGTGTTCCGGACAATCAGAAAGAGAACGCAGTGATTGATTATATTGATCTGGAATCCATGAACGTAAACAATGGAGATGCGACATGGACGATTCCGACGGATGCCGGCGGTATTGTGCAGATGGGACAATTCAAGGCGAATCTGGGACAGCCGATTTATATTCAGGGAATGTTCTTTGGATGTGAGTTTCCGGTGGCGGATAATCAGATTGCGGGAGGAACCGGTTATTCAAGATATTATACTGGAAAATCTTTTGACCGTCTTGAGCAGGACAATCAATTGACGCAGGATGGAAAATATGTGACATGGCAGACCGTGGCAGGCGCTGCGAGAAGTACAGAAAATGCGGTTGTTCAGGCAGACTTTTTCGAGTACATTAAGTCCATTGCCACGCCGTCTGAGTTCCGGATTCAGTACAACTCCTGGTTTGACAATATGATGCGTATTGATGATGAGAACATTCTGGAATCCTTCATTGAGATTGACCGTGAACTGAATCAGGCGGAGGTTCGCCCGCTCGATTCTTATGTAGTGGATGACGGATGGGTAAATTACAATGACACAAGCGTTGTAGATGCGGTGCGGGCAGGCACGACCCTGAATCAGAGTGGTTTCTGGGAGTTTAACAGCAAGTTCCCGCAAGGGTTGACCCCTTCCAGTACCCTGGTTCATAATTTCGGCAGTAACTTTGGCGTCTGGGTAGGACCGAGAGGCGGCTATAACTTCTATGGTTCCCTGGCAAATATCCTGGTGAAATCAGGCAAGGGAAGCAAGGCGGGCGGTTCGATTGACGTTGCAGACCGTACATACGTGAGAAATTTCACGGACATGGCAACGAAATGGATGAAAGAATATGGAGTCAATTACTGGAAATGGGATGGATTCGCGGATAATGCACAGTATGGAGCATTTCCGGCGAACGACGGCGTTCCGGGATATGCGAACCGTCATATGACAGGCGGCTATCAGAATATGTATCATGTAACCGATCTCTGGGAGGCATGGATCGACCTGATGGAGGAGGTTCGCCAGTGCGAGAAGGAGAATAATATTAAGAATCTCTGGATTTCTCTGACCTGTTATGTAAATCCAAGTCCGTGGTATTTACAGTGGGCGAACTCTGTATGGCTACAGTGTACGCACGACCAGAATGATGCAGGTTCCAGCTCCAGTAAGATGGACAGACAGATGACTTACCGTGACGCGGCTTATTATGATTTCCTGAAGAATCATGAGTTCCAGTTCCCGCTTTCCAATATCTATAACCACGATCCGGTATATGGAAAAGAAGGAACGGGTATGAACAAAAATACAGCAACGGATGAACAGTTTAAGAATTATCTGTATATGCTGGCAACCCGTGGTACAGCTTTCTGGGAGCTGTATTTCTCAGACAGCATCATGACGGATGGCAAATATGAAGTTGCAGGTGAATTCCTTGCATGGGCGGAGGAAAACTACCATATGCTGAAGAATTCCAAAATGTTTGGGGAATCACCGAACACGGGAACCGTTCTGGGAGGCTCCTCCAATGGAACACAGAATGCCTATGGATATTCCTGTTTTGATGGAACCGATGGTATCATGTCCTTCCGTAACTCTGCAACGACGGAAAAAAGTGTAACGATTAATTTTGACCGGACGCTTGGAGTTCCGGAAAATGCAGGAACCCTTAAATATCATATCGAACATTCCCATAATCTTACGCCGGGAACCCCGGCTACGGGCGAGCTGGTTTATGGACAGAGCTATACGTTTACGTTACAGCCGGATGAAGTCCGTATTCTGCGCGTCTCTGAGGATGGAGATACTACAGCGCCGGAAATTGCAAGGGCATACAGCGATGGCGCGAATGGAATTACAGTTAAATTTAATGAGAAAGTAAATGCAGGAACGTTCCAGGTGAACGGAAATGCCGTTACGTCCGCAGAGGCGGGCGCTGATGGACTGACCTTCCATCTGACGGCGGCAGCAGGAACTCTGAAAGATGACAGCATGGTTGTCGTTACGGCGGAAGGCGGACATGACCTGGCAGGAAATGCACTGGAAGAGAATACGGCGTCCTTTGTCTATCATAAGGACAATCTGGTAGCGGACAGCACAGGACTGGTAACGGAATCCACAGTGATCAAAGAAGCGCAGGATGCTTTAAATGGGAAGAATGGCTTTACGGTATCCGCAGAGGTTTATACCATATCGACCGGTACGGTACTGGCACAGGGCGATGCGTATGCGCTTGGCATTGCAGAAGATGGAACTGCATATTTCACTTTGAATGGAGTGACAGCAGTTTCCAAAACACAGGTGAACGATGGCGCAGGCCATACGATCACAGGTGTAAAAGAGAACAACGGTATTATGAAGATTTATATCGACGGACAGCTTGAGGGTTCCGGATATCGTGCGGAAAACAGATACTATGAAGTAGAGGGGGCTGATATCGTCATCGGAAATGAGGACTTTGTCGGTGTCGTGAATGCAAAGGTTCAGGATAAAGCGCTTGGATATGATGTAGTGGCAGAACAGTTCGGAGAGGATCCGGCAGTACCTGGCGGAGAGCAGAACTGGGCGGCAGGAAAAGACGTTACCGCAAAATGGACTTCGGATAACAGCAGTGCGGAAAAAGGCGGCGACCGTCCGATGAGCATGGCCGTCGACCGTACGAAGGATACGAGCAATTATGGTGAATTCGGCGCTGATGGCAATTCGGCTTCCTCTTATATGGAAGTAGATTTGGGAGAAGTAAAAGAAGTATCAAAGGTTAACCTGTACCGTTACTGGGCTGATGGCAGAACCTATGCGGGAACGGTAATCGCATTGTCCGAGACGGCTGATTTCGCGAATAAGACCATCGTTTACAACTCAGATGCGGCAAACTTCCACGGACTTGGCGCAGGAACAGATGCGACTTATGCAGAGACAGCGAATGGAAAGAGCATTGTTCTGGATCAGACTGTAAATGCAAGATATGTACGTGTATATATGCACGGCAAGAGCGATGGAAGCGGAACGACAAACCATGTGGTAGAGCTTGAGGTCATCGGAACACAGTCTGTCGGAGAAGCAAGTTATGCGTCTGTTGATGCGGCAATTACAGTCGCAAACGGCTTAAACAAAGCGGACTATAAAGATTTCTCTGCGGTTGATGCAGCCGTTGCGGCGGTTGTAAGAGGAAAAGATGCAGCGCACCAGGCAGAAGTCAATGCGATGGCGGCAGCTATTTTCCGTGCGGTATCCACACTTGAGAAAACCACTGCGAAGAAGCTGGAAGATGCGCTGAAAAAGGCGCAGGCAGAAAATCTGGACGGCTATACGGAGGCAAGTATCGCAGCGTACAGAAAGATTCTTGCGGATGCGGAAAAGGTTCTGAGGGATTCGGCAGCGACAGAAGCGGCGAAGGCACAGGCTCTTGCAAAGGTAAGCGCTGCGAAAAATGTACTGGTAGTCAAGGGGGAAGAACCAAAGGATACAGCGGCGGCAAAGAAAGCGCTTGAAGGACTTCTTGGGCAGGCGGCGGCTTATCAGGATGCTTCGAAATATACAAAAGAAAGCTGGGCGGCGTTCCAGAAAGCCCTGGCAGACGCAAAGCAGGTACAGGGAAATGCTGTAAGTACAAAAGCACAGTTGGAGGCAGCGGGGAATGCGTTAAAGGCAGCAATCCAGGCGCTGAAACCGGCAGAACCGCCAGTGGAGCAAGGAAAGGTTTACGAGAAAGGCGGCTACTGCTATAAAGTAACCAGTCTTTCAAAACAGACGGTGGAAGTGACCGGAATCAAAAATCCGAAACTTACGAAGGTTACGATTTATAATGCGGTAAATCTCGGAGGAAAAGATTATAAGGTGACGTCTGTCAAAGCGTCTGCATTTAAGAAAAATAAAAAGGTGACAAGCGTTCAGATCGGAAAGAATGTGGCGAAGATTGGCGACAGTGCATTGGAAGGATGTACAAAGCTGAAAAAAGTTACGATTAAGAGTACGAATCTTACGCAGATTGGGAAAAAGGCGTTTGCAGGCTGTGCGAAGCTGAAAAATATCACGATTAAGAGTGCGAAGCTGAAGAAAGTAGGAAAGAATGCTTTCAAAGGCATTTACAAGAAGGCAGTGATTAAAGTTCCTGCTGCGAAGTATAAGAAATACAAAAAACTTCTGGCAAAGAAAGGCCAGAAAAAGACAGTCACAATCAAAAAATAAAGCTTACGGGAAGAGTTCCGGGATGAAAGTCCCGGAGCTTTTTTTCATTTTACAAGAATTTTACGAAAATCGGTAATGGATTTTATCTTAGAAAGGCATAATGATATTAAGGTCAAAAGACGCCATAGATAAAAAGGAGGGATGGGGCGTATGGACATTTTTGACGTATTGACCCTGACAGGCGGTTTATGTCTGTTTTTGTTTGGTATGAATGTGATGGGCGAAGCTCTGGAGCGCAGGGCGGGGGACAGGCTGCGCAGTCTGATCGGAAAAATGACGACAAAAAAGATGGCGGGGCTTTTGACGGGGCTGGGTGTGACTGCCGTAATACAAAGCTCATCCGCTACCACAGTTATGGTGGTAGGTTTTGTAAATTCCGGCCTGATGAGCTTAAAACAGGCCATTAATGTGATTATGGGGGCGAACATAGGAACGACGGTAACGGCATGGATTTTGAGTCTTGCGGGAATTGACAGTGGAAATCTGTTTGTTCAGTTTTTAAAGCCGTCGTCTTTTACGCCGGTTCTGGCGCTGATTGGTATTGTATATTACATGTTTTATAAGGATACAAAGAAAAAGGATACCGGCATGATTCTGCTTGGCTTTGCCACGCTGATGTTCGGAATGGAGACCATGTCGGGAGCCGTTGCAGGACTTGGGGACGTACCGGAGTTTCAGAGGCTTTTTATCCTCTTTAAAAATCCGGTTCTCGGTGTGCTGGCGGGGGCTGTTCTCACGGCAATCATCCAGTCAAGCTCTGCATCGGTGGGAATTGTGCAGGCGCTCGCCGTAACGGGACAGGTTTCTTATGGAGCTGTGATTCCGATTATCATGGGACAGAATATCGGTACGTGTATTACGGCCATGCTCTCTTCGGTGGGGGCAAATAAGAATGCCAAAAGGGCGGCAATGGTACATCTGTCTTTTAACGTCATCGGGACGGCCGTATGGCTTACGGTTTTCTGTATCGTAAAAGCGGTGTTTGCTCCGGTTCTGCTCGACGCCCCGGCGTCGCTCTTTGGAATCGCGGCGGCACATTCGGTATTTAATCTTCTTTGTACCATGCTGATTCTGCCTGTGTCGGGGGGGCTGGAGAAACTGGTGACGTATCTGGTACCTGACGCCAAACATCCAGAGGAATATACAGAGCTGGATGAACGTCTGCTGGCAGCTCCGTCTGTTGCGCTGAAACGCTGCCGTGAGGTTACGGAAGAAATGGCGGACGGTTCGGTGGGGGCGCTAAAGGACGGGCTTGCCGTCCTGCGTGAATATACGCCGGAGCTGGCGGAAAAAATTTACAGGGCGGAAGAGCATAGCGACCATTATGAAGACATTTTAGGGAAATACCTTGTAAAACTGAGCACCCTGCCGATCAGCGGGGCAGACAGTGTGGAGGCGGCCAGGCTCCTGAAAGTGATCGGTGATTTTGAAAGGATTTCCGATCATGCGGTAAACCTTGTGGAGTCAGCCAGAGAACTGCGGAACAAGGATTTAAAACTGTCAAAGGACGCCCAAAAGGAACTGGAGGTTCTGTCCGCAGCAGTCAATGAAATTCTGGATCTTTCCAGAGACGCGTTTTTGAAAAATGATTTCAGCGCCGCAGGGATGGTGGAACCATTGGAAAAGGTCATTGACGATTTGAAAGAAAAAATACGCACCCGGCATATCCTGCGGCTTCAGAAAGGAACATGCAGCATTGAAGCTGGCTTTGTGTGGTCCGATCTGCTCACAAATCTTGGGAGAACCTCGGCGCACTGTGCAAATGTGGCGGGCTGTATCCTGGACATCTCTCCGGAAAGCCGGAGCCTGTACGGGGGCGCGCATGAGGAGAGGGAGGATCATGAGGCGTTCAGAAGCAAATATAAAGCATTTGCAAGAAAGTACATGCTGGAAGAATAGAAAGACAGACGCGACTGTGAAGATACTGAACAGTTACAGACAGACGTTGGAGAACAGATGGCAGCCCTGTAAAAAGCGTTTTTCGCACAGGGCTGCCTGATTTTTAGTTTTTGTTCAGATCTTTAAAGTGAAACTGTTTCTTCCCGGAGGCATAATCGCCTACGATCTGCCCGTTTCCAAACAACTGATATTTATAGGTTACCAGACCCTCCAGACCTACGGGGCCTCTGGCGTGTATCTTCCCGGTGCTGATGCCGACCTCGGCGCCGAAGCCATAGCGGAATCCGTCTGCGAAGCGGGTGGAGCAGTTCTGGTAGACCCCGGCGGAATCCACGAGCTGCATGAATTTCAGGGCATGTTCTTTGTTTTCTGTGATAATGCAGTCGGTGTGATGGGAGCCGAAATGATTGATGTGAGCCACGGCTTCCTCCAGGCTGTCCACCAGTTTGACAGAAAGCGTCAGAGCCAGATATTCCGTGTCAAAGTCCTCATCCCCCATGATTTCACAGGAGAGAAGGGACGCCGCTTCTTCTGTTCCCCGGAGCTTCACACCGGCTCCTTCCAGAGCCTTTTTGGCAGCGGGGAGGAAATCGGCGGCAATCTTCCGGTTTACGAGAAGCGTCTCGGCCGCATTGCAGGCGGCGGTATACTGTGTCTTGGCGTCCACGAGAATCGGAAGCGCCTTTTCCATATCGTAAGATTCATCGACGTAAATGTGACAGACGCCGTCCGCATGACCCATCACGGGAATTTTCGTATGATTCATAATATACTGCACGAACTGGTTCGAACCTCTGGGGATCAGGAGATCTACGCAGTCATGGCAGGAGAGCAGTTCGTCGATTTCATTGTGCAGCTCTGCCTGAAGCATACAGCCCTTTGGAAGGCCGCACGACGTAACGGCGTCATAAATGAGACGGAAAAGCGCCTTGTTTGTGCGTGCCGTTTCTTTTCCGCCTTTTAAGACAGCGCAGTTTCCGCTTTTGATACAAAGGGAGGAAATCTGTACCAGTGCGTCCGGTCTGGCCTCAAAGATGATACCGATTACGCCGATGGGGCAGGTCGTGCGGTAAAGGGTCAACCCTTCGTCAAGCTCTCTGGCAAGCTGAATCTGAGAGAGCGGGTCGGGAAGGTTTTTCAGTTCTTCGATACCGGCCAGAACGTCTGCCAGCTTATGTTCGTCAAATTTCAGCCGCTTCATGACAGCGGGAGCAATGCCTGCCTGTGCGGCAGCCTCCATATCTTCACGGTTTGCCGAAAAGATTTCTTCTTTCTGCGCAGATAAAGCCGCCGCCACAGCCGCCAGCGCCTGATTTCGCGTTTCCAGGGACAGCGCCGCCATCGCAGGGCTGTCCTCTTTCATTTTCTTTACTTCGGTTCTAATATCCATAAGTGCTCCTTTCTATTGTGCGAGCGTTTTTACAAGTGTGTCGATTTTGATTTTATATCTATTGTTCCCTGGTTCATATTATAGAAGAGATGCGGAAAATGTGCAATCGGTATTCGAAAATAGTTTCCGGGGCAGTTTCCAGCGGGAGTTGAAAAGAAGAAAAAGGAAATGACATCATAAACGGTAAAGATATTATTTTTTGTTACCAGTAGAAAAATTTTACAAATAGTAGTATCATAAGAACATGAAACAAGAAAACTATTTTGTATGGGAGGGATTTCATGAAGAGAATGAGAAGAATGTGCGCTCTTGTATTGGGGACAACGATGCTGTTTGGCAATGTCGGATATTCCGCTATTGTGGGGAAAAAAGCAAAATAAAAGATTGGTTTTGAGAGGAGGATTCTTATGAATCAAAAAAAGAGAGTCACATGGTTTCTTTTCAGCGTATGCGTTCTGTGTATGCTATTCGCTGTACCAGTGGAGGCGAAAGGAAAAAAGCCAGCAAGTAAAAACGTGCCGAAGAAGATCGTGCTGAACCAGAAGGAAATCCTGATGTATCCAGGAGAAGAGAAGAAGGTGGCTGTAGAACTGGTAAAGCCGGAAGAAGCGTCGCCGGACGTCACCTGGAAGTCGAAAAAGAAAGCCGTAGCGTCCGTATCGAAAGAAGGAAAAATCCGGGCGAAAAAACCCGGAAAAGCGGTCATCACAGCGGTTTCAAAAAAGAACCCGAACGTGATGGCGGCGATAAAGGTGAAGGTGAAAAAGAGACCCGAGAAGAGAGAGAAGGAATGCGGTTTTGAGGGGAAAAGTTATTCATATACAGGAGGCGGAATAGAGAATGATTATGCAAGAGAGAAATATCCGACACCGGTTATTTTCAGAAGCAAAGGGGACATCTTCGCTTATGCAGAGGAAGCATATGAAGAGTATTATAGTCATTGGCCCAATAAAAAGAAATATGCAAGTATCAGGGGACGTTATCAGAGCAGAAGAAGAGCGGTACGGAGCATAGAACATAGCTTTTTGTCGAAATATTTCAAAATGGATTTTCAGAAGGAGAGCCTTGTTGTTTTCTTTAACCGTAGTTGTGATGTGGTATCTTTGCAGACCAAATTTGATGCGGAAGGTAAGCTTCGGGCAACTGCAAAGTTTCGGTATTATCCACCACAACCGGAGGAGCCGGGGACACTCAGACCGGCTGTTATTACTTATCATGCGACAGTTTTAAAACTCCGCAGACAGGATGAAGCGATGATTGACTATTATGAGTTCGAGAGAGAAGAAGCGCCGCAGGCAGAGTAGTGAAGAGTCTGCCGGATGACAGATGAGAGAGTTTCAAGTTTTGTGTAAACAGTAAAAACTGATATAAGATATGTTATTA
>OMNT01003921.1_pt1 | contig 10326 bp, 3 predicted proteins | sample 1672551 | NCBI WGS metagenome assembly OMNT01 (sample SAMEA3136698, study PRJEB25190) | human gut metagenome
AAAGACTCTCTACCTCTGCATATCGAACATTCACCACAGCCTCTGTCGTGGCGTCATACCCCAGAAGCTTTCCGGTTACTTTCACTTCCCCTGTCGAAGCTATCTCATCGTCCGGGATCGTATCCCATTTCACTTTTGCCGTTCCCTTCGTTCCATCTGTAAACGTAACGGCAACCTCTGTCGGCATCTGCGGGATTTTTCCTACCGTCGTTTCAACCGCAACGCTTTCTGTCTGTGCTATCTCTTTCTGCTCTTTCTTATAAACCGACAGCTTTGCGGCATACTTCTCTCCCACTTCTTTGCTTCCGATTTGAATTCGGTTTCCTGCCGTATCCGCGAGTGCAAAGGACAGAATATTTCCTTCCGATTCCCCCTGCTTAAATTGCTTTAACAGATGCGTGACATCTACCGTGACCTCTCTCTGCTCATTTGCCAGAGAAAACTCACCGGAAATCGCCGTGGTATTTTCCATATTTTCTGCATCATAGGAAAGCGAAGGCTGGTTCCACCAGGTAAGGGTTCCGTCATCCGTGCGGTTGCCGTTCGTATCCTCCCGGCCGCTTCCCTCCGTCCAGTCTGACTCTGCCAGGCTTACCCGTATCCTGTCCTGGGACGCATTTCCGGCTGCTCTTTTCATGTAAACCAGCGATAAATAGGCGCTGTCAATATCCTCTCCGTTTTCCTGTAAGTCAAACGCTGAAAGATCATACTGCAAATATCCGATTTTACAATCGTAGCTGTCGTAAGGTCTGTTTCCTTCTCCAAAGAGTCCCTGCTCTGTATTACCCTGCAACTGAAGAAAGGCTTCTCCGCCATAATTTTTATCCGCCTCGTCCTTCCAGGATTGGATATTCGCATCCTGCGCCGGAAGAATCCCTTCCCTGCGTTCCAGCGCGTCTTTCCGCGACGCAAATTCTCCAAGCTTATCTCCTGCAAACGGGACTACGAGCACCTTACTGCCATGCCTGTCATTTCCGTAATCTTCTTCTTTCTCCACATCTATGACTGCAAAAGTCATAGCCTTCAACGTTCCATCCTCAATATATACGTTGGGACGTTCCAGTTTTCTCCAGTTGTTCATCGTACCGTCTGTATAACTGAGAAATTCCTGGCCCGGCGTATAGGCCGAACCCGGATGCAGCGTCCAGTTATGGATTCCATCATCAGAGGTCAGATAATACGCATAACGGGTATCCCATTTATTCGCGATACAATGATACAGGCCATCCGAATACCAGATCACCGGATCCTCGACATTTTCATGGGACATCCCCGGAACCTTCCACCATAATTTTTCTTCTACCACTTCCCAGGGTCCTTCAATCGAATCCGCAATTGCAAGATCTCCGTTCCGGTTGGTCGCTTCGTAACGGCCATCCGGTCTCACCATAATGCTGATATTCGAAAGTCCGAACCGATTGGTGTCCACATTCATTTTCCCGATATGCGTCCATTCCCCCGTCAGGCTGTCTGACAGATGAAACGTACCATTCACCGCATCACCGTTCCTGCCCACGTCGCTCACGGAAATGGCATACTTATACTGTCCATAGACAGGATCCTTTTCACTCAGTTTAAACGCAAAGACATTGTGTCCCGCCCCATCATAATAATCCGGCCAGATGGGACCTTCATCTACATAAGGACCATACAAATTGTCGCTGACCGCACGGATGGCCTGTGAGCCGCGCCATCCAAGATACCCGTCCTGCTCGCTTCCCCAGTGCCCGCCATTCTGTGCCCAGCGGCTGGCAAACATATAATATTTCCCTGTCTCCTCATCCTTGATAATGCCCCCATCCCAGTAGCAGTAATCGGACATATCTTGATCTTCCAGGCCGTTGCTCTGATCGCGGGCGCCCACATCCGCCGCGCCCCAGCATTCCTCTGACAGCTCTCCAATGATCGGCATTGGCAAAAAGCAGTCCATATACTGGTTGATTTCCGACTCACTGTCAGAAAGAGAAACATCAGCCGCCGTACTGGTAAGCACAGCCGCAGGGACTGCCGACCACGCCATCATTCCTGCCATTCCAAAAGAGATTGCCCTTTGTAATATTTTCCTCATATTCTTTCCTCCATTACCATAGAATTCCATGCAAATTCTTCTTTTTTACACAATACCGCAGTGAATCTCCTCACTGCGGTATTTTCCTGTCACAAGCTCTATCCGGTTATTTCTTTTTATAAATAACCTTTTTTCCAGCGCTCTTCATTGCCTTTTTCAGTTTTTTCAGGTTCTTATTTGACATTTTCTTCGGAACCGTGATCTTACAACTCTTCTTGATTCCGGTAAACGCCCTGCTTCCGATCTTCGGAGCTTTTGTTCCCATAAACCGAATCGCTTTCAGCTTCGCGCATCCATAGAAGCTCTTTGCGCCGATGCTCTTGATATTCTTTCCGATGACTAACGTTTTCAGGGTCTTATTTTTCTGGAATACCCTCTTATTGATTGCCGTTACCTTGAACGTATAGCCATCCTTCTTCACCGTCTGCGGAATGGTAACTTTACTCTTCTTTTTCAGAAGCTTACTTACCGTTACCGTGCCATTCTTTGCGTCAGACTTTGTAACCTTGTACTGTAAAATACCTGCGGTGAAAGTCGTTCCTGCTGCCGGAACTTTCACGGTAATATCCGCTTTTTTCAGTCCCGCCTGTGCTTCCTGCAAAGCTTTGAATGCCGCGTCGATCTGCGCCTGCGTTGCATTCTGGTTTTTCAGAACCTCCTCCGCATCTGCCAGAGCTTTACGGAACAGCGCCACGCTCTCCTCGGTATAACCCGACAGGTCTGCTTTCTTTGCCCCGTCAAGCAAATCTGTCAGAGCTTTGTTATCCCCAGGAACAGACATCGTTTTTTCTGTTACTGTAATATGGATAGTAGCCGCAATCGCCGCGTCTGCCGCACTTGCTGCTGTAATATCTGCTTCTCCCACCGAGACCGCCGTTACCACGCCGTCTGCATCCACAGATGCGATCTCCGGATTCGAAGAAGTATAGATCACGCTTCCTGTCGCATCTTCCGGCGTCACCGTTGCCACGATCGTATACATATCTTCCACTTTCATGGTCACAGCGCTGTCCTGTACGGTAATGCCTGTGATCTCTTTTATCTTGTCTTTTTCCACCGTAACCGGAATATCCAGACTCTTGTCACCACATACTGCCGTTATGATAACTTCGCCAGCTCCTCTTGCAGTTACCATTCCGGTTGTCTCATCCACGACTGCAATCTTGCTGTCACTCGATCTGTATTCGACAGCCTCGTCCCCCGCTGCGTAGAACGGAACCTTTCCTGCCAGAACCTGTGCGCTTTCTCCCAGTTTCAGATCGAGCGGCGGCGTGTAAGAGCGGAGTCCTTCTAATTCTGCCGCCGGATTTACCCGGTCAAAGTCAAGCCACAGCGCCACGCTTTCATCCGTCGACGGTATGCTTCTCTCATTCAGCTCTTCTTTTGTCAATGCCTTATTGTATACCCGGATATTGTAAAGGCTCGTCTTTGAGGTACGGCTTGTAACTTCCGGACAATACCCGATTCCCAGCGGATAGCCGGATGCTGCCACTGGTCCGACGTCACTTGTAACGGTCAGCGCTTCTTTTCCTTCCAGATAGAGAGAAATTGTTTTTTCTTCTCCATTATAAATGGCTGCCACATGAAGCTTCTGGTTCATCTGCGCATCTGTCAAAGAAACCGCCACTGTCTGCCACTCGCCGGAATCCGCATTTTTAGTAAAGAAATCCAGACATTTGGAGTTAAAGCGGAAGGCTGTAGAGTTATCCCCCTTCGATGCGATCATATTGTATTCACTGTTCCCTGAGCCAAAACCATTCGGATTTACGACTGCTTCAATCGTAAAGGAATTCGTTCCGCCGATCGTCGCATTAAATTTCTCATTTGCTCCGTCTCCTGCTACATTTGCATATCCCTCATACGCTGTCATTTCGCCCTTTTGTACGATCTTCGCTGTTTTGGAAGAAGCTATCGAAAATCCTCTTTCCGTATCTTCCACAGTCTTTGTTCCCTGAAGCTTCTTTGCCAGCGCCAGGGCTTCCTGAACCTTTTCATAACGTCCTTCGGTCACCTGTGCCTTTTCCTCATCAGAAAGAACCTCATATGCGTCTGCCATAGCCTGGAATTTCTGTACATCCTCCCCGCTTAAAGAATCTGCGGTAATTCCATCAATCTGCTCAATCAGATCAGACATATCCGGAATGCTTTCTGCCCGGTAAGGACGGGTCGCATCCATTACATCCGTCTCTGCCGTTGTGTACGGAACCATCGTATATTCATAGGTATAAGCTCTGTCATCCGGCAGCAGATAGTTATTCAGTGTCCAGGGGCCGCAGCTCGCATTTCCTGTTCCGATCGAACGGTAATTCACGGTAAGAATCGTCTCATCCAGTTTTGTCAGCTCGTAAGGATGCTGTGCCTGCTGCAAATCCATCACATCAAAGTGCAGTGCGGAGGCTTCCACGCCGTCCACGGAAGCGATCGCCATAGCTCCCTTCTTCCCCTGTCCTGTCACAGTGAAACATTTGACTCCCGTCATCGTCCCGGTATCCTGCGTATCCAGATACGGATAGAACATCTCGGAGACAGTTGTATTATAGATTCCGGCTCTTGCAAAATCCTCTCTGTCCCACATAGCCTCTACCGGGCCGTTTCCATACCAGGTTACATTTTCATAACCTGCCGGAAGTTTCATCACCGTACCGATACGGATAAATCCTGTCAGTCCTGTATTCTGGCTTGCATCCACGCTCGCTTTCACCGTAACTGCGCCGCTTCCATCTACCGTATAGATCATCTGCTGACGCAGATTTTCATTGTTCGAATTAAGAGTGACTGCAATTTCCGTCTGTCCTTTCTCATTTTTCCGTTTCTCGATTTTGGATGCTCCTGTAACCCTGACATCCATCCATCCTCTGTCATATCCGCCTTCGTTCACATCATTATTGGTCTGTGCTCTCCAGTAGTTCGGCACCGGGCCTTCTGTCATAAGAACTTCATTTTTCCATGTATAATCCCGAATGGCTCCTGTCGCACGGTCGATCTTAAAGCTGAAATCCTCACCGGATACGATAAGCGCTTCTGATTTGCTGTCATCCACCGTCACATTTGTATTTACCGTCTTTGCAACTTTTCTTACGCCTCCCGGAACTTTGAACTGCTCGTACGCCACCTCATGTCCCGCTTCTGCCCACAGCGTATTTTCTTTTAAGGAAACAGAGAGATTCAGATAATATTCTGCTCCTTCTTTTCTGTTCTCTGGCATGGAAGCCGCATAAGGAACCGTAATCGTTCCGTTTTCTCTTCCAGCTATGTTTGTATCTTCCACGGTTCCGCTGCCGATCACCTTTCCATCCTCCAGCAGCGACCAGGTCACGTCGAACTCATTCAGGTTCAGGAAATTGTTCTCATTATAAACATGAATCTTTCCCTCTGCCACTTCGCTTTCATCTGCCGTAAACCATACGCTCTGATACTGATATTTCACTTCATACAGCTCCGGCTGTACATCTCTGTCCGGAGATACCAGACCATTGACACAGAAAGAATTGTCATTCGGAGATTCCCCGCTATCACCACCGTAGCAGTAATATTTTCCTTCCGCTTCTTTTTTATAAAGATTCTGATGTGCGAAATCTTCTGCAAAATAGTCATATGCCCCGTCCACAGAAGCCGTCAGGTTCTCAAAATCTGCCCACAGCAGCACATCCTCTGCATCTGCTTTGATTCCAGGATTTACACTCCTCTGTGCCGTCAGTTCTTCTCCTGTCAGCGCTTTTGTATAAATACGTCCCAGAGAAATCTCACCGTCAAAATTCGTGCCCTTATCTGCGCTGTAGCCAATTCCCAGTTTTACACTGCTGGATGAAATATTGCTGTTTCCTGTACCGGAAGCAATCTTCGTCCCGTCGCAGTAAAGTTCAATCGCTCCCTGATTGTATACTGCCGCCACCTGATGCCAGTTATTTACCCAGTTACCCGGCAGGGGCGTAGAAATTGCATTCCACTGATTGCCTGCGCTTTCTTCATATGCGAAAAATTCAAGTTCATCGCCGTCTGCATTTGTCTTTAAGGCAAACTGTTTATCTCCTTTTGCCATCAGAATCTGATTTCCCTTTTTCGAAGCCGGCTTACAGATGACTTCTACAGTGAATGTTTTTCCGCTTCCTGAAAGTTTCTCATTGTATGCAGGACTGTCAAACAATACATAGCCCTTTACGCTCTTACCTGAAACGGATCCGGTATCTGCTGTTTCACGGATTTCTCTAATATTCGCAGAACCTTCCACGCCTTCTGCCGCTTCTGTCAAACTATAAACCTTCGGAAGAGCGAGCAGCCTGGACTGATCGACCCAGTCCCATATGAAGCCGCCCAGCATATTGTCGGAACTTCGAACGAGATCCCAGTATTCTTTCAGATTTCCTACTGCATTTCCCATCGCATGGTCATATTCGCACATGACATAGGGCATATTACGCCGTGTCCAGGATTCTACCGTCCCCAGGTTCGGATACATGTTACTTCCCATATCTGTGCCGTTCTGGTCATTGGAACTCTCACTATGCACAGGTCTCGTCGCATCGTTATTCTTAAAATACCAGATCAGATCATAGAACATATAATCCGCGTAATCTGCACGGCTGCTATAATGATTTTCATTTCCCGTAGACCACATAACAATTGCCGTGCGGTTTTTCAATCTTTCAAAAGCAGTCACAGTTCTGTCCATCGCCAGGCTTTTGAATTTTTTCTGTTCATCGCCGTTGTTCATCAGCGCATGGGATTCCAGATTTGTCTCACCCATCATATACAATCCATATTTGTCACACAAATAATACAAATATTCATCATTGCTGTAATGAGAAGTACGGATGGCATTCAGATTATACTGCTTCATAATCTTTACATCCTCTTCCTGTGTTTCTTCCGGAACATATTTTCCATACACCGGATCGCTGTCGTGACGGTTCGTTCCTTTCAGAAGAAGATTCTTTCCGTTAATCTTAATCGGAATATATTCCGAATCCTGTGTGGTTTTGTTTCCCCACTCATACCTGTCAACCTGCGTACTGGTAAACTCAATTTCCCGGAAACCGAGCTGCTGGGAAACGCTTCCCATATATGCGCCGGAAACGGAGTCATAAAGAGAAAGTACCAGGGTATAAAGGTTCGGCGTCTCTGCCGACCAGAGCTTTGGAGAAAGAACCAGCTTTTCTGCTGTCTGGGTACTCTTTCCGTCTGTATTTCCCTCTGCTGCCGGAATTTCCCCCATATCCAGCGTGACGCCATTTACAAACATCTGTCCATCTTCGTCATACAGGCGGGCGTCTACTTTATACCCGTTCGCTGCGCTGGAGGACGCATTGGCTACGTCCACGCCCAGTTTTAAGGATGCGTTCTGATAATTCTCATCCAGGTCTGTGACGACCGTATAATCCTGGATGTGTACCAGCGGCGCCGCATACAGATATACGTCGCGGAAAATACCGCCGTCATAGAACATATCCTGATCCTCCATCCAGGTTCCATCACAGAATTTATGTACCTTCACCGCCAGCAGGTTATCCTTCCCATTCTCTGTCAGATAATCGGTAATATCAAAGCTGTGCGGACTGTAGCTATCCTCGCTGTAACCCACTTCTTTTCCATTCACATAGACATAGTAAGCGGATTCTACACCCTGGAAGGAAATATAAATTCTTCCATCCGCACTCTTCAAATCATCACTCACGTCAAAACTCTTGCGGTATAAGCCCACCGGATTATAATTTACCGGCGCTTCCGGGCAGCGGTTCTTTGTATCCGGATCGTAGGCGCTCTGCCACGGCATCTGCGTATTCGTATAAATCGAAAAATCAAACCCCTGTCCTGTCCAACTGCACGGAAGTGTCAATCCTGATTTCCATTCATCTGCTGCATTCGGAGTATAATCTGTCCGGTAAAAATCCTGATACTTCTCACCCTGCGCCAATTCCTGATTCCGGAGAACCACCAGCGACCAGTCCGTTACAGACTGATCCTGACCTGTCAGAAACTGTACATATTTCGAAGCATCCTTTTTATAATCCCTGGCCCCTGTAATGGCTTTCTCCACCGTGTCATAAACAACACTGGTCGTTGCAAATGCGCTTGCCTCTTCCCGGTTGATTCCATAAATCTCCGCGCCTTTTACCCAGGAACCGTTTACATCCTCATACTCGGTCCCCGTCCATTCTTTGTGGGTAAACTTACTGTCATTCACATTGCTGCTGACTTTTGAAGTCATTTCAGGAATGCCTGCTCCCTCTCTCCAGGGCGTCCGGTATTCCTCGCTGGTGTTCGCTTCCGCCGCCTGTACGCGCATCGGCGCCGCATACGCCGCATTTCCTGCAAGCATGGAAAATGCTAACATAAACGATATCACTTTTTTACACTTCATACTTCTTTTCCCCTTTTCTTTTGCCTGCTCTTTTGGGCACATTGCCTATATAAGCAGGTTTTTTTTCGCTGTTCATGCTATTTATCACTATAATAACGCTTTTTTTCTATTTAAACTAGATAAATTTTTAGTAAAAGTACCCCAATTTTTTACACTTTTTCTTTTTTCAAAGGTTCTCTCATCAAAGAGCGCTCTCTACAAACCCATAAAAAAAGACAAGTATTTCCCAAATTCTGTCTTTCATCTTTTCAGATTGAAAAACTCAGAAAATACTCATCTTAAGAAGGATACTATGTATGAAACTTTTATGCAATGTTTGTTAAATGCTTTCGTAATCCGAAACGCTGCACCGTTCCGTCAATGTCAACGGTAAAACCACTTTATAAGGAATTCTCTGCGTATCTTCCATGCGCTCTTTTAAAAGCCTTACCGCCTCTTTTCCCATCATCTCCAGATGTGCGTTAATACTGGTCAGCGGCGGTTCGATCAAAATAGACAGCGGCGTGTCATTAAAGCTGATGATGGAAATATCCTCCGGCACCCGGATACCAGCCTCCCGGAAAACACTGACCGCCGTAATCGCAGTGCTCTCATTATAAGCCAGAAAAGCCGTCGGCCTCTGCTCATCGGATTTCATCCACTTCTCCACCTGCTCTCTCGTCTCTTCAAGCGTCAGCATGGTGTCGATCATCCAGCGTTCATCATAACGTCCAACTTTCGTCATAATCTCCTTAAAATACTGCCGCCGCACCTCCAGGGCCGGGCGCTTTTTATGATCCAGTTTATAGGTCGGACCCAGAAAACCAATGCGGTGATGCCCCCTGCGCATCAGATATTCCAAAGCCTGTTCGATACCAAGTTTAAAATTCAGCACTACCGAATCAAACTGCTGCTCATCCGGCGAAGAATCCACGAACACGATCGATTTACTGATCTCCGCCATCTGGGTAATCTGGCTTTCAGAAAATATCCCAATCGCCAGAATCCCATCCAGGGAATCATTTTCCAGCGCCTGATATTTTCCTTCTTTTTCCGGCAGATAAGAAACGATACATCCCTGTTCCGCACATGCCTGTACGACATAATTCTTCAAATACATATAATATGGATCCGCGAGCTTCTCCCTCTGTGACATCATCTCGGCAATCGCCACATGAAGCGGATGATCTCTCCTTGTATACCTGGGCTTTGACCGGGAATAATTCAATTCACCAGCAGCCTCTAAAATCATCGCCCGCGTACTGTCCGTCACCTTCATTGTCGGATCATTGCTCAAAACACGAGAAATCGTGGCCGCTGAAAATCCGGTGCGCTTTGTCAAATCTTTTATTGTTGCCATTCTATATTCTCCACTTCATTTTTGTAATTGTAAGTCTATTATACATCCTGCATCCCGCATCCACAAGGTCAATTTTTTAATAAAATACTCCTAAAAATTTAGCATCCAGGTGCCCAGCATCCTCTTTTCCTTTTCGAAAACAGCCGTCACATTCCTGTGACGGCTGCTGCCAGCTCATAATAACACTTAATTGTTAATAAGTTTATCTTCATCGCTCCAGCTATACAGCTTACGTACTTCCGCACCTACAACCTCGGCCGGATGTTCCGCTGCAAGCTTTCTCATAGCTCTGAACCTGTCCGCCTGCCGGTGACATATCCAGAAGGAAATCTTTTGCAAAAGTACCATCCTGAATATCGGAAAGAATCTTCTTCATGGCTTTCTTTGTATCCTCTGTGATAATCTTCGGACCTGTGATGTAGTCGCCATACTCTGCTGTATTGGAGATGGAATATCTCATTCCTGCAAAACCGGACTGGTAAATCAGGTCTACGATCAGCTTCATCTCATGGATACACTCAAAATATGCATTTCTCGGATCATAACCAGCCTCTACCAGAG
>OMNT01003922.1_pt1 | contig 10325 bp, 10 predicted proteins | sample 1672551 | NCBI WGS metagenome assembly OMNT01 (sample SAMEA3136698, study PRJEB25190) | human gut metagenome
AGGTTCTTTGCTTCGCTGCCGAAAGTAGCAAGGTCGGACGGAAATAGCGATAGGTAAGCCTTTGAAGTTATCTCCAGCTTTTCCCCCGCTTCACACCGGACATGCGACTTTCACCGCATCCGGCGTTCCATCAATCAAACAGATTTCTTAGTCTCCTTAGTCATACCATTATGAGAATTATTCGTAAGATTTGGCTTCTCCAAATCAATGGGTTTCCTTTTTGCCAATGTTCGCAGTTTGTTCAGCTTTGTGAGCTGTGAAGTATCCAATTTAAGAGCGGTGAGATAAGAACGAATCGTGTCCTCATCAACTGCGTGTATCAGTTCATGTACTGGTGCAAGCACCAATACCAGATTTTCATACTTATCGCTGCCTCCAATTCCTTTTGGCTTCTTGTGATGGCAGTGAATTTCTGATATACACTGAAATTTCTTTCCCGTTACCGCACATTTTCCCCATTGAGCGGAGAACAGTGAGATACGGTTATCCGCATACTCTGTACTGCGGCTGTATGTAGGCGCTCTCATTAGCTGTAGCAGTAAGAAAGTGTTTATCCGCAAATCGTCATGGATTTCACTTCTTCCTGCCGCTGTGTAAGCGCACACTTTTCGCCGCTGACTCATTGGATTTTTACATTGAACATAGCTTATTGGATAAATCGGTTCTTTGGATTGTGCTATATATCTTAGTTGCTCCGATTTCCCATATCTTTGGATTTCCATTTTTGTCAGGTCACGGCCTTCCTTTTTCAGCCGGTGTGTCTTTCCAGATTTCAGCCTGTTTTTGAGAACTGTATTAACAGTTCTGCCAATATCACCGCAGTCTATGCTGATGTCAGTGGCTAACTGGTAGTAATTCTGGATTCCCATAACCATGGAGTTGAACAGCCGTACTTCCCCGGCTTCTCCACGTCCTTTTCTGGGAAATTTGATATTTCCGACTTGTTTAGTCAGGCTGGCTTTAACCTTTTTGTATGCTTTATCGCACATGTGCGATTGAACGACGTACTTTTTCCCCTTTTTGCGTAGTCGGATTTTGAATCCGAGAAATTCAGAATAGCTCCGTCTGACGTCAACAACTCTCGTTTTCTCCGGTGAAACATCAAGGCGCAGGCGTTCTTTCAGCCATTGCGTGACCGCAATCAGCGTCCGGTCTGCCTGTTCCCTTGTTCTACAGAGAATCCGAAAATCGTCTGCATATCTCACGATATACATTTCTTTCAGCCGTGTATTCCGCATTGCCCGGTACGCATGGCTTTGTATCGGACAGCCTGCCGCATTTTCTCTGTAAGCGTAGTTTTCCGTTACCGGGTTGCACTGCCATTGGCTTTCTATCCAATGGTCAAGTTCATTCAGCACCACATTTGCCAATAGTGGGGAAATAATTCCGCCCTGCGGCGTTCCCTTTGTTGGGTGTTCTGTGTGGCCGTCCGGCATGAGGATTGGCGCTTTGAGAATCCTGCGGATTACATAGAGCAGTTCTTTATCCCGAATATTCAGCGACCATAACTGTTTTATCAGTTTTGAATGGTCTACATTGTCAAAGAAACCTTTTATGTCAAACTCTACTACATAGTGAAGTCCTGACTTTTGCATAAGCCTGTAGGTTGCCGCTATCGCATTTTCAACCGACCGATTTGGACGGAATCCATAGCTATTGTTGCTGAACCTGGCTTCGCAGATAGGTTCCATGACCTGCTTGATACATTGCTGTACCAATCTATCCCAGATACAAGGGATTCCCAGTGGCCTGGTATTCCCGTTTGGTTTTGGGATGTCTTTGCGTCTTACGCTTCTTGGGGTGTAGCCGTTTTTAGCTCCCTTGACGATTTTGCGTACCCTTGCTGTGACTTCATCAGCGGTAAGTTTACCAATATCAGAAATCTTCAGCTTGTCTGTTCCCGGCGTAATACTCCCGGTATTGGATTTGATGTTCCGATAGGCCAGCAGGATATTTTCTCTTGAAAGTATCACATCCATCAGGTTCTCGAAAATTTCTCCTGCCTGACTTCTGGCATACAGTTCATCAAAGGTACTTTGCATATCGTAGTATTCAGCATGGCGGAGATACTCCACGCATTTGGTTTTTGGTTTCTTCTCATTTGGCATCAGGCATCACTCTCCTTTATGGCGAGTGACTTCTTTTTGTCATACTCGCAATCCTAATTGCGACTAAGTGCTAAGTTGCCTGTTTGACTGACTTGAGGCCATTCTTCCGTTTTCCTCTTTTTCGCAGAAAACATCATCGGTTCGACCTCTGCTTTTCAGCAGTAGTACAGCAGCTTATATGTTTCGTCTGCTTACTTCCTAATAATAGAAGCCTACTGCCTTTCCTCGTTCCAACAATCCTATCTTTACATATACCTTTAGGTCTCCGCTTTAAGCCTGTCAGCTTGAACACGCCTGTAACGTGCTATGGTGTTTCATAACATCAATTTTTACTCCACCACACTGATTAGCGATGAACGCTACCGGCACATTTCTATGCCGTCATGGTATAGACCCTTACATTCGCGGTTTTCGTCAGTCATATTTCAAACATTCTGACCTTGGGTATTTTGTAGACCTCCGGCCTATAGGTAGCACCGTCCACCTCTGGACAGCTTTCGTGGGGCTGGTAATTATCCAGCAATCCATACGGCTACTCTCAGCCGACTTCACCGAGCTTCTGACAGGTCAGTTTTCACTTACACCCGCCAGTCGGAGTATTAAGGGGGCGTTTCAGGGCGTTACCCCATCATTCCACCTCTTGGATTGTTAGTTCTCCTAACATCTGAAATTTTCGTTCTTTTGTTAGTGCCTGATTTTGTCCTTCAACCACGAAGGCTTTGTTCAGGAACGAGTCGCACTGATGTCCATATCGTATCCGGAACGGACTGCTTTCTTCTGGTGGAGTAGGGAGCTGCCGCCTTACTATCTTGCAATAGCAGGTTTGCATCACCCTCTCCGGGAACCGTACTTACCTCTCTCGAAGTATACGGCTCTGTCATTGTTCGGTCAGAAAAACTCATTGATTGTGAATTAGATGGTGGCAATGCTCACACACTACAAGTGTCTTTCGCCGTTTTGCTAACATTGCGATTTCCCACGGTTCTTTTCCTTTAAGGTTTTTCAGTTTATTGATATGGTGGATTTCGTAACGTTCGCTTTCCGTTGTGCCACAGAGTTCACAAATTCTTGCTTTCAAACGCTTCTCAAGCGGTGTTACCGACTGACCATAAATAATTGCGGCATTGCTAATGCAGTCTGTTGAAATTTTCGCATCTTTACAGTCCATATAGTTGGCGAAATAGCGGCGCTTGGCTTTCTTTTTCGTTTCATAGGGGATACCCCATTCGCCAGTTCCGTCTTTATACATAGCAACAACTTTTGAGATTTTGCTTTTGTGTTTTGCTGCAAGCGTTTTTAGGCAGCTGTATTCCATAAGGTAAGACAGATATTTCAGTTTACAGAAGTTGCTGGCTATTCCGTAATAATTACAAATACCTCTCAACTCATCGTTGTAAACTGTGACTATCTCAAGGTCTGTCAGCCGTAGCAGGGAATTTCTGTGAACGGGAAATAGCTTTCCGTCCTTTTTCTGTATCGCTATACCCTTTGAGAAAATAAAGTTGTGGATTTTGTCATCGAATGGCACTAGCAGTTCAACATGGTTGTTGAGAGTTCTCGCTTTTGTGCCTTTCTTGTTCCGCTTTACTTTCTCACATCTTCTGACACGAACATCAAAACCTAAGAACCGGGCACATTCACTGCTGTGGGTAATAAGTGTCTTTTCTTCGCTGAGTTCCATCTTGAGTGTTTGCCCAATAAACTCAGAGAGTTTGCTCTTAATCCACTGGCAATCCTCTTTACTGCCCTTTACACCAATAATAAAATCATCTGCATAGCGGATATATTTGAGCTTTTTATCCGTCTGTGCTGTGCAAGGAGTTTTCAAAAGTTGTTTGCGGAGTGTTTTACACTCTGCAATCATGCTTTCTCTTTCTACTCCATTCTTTCTGTCGATGTGGTAGCAAAGATTTTTGATTCTATTGTGCAGTTCACGGTATTCCGGGGTGATTTTCCCTTTTTCAGGAGTGTCAAATTCGTCTTTTAGCTGCATGACGAATTTATCAAGTTCGTGCAGATAGATGTTTGCCAGCAACGGTGAAAGAATACCACCTTGCGGTGTGCCGCTGTAGGTTTTGTGGTAAACCCAATCTTCCAAATATCCTGCTTTTAGAAATTTGTAGACCAGTTTTACGATGCGTGCATCTTTGACCTTGCTGCCGATAAATCCAACCAGTGCATCGTGATTTATATTGTCAAAGCACCCTTTAATATCCCCCTCAACAAACCAACGCACACCACCAAATTGGTACTTCAATTTGTCTAATGCGGTGTGACAGCTTCTTTTCGGGCGGAATCCATGCGAGCAGTCCAGAAAGAGCGGTTCATAAATTGCTTCCAATATCATACGGAGTGCTTCTTGAACCAATTTGTCCGTAAAGGTCGGAATACCTAATGGACGCTTCTTCTTCGGATTGCTTTTCTTTGCAATATAAGTTCGTCGTACTGGCGTGGGCTGATAGGTTTCATCTGCCAAGGACTGAATGATTTTTTCAATCTTGGCTTCGCTGAAACCGTCTGCTGTGTCTTGATTGATACCTTTTGTCGATGCACCCTTGTTCGTGTACAGACGCTGGTATGCCTGATAGTAAATATCTGGGCGCAGCAGATAGCGATACAATCTAGTAAATACTTCTTCCTTATGGGTTAATGAGTCTTTGCTGATTCTTTCTAAAATTTCGGTTGTTGGTTGCAATGAGGTTTTCCTCCCTAATCAACGTTCTATTTTAGTACACAATAACTACGCTCCTTCGCCATGTAAGGGTCATTATCCCTCTCGGACTACTATGAGCGTTCCGTACCCATGCAGGATTTTCAGGCTCTACAGCCATAGCCTTTTCAGGCGTTCCTGTGTAGGGTATCCCCAGTTAACATTGTGTGTAGGGAAATGCGGATTGTCGGTATGCGCTTTCGTTTCCTTGCCATAGGTTCTCCTACAGATTCCATGAACATTGAGATAACCGATGGATGGAAGAGCATCATCCATCGCGTTCATGACAGAGGTTTCAGACATTTTCCTCCGCCTGAAAATAACAGAAATTAGAAACTTGCGTATCAGTAAACCCAACTTCATCCTCGTATCCGCTTAACATGGCGGTTCAGTCGCACAATACTGTCTTTCAGTGACTTACCGCTTTCCTGCCGTGCTCTGTTCCCGTTTCAGCTTTCGCCTTTCGGTTAGGCAGGTTGTTTCCCGCGTTATCCTACGGGGTAGTCCCTTACGCTACACTACACAATGCCCTATCTGGGCGCACCTCCTCAATCTTGCTTCTATCAAGTTCAGTAATCGTGCGCTTGACCGTTTTGATGGCGCGGTTCTGGTCAACGCTCTGAATGTGCATGGTGACAATCTGGCTGGAATCCATATCCAAAAAATCTTTCAGAAGCTGGTCGCTGATGTCGGAGGCCGTGATGCTCAGAAAACTGGCGGCGCAGTAGATGCCGCCCATTTGGAACGTCCGGGAATTTTTGAAGGCGAAAGCAGTCGGTGCAATGGCATCTTTCACCGAAAGGCCGCTTTTCACGAGATCATTCCATTCAAAACGGAACTTCGATTCACCGTCCATGTGGAACATATCGTGCATGAGCTTGAGCCGTTCCGTACCATTCAGCGGCTTGGCCTGAACACCCAAACGGTGGAAGTTGTTGAGCAGATCGTTCTGCACATGGTCGAGCCGTGTTTTCACCTGACGCATACTCTCGCCCTCCACGCCAAAGGTGATGAACTTGGTCTTAGTCAGACCATTATTGCCCTTGGCAAGCTGCTGGCGCAGCATCAGCGAATACTCAGCCCGCACATCATCGAAACCGTCTTTCTGGAATGGAATGCGGATGCTTTTCTCGAATTCTGAACTGTCCGTTGCCATGTTCACAAAGGACAGCTCAAACTTGATGGAGCTGTCGAAGAAGTTGAGGAACGAACACCATTCCTCGAAAATCGCGTTTTTGTCCTCTTGTTGTGCCAGCTGATAGTTAATATCCTGATAGGCAATCGTCCGGGTGTAGTAGTTTGCCCTCACCCGGCAGGTTCCATCCTCAAACATCCGCTGCATGGGAATGGACTGCTGTGCCGTGTGAGGAATAGCGGGTTTCGGCGGCGTTTTCTTGCCGCCTTTATCGGTCTTTTTCCAAAACGGAATCATGGTTCATGCCTCCTTTCATGAGCAGCGCATAGTAATTTTCGGTCTTATAAGGCCGGATTTTCGGGCGCAGGAATCGCGCCCGGACATAATATGACAGCAGCTTTTCCAGCGGCTGACCATTTTTCTCGTACATACCGAGAAAGAAAGCCGGGAGCATAACTGCCATCATGCCAAGGGTAGCGGCAGAGTTGCCGCCGGAATCTCGGAGCAAAAAGAAAAGCGGCACTCCAATCAGTGCCGCCGTTCCGAAGCAGATGAGCTGCCGCTTTGTCAGGTTGAAAGCCACTTTTGACTTCACCTTGGTCAAATCGCGAGGAACAGAAATATACGCAGCCAATAAAGCACCCCCTTTAATGCGCTCCGAGAACGGATTTCGTCACGGAGCTGGTTTTGAACAGACTGAAACAGAGCAGGACGGTGTAGCCGACAATGCCCCAGATCGAATTGATGGCATCGCCGGAAATCGCCACATTCTGAATCAACACGGCATAGATGGCCACGCAGATGAGGATGAGAAAGCCCTGAAATCCCAGCGCAAACAAGCATTTCAGATAGTTCTGTCCCATGTGGCTCTGTTCATGGTTGCCCCATGTTGCCATGGGAATCGGCGCAAGGCTCACCATACAGTAGATCTCAATCATGCGTCCGTACACAATGACGAAAATCACGATTGAGAGGATTCTCATGGTGATGCCGATGAAGAAGCTCTGCAAAAAAAGCCCGAAGAGTGGACCGACATCCATTTGCATCAGGCTGGCTTCCAACATCGACAGGCCAATGTCGTTGACACGGGTGTTTCCGGCAATGATGCCGCTGGAATCGGACACTACCTTCTGTGTCAGGTCAAAGACCGCCATCACAATATCAAAAGTATTGCTGATGAGCCAGACGGACACCGCCGTTTTGAAAATCCAGCGCATGATAAGGGCTGGCTCAAACTGCGCCATATTGTTGTGCTGGGTGATCATCTCAATCAATTCATAACAGGCGATGAAGGTCAGGATGATGCCTGCAATGGGCAGCACCACATTCCGAGAGAGGGCTTCGATCATGGCGAACACCCGTGGCTCAAAGCTGGAGGGCTTGGTGCCCACCTGCTGGGCGATATTGCCGACCTGCGTGTTCACATCGTCGAACAGACCGGAAAGGTTTGACATAATGCCTGCCGTCAGGATGCCTTTGATCCAGTCGGCAATGGCCTTGAGAACGGTTTCCATTCAGTCACCGTCCTTAGCTGAAGTGGTTGATGAGGGTCTTGAGAAGGTTCAGGAGGAAAATAATGTGGGTCAAAAACTGCATAAAGCACCGCCTTTCATTGATGGGTGGAGATTCGTACCGCAATGCGCTCCTTATGATAAGGGCTGTTATCCACAGCAAAGATAGAGCGATTGCGTATGTACAGGCGGGAAAACCCGCCTGCGGCTCTTAGCCAAACAGACCAGACAGCAGAGGAATCAGGGTGATGCCCACCAGAGCAACGCCGCCGCCAGCCATGAGCTGCTTCATGCCCTGAGACTTGGAGCCGGGGTTGTCGTTACCATAACCTTCCAGCAGGTTGATGGCACCCCACACGCCGAGACCGGCACCCAGAGCGACAACCAGAGTCTGAAGAACTTCGATAGCAGAGTTAAAGAATTCCATAGTCGTTTCTCCTTTATAAATGAAAGTTGCAGACCGTCCGTACACACCTGAAGCCGTTGTTGTTAAGCCGCAAACTGCGGCGAGAGTGAGCTTGCCGGTGTACCTCTCTGGTCCGGGTAAAAATAAACCGCCTACCGGTTCAGGCAGACGGGAGCGAATCAGCATCAATCACAACAAATTCATCATTGGGACTGATCTTTTCTTTTCGGTTCAGATATTTTTCAATATCGAAGGTGTTTTTGGGGTCGTAGTCCGAGGTCAACTTGTAGTTGGGGTGCTGGGTCAGGTCGTATTTGTCCGAGAGAAACGGTCTGACGCCACGCAGCTGCAAGATGCACTTGCCGCCGTCCAGCACCGCAATCTCGTCCCGGCTCAATAATTCATGCCCCATCTTCTGGAACGTAGTGCCGTAACTGGGGCTGTTGCCACGGGTATCCGAGGTGTTGAAGGCGTCGATGGTCTCCTTGCCCAGCATTTCGGACAGGTCTTTCAGGGTGGTAGGCTCGCTGCCGCCGAGGAAAATCTGGCTGTCCATGTTGCCCACGATGGTATCCGCATTATCCTTGTAGATGGCTTTCAACTGGCTTCTGGTTTGCAGCACAAGGCAGGCCGAAATCTCGCGGCTGCGGATGGTTGCCACTAGTTTTTCCAGCTGCGGAATCTGGCCAATGTTGGCACACTCGTCGATCAGGCAGCGCACATGGACAGGCAGCTTTCCGCCGTACACATCATCTGCCTTGTCACAGAGCAAATTGAAAAGCTGGGAGTAGATCATGCTGATAAGGAAATTGAACGTGCTGTCTGTATCCGACATGATAAGGAATAAGGCTGTTTTTCGGTCGCCCAGCTTATCCAGCTCCAGCTCATCGTACATGGTCGCATCCCGGATTTCTTGGATGTCAAAGGGCGAAAGGCGGGCACCGCAGGAAATCAGGATGGATTTTGCGGTCTTGCCGGCAGCCAATTTATAGAGCTTGTACTGCCGCCCTGCAAAACTGTTTGGCTTCTTTTTTGCCAAATCTTCAAAGAGCAAATCAACCGGATTCTGATAATCCTCGTCCTCCTCGGACACCTGCATGGTGTTGAGCATTTCCAGCAGCGTAGCAAAATTCTGTTCCTCAGCCGGGGCTTCGTAGTGCAGATAGGCAATCAGCGAGGTCAGCAAAAGCCGTTCCGCCTTGTCCCAGAACGGATCGCCGCCCTGACCTTCACCTTTGGTGTTGGTCATAAGGGTCGTGACCAGCTTCAAAATATCTTTTTCCTCGTGGATATATGCGAACGGATTGTAGCGCATGGACTTGTGAAAATTTATGGTGTTCATCGTCCTGATTTTATATCCGTTCTTCAGCAAGGCAAGGCCGCATTCTTGAATGAGACCGCCTTTGGGGTCAGTTACCACGAATGAAACCGGATGGCTTTTTGACGTGCATTGAAGCAAATTCGGCTTAATAAAATACCTTGTTTTGCCGCTGCCGGAACCGCCCACCACCAGCACGTTTTTATTCCGGGCATTTTTCGGGTCAGGTGGACGGTTTGACATCATCAACCGTTCCGTTTTGGTCAGGATGATGTTATCCTCAAACTTCGGAGCCATGAACGGCGCAATATCTGCCGGAGTACCCCACCGGGCAGAGCCGTACTCCATACCGTGCCGGTACTTTTTAGCGTTTTTGCTTTTTAGATAGACCGCCAGCCGCAGTCCGGCACCGCAGCAGATGCCCACCAGAATATCCAGTGGGTGCAGACTGGGCAGAGGGTTTGCAAATGCAGCCGGGAGCGTATCTATGAGTGACACGATTTTGTCGCCCAACTCCTTACCCTCGGCCAGCCGCCATGACTCGCCCAGATTGGTCGCGGCCAGCCCAATCACCAAATAGGGCAGGTACAGGGCCAGCAGCTTGGTAAACTTTTTCTTGTTCATAAGCCACGTTCCTCCTCTTTGTGCCGTACTTTGTCGGGGAGGTTGGCAATGACCTGTGCCAGATCGTGCAGCTTGGTCAGCACAGAGGGACGCTCGACCTTGTTCAATACTGCTGCCGAATACTCCTTGAACGCAGCGTTCAGAGCGTCTGCATCCTGTGCCTTGAAGAAAATCAGATACCGAGGTGGTGTGCAGGACAGGTCTTTTTGGATTGCATAGTCGATGTGATACCGCTTAGCGTAGCGGTCAAAATCCTTGATGCCAGTCTTTTCGATTTCCAGATTGGTCACACCCCGGTTCTGCCGTATGAGCCGCTTCATGGACTGCTTGCCCTGCGATGCACTCTTGTCGTACTGGCGCAGAAAGAACTGCGCCCCTTTCAGCAGAGTGCGGGCAGACAGTTTTACAGTCGAAATGGCAAAATTGACTGTTTTGTGCTCGATTTCTTCCTGCATTTCCATCACCTCGTATAATAAAATAGTAGTATTTATAGACCGCTCTCCAGCGGAATGC
>OMNT01003946.1_pt1 | contig 10283 bp, 10 predicted proteins | sample 1672551 | NCBI WGS metagenome assembly OMNT01 (sample SAMEA3136698, study PRJEB25190) | human gut metagenome
CTGATATTTCCCGTCTGACGTTTTCTGAAATAGGATAAACCCTATATAGTAAATCCAAATAATTCTTTTGGTTGGCTAGCTCAATGCTTTTACAAGTCCAAATATTCATAATTACCTCTACAATAACTTATCTTAATTATGGCTTATTTTTGCAAAAAAATAAACAGGGGAGAATTTCTTCTACTAGTAGAACAATATAAACGCAATACGAACGTTGGCGCAGGCGAGGATTCCGTTCGAGCTCTTTGACGGTCTGGGATTTAATGCGACTCTACCCAAATTTGCTTTTACGATTACTATCCGTGCGGTTAAGGTCATCTAGAAGCATAATAATAAGGCAGAATGCGGACAAGAAAAATGGGAAGCTTCTTGTCCGCATTCATATTCCATACTTTAAAATTGACGTCCTTTTTAACAAAATATAGAGTATTGAGTCTTATAACCATGCAAGCAAAAAGACCGCCGAGTCAAACTCGACGGTCTAAAAATTATCTTGCATTTATTACATTCACGAAGGCTAAATAGCAAGCAAAATCTCCGATAGCTTTGCGGTTATTCGGATCATCTTCTTCGTAGCCAAGTTCGTCGCGCCATGCGGCGGTTCTGCCTTGTTGTTTTAAATATCGCGCCAGCATATTAAAATGTATTATTACGGAGTTGTGGCAAGAAGTCCTGCCGGAGTCTTGCTCGTTTTTCTCCTCGCGGCTAAGCAGTAGCCAATTTGCCCGGATTGTAGCATAGCGAGTCGCAATCTTTATTAACTCGTCATATAGCTCCAGCGCATCCACATCTGTGCCAATCTCGGCAATCATTTCCGTATGGATAGTTTGCATTTTTGCAAACGTAATAGCTTTTGGCCGCTTCAAATATTCCTCATAAGTACAAACCATAATAAACCCCACCTTTCCTTTTTAGAAGTATAGCTTACGGCATATATTGCAGGAAGTCCAGCGGATTCTTAATTAATACTTCGGTAAAATCAATCTTTTTTCTACCACCTCGGCCACAAGCTGCAAGGTGTTCTGGTAACCCGTTTTCTGCAAAATATTTTTGATGTGGTACTTGACGGTATTTGGCGTAATATCCAAATCCGCTGCGATCTCCTCGTATTTTCTACCTTGCGCCAGCTCCCGGATGATATCAAATTCCCGACCGGTAAACTCGGTACTGTTGCTGTATCCAATGCGGATCACCGGCGTATCTTCGGGATAAACATATTCACCATTCATCACCCGGTCGCAAACCTCCATCAAGGCAGTGCTGCCATATTCCTTATACCAAAAGCCGTTACATCCACATGCTTTCGCCTTTTGAATAAAAGAATGCTCCGGCATGGAGGTCATAATAATAATCTTGATTTTTGGATTATACTGTTTAATCTTTGCCGCAGCTTTCAAGCCGGATTCTTCCTCAGCCGTACAGACATCCATCAAGATTAAATCGACACTTCCACGCAGACAGGCAATTTCTGCATTGGCTGCATTTTCTATGGAGGCGTACAGGACATATCTTTCTGATTTGGCAATCTGGCTCTCGATGGCGTCCCGGGTAATCCTGGAATCTTCTACTACTAAAACCTGTATCATTTTCGTCCTCCTTTCTGAGCTTCGTCAAAATCAAAGGGAATATCCACAAGCAGGGAAACACTGTTTTCGCAGAGTACCTTCAGGGTAGCTCCTTCCTGCTCCAGCCGCTGACGCAATGCGCTGAGGCCATTACCCTCGGTAATACTTGAAACAGACACGCCACCGTTGTCGGATATCTCTATATGATAGTTTTTCTCGTCTTGCTCAATTTTTACCATCAATCCCGTGGCATTTGCATGGCGTACTGCATTGGTGAGCGCCTCCCGAATGGCGGCATACAAAAGCTGTAGTGCTTTGCGCTGAGTGGGCTGTTCTCCAAGGAATATAACCTTACAGCCAATCAGCTCCGCAACCTGCATCAGTTCAGACTGCAGAGAGGAATCGGGAACCGTCCATACTGTAGAGATATTGGAAAAATCATGAATGGCGCTGTTCCAATTTTCCCTCAGTACATCAGCGTTCTCAGCCAGACGGTCTTCCGTAATCGCCTTAGTGGTGGCCAGCAAACAATGCCCCAGCTCATCATGGATATGCATTTTCGCGGCAAGAATCTCTTTATTCAAATTGATTTCCACGATACTGTCCAGCAAGGCTTTCTGCCGCTTTTGAATCTCCTGCAGCCGGATAGTGTTCTCGTACAGTTCCTCGCTGAGCCGGTAGAGTTCTGTAATTTCCGCCGCCTCAACCTGAACGGTATTGGAATCAAGAAACCTCAGCTCAAAACGCCAGACCGAGTTGTCGGAGAAGCGGAAGAACAACTGTTGGTGGGTGCTTTCATTTTCATTGTTCGTATCTTTTGGCAGCCAGGATTGGGTTAGCTTTTCCGCCTTGCCGTTATTAGCAAAGTTTGTGAGTTTCTCCCATGCCGCCTTTGCGTTCAGAATTGTATGTCCGGTCAGCTCCAGCATCAGCTTGTTCATCTTCTCATTAACGAGAATGACCCGCCCATCCAATGCAGAGAAGCAGATTCCGCCGGGGTAAGAGTCGATGGCTTTTTTAATCATTTTAGCTGATGTATTCTTTTTCATGACTGCATCACCTCTCCCTCCTGCAAGAGCAAAAGCCGATAACCTGTCGGAACCTTTTCTGCCTGAAGACGATATCCTCCCTCTAAAAAGCGAGGAACAAACTCGCGATCTGTACCGGTAATCTCAAAGCAAACCGTATCGCTGATTTGGATTGTCATGGAGGCTAGACGAAAATCCGCCTCCTCAAGAAGCGCTTCCAAGGCTTTCATAATGAGAAGAATCAGCTCTGGCTCTAAATTCGATGTGGGACAAAAATCCAAGCTTGTCCTGATTCCAAGATTCTTCATACATTTCGCAATATCCTGCAAGCTGATGGCTAAATCACCCATCGGAATCGTCTGTTGCTCCTGATAAGTGAGCCGCAAGTTACAGAACCGCTTGATATAGGTGCCAATCAGACAGATGCGGTTCCAGTCGTCCGTCGAAAAGGATTCCGATAAAAGCGCTGTCAGCAGAATAAGCTGCCCGGCCACCTCCGAGGATAAGCTGTCGTAAATATCATTGCGTGCCTGAATACTTGTCTCATCCGATTGAATTCGAATTTCCTGTGCCAGCAGATCTTGTTCTTCTTCCAATTCCGCATTCAGTCTCTGAAGCTCCCGTAAAGCATGATTAATCTGTGAGAGTTCGGTTTGCCAGATCATATATCCGCCCGGGATTTGGTGCAGGTTCATGGTAATATCTTCCGTAGCAGAAAAATGCTGATTTTGCTTTAGAGCTTCCAGCATAGCAGGCGTGATTTCCGCCGCGTTTTCCGATACTGCAATCCGCTCACCGGTCGGTGAAAGAATTTGCATTGCCACCGTAGACCGCCGGAATACTTCCTCGTACTGGGTGTTTACCGGAATCAGTCCGACCAGGATATAGAGCTGCCAGCAAAGCACAAGAATAAAAATCAGTCCCGCCGAATATTCTACAAGCTCAAACCGCACCACGTAGGCCGTAGCAGCATAAGGAATACTAAATAGAAACAGTAGGATCGGCTCGTAGAAGGGAATCAACTTTCGGTAAAGCGGGTCTGACTTTGTCGTACCATTTCGCTGATAAATCACATATACCTGATGCCCGATCATCCACAATCCCCACAGATAGATGATATATGTGCCGATGTATGGATGAAAATACAAATTTGGCTGGGGTTCCTCCGGCACAATGTAATATAGAAAATGATGCAAATCGTTGGTTAGTGCCAGCATGCTCAGAAAACATGCCGGGATTAGGAGCAGATACCACTTTTTGCTGATCTGGTAATCCTCCGGCTTGCCGAGATAGAATGCGCTGTAAAACCCGAACAGTGGTATGAAGACAGCCGCGATATTGATAAAGTATCCGGTAAAGCGCATCCATGGAATATTGACATAGAGGAAAGCATCCTGAACGAAGCGGACCGTTAAATACAGGATACTGACGATATTTTGTGCAGTCAGGTGGCCGCGCATGGATTTCTGCATGATTTTTGTTGTAATGGTATATTGCCAGCCAAAGAGGAGTAGCATATAGACCGCCCAGACAAGATATGGCCGCAGAAAATCTTCCGACCAATACCGTATGCTAAGCTGCCGGTATGCAGAAACAGTAAACAACAGCACTGCCGCTGCAAAAAGCCGAATGACGGATTTCTTACGCTCACTCATAGATAGCCATAGCCCCCTTTGCAAAAAGATGATTCTAGCTGATTGGTGCAGTTAGAACATGATAAGGATATTATAGCATGTATTGTCAGAGTTGCCCCACACAAAAGGGTAGGTGTAGTGTTTTTTCCTAAATATCAGCGCTTTACCGAAGATCAGCGTCTCCTTGAGAATATGGGTCTAATTGAAAAATCATCCGTTACGGCCTATCTGGAAGAATATTACGAAAAGCATCCGCTAGACAATTCTTACGAGGGTATCCTCGCTCGTCGCTCCGGTTTAACTAAAGAACAGGTCGTAGCCTATCTAGATAAGCTAGATTATCTTGCAAAGGTCGTCGATTACGACCCGACCAATAAAGCTCCAATACTCAAACAAGAGGCACAGAAGCTATATCGATTCCATGTAAATTCAGAAGATAACGCCGAATATATACTTGGCGTAAATAACTATTATATCGAAGATCGCAAGATTAAAAACTTTGCCGTATAAAAAATACCCAGCCAAATTGGCTGGGTATTTAATTATTCGGGAATTAGGGGCATATTATTCCCAGATAGCGCTCTCCAAGATTCAAAATCGTTCTCCATAATTTCTTCATCGGTGCGCCCAAGGTGCAATTGTTCCATCATATATGCCGAGAAACAAATCTGCTCTAGACTAATCTGATATGTAGTTTTCGACGATAAACAATAGATCATTTCATCGTACTTATTGCAAAGAACCGATCCAGTTAAGTCAATGGCTGTCTTTTCGTATGGCGTCTCATGATTCGATCCGAGATCTAACGCAAAATCTAAGCGAGACTGATTTGGGTCGACCCTTGCTCCCATATGGTAAGTCGCCGCGAAGTCTGAGGGGTAAAGTCCGATTGACTCAGCCATATCTTCAAAACGCCAGACATAGTAAGTGCCGCGGAGTCCCTCTTTTGCATCAATAAAATCCCAGACGTTAGTTTTGCATAGAAGCTCCTTGTCGCCAACCTTATAATGGTAATAACCGTCGTTGTCTTTTTCGACAGTCTTAATATAGGCTGCATCGCGATCATGATACCAATGCAAAAGCTTAACTACATCGCTTCCATCCGGCTTTTCACCAATGTCGCCTTCAGGCTCTGTGCTTTCGCCGCCTCTTTCGGGTTCATAATTAGGCTCGCTTACGCTACCATTTCCATCTCCGGAACCGGTTGCTCCCGCGTTCTGCTCGCCTTGTTGCCCGCAGCCCGTAAGAGCCAGGGCGATAACCATGAGCATTGCTGTCACTATCCCTAAAATTCTTTTCTTCTTCATGATATCATCCCTCCTTTTCCGTGATTCTGAAGAAGTCTCCAAATGTGCCGCACCGAGATTGCATGAAAAGATCCTACAACCCTTTGTAAATGATATGGATAAAGCCAAGATGATGTAGAAAAAGTGGTTTACTCATATGCAGAGCCATTCTGCTTGCTTAATTGTATCTATTATACACAGGCCCACCAAACTTGTCCCCACACAAAAGGGTAGTGTACAGAATATTTTCAAATTTTTTCTGAAAACTACCTGATTGTGTGGGGCGCTTTTTTGTCGGTTCGGGTAAAATGAATATAATTCTATGCTGGAGCGCTGTATCTGGCATATTCTTAGGAGGATATCAAAATGAAAAAATTGATTGCACTATTACTTGTTCTATGTATGCTGCTTGGAATATGTGCCTGTTCTAATCAATCAGAGGATTTAGCTCCATCCTCAAGCCGACAGGAAACAGAAACCTCACAGGAAACAGAAAGCAGTGGAGAATTAACAGCCGATTCCATATTGGGCACATGGACATTGGAGCTGATTATGCCAGACGGAGAAGAAAACATAACCCGTCAAATCCGAGCGGAGAGTGACTATAAAATGTATTTTATAGAAGAAGACGGAAGCGAGGAAGAGTTTAAATGGGAGTTGGGCAATAAATCAAATTTGACCTTGTTTAATTATTCAACTAATGCCTATTTTTCAGGAACCTATTCTGTATCTGAAAATACCATAACGCTTTCCGTGAATGATTACGACTATGGTGTGCAGTCGGTGGATATAGCATGGCAGGAAAAGACGTACACCATTACAGATGGAGATGGGTATGTTATCCAAACAAATTTGAAAATCAGTCCATGGATTAAACAGAGCAATGCCGAATTACTGGATGGTGCCTGGAATGAAATCTCCAACGAAGAATTTCCAAGTCTAAGCAGAATGGGAATCAGTGAAGGACATCTATCAAAAACCTATGGATTGGATGTAAACTGGTCAGAAATCGTTTATGCAGTAGGAACCCTTGAAGCATTCAATATGACGGATGGATTTGATATTACCAGTTCTAATTCGCATGATACATTTTTTATTCTTGGTGGGGCAAGACCGGAAATGATGATGTACGTAGCGTATGGCAATCAAGGAGAATTGTTTTACAATGTCAATAATACGGGAACTGCTGTTTTTTCAAAAAGCAGTTTGCTTGGCATTGGAGCCTCAATGCAAACAAATCATTGGGGGCCGGTTCCATTTGTGATTGCTTATGCACTAGAAAAGACACCTAACTATCCCGACGGCAATCCTGCTCCCAAAGATTGCGTTTTTGCATTTGGCGGAACTGGAGGACGATTTGTTTCATTCGACCAAAAAGTTATTAGTGAAGATGAGTTTCATCTGGATATTACATGGTAACACGAGATAAAATAACTGCTTATAATAATTCAGCCGGAGCTTCAATAGAGGCTCCGGCTGAATTATGTCTGCGCTTAATTCGCTTTTACGATTTCCTATATCTATTACTTTCTTTAGGGAGAATAAAAGTACGCTAGCGTTGCCACCCTGATTAATGCAATTCAGCAGATTATCAATTACGGAGGATATTATTTTTCCGGATGGCGCGGGGCGGAACGGGTAATCGTTCAGCTTGTATTGTATGCGCAGCCTTCGGGCGGCAATGACAAGGAGCCGGAGAAAAAGCTGAATTTCTGCCCAGCCTGTGGAACAAAAGTAATTCCGGACGCTAAATTCTGTTCTAAATGCGGTAACAAACTTATATAAAGCTGCATAAACACTGACAAAATCTGGATTTTTCCAATGATCATGACAAGGGAAAAAGGCCGCAGCAATGCGGCCTTTTCTGTTGCAATCTTGGTTTGATTCGATTCACCGACATAGTAATAAAGACAAAAAACTCTGCAACGGAAAAATCCTCAACACCCGCAACGGTGCTGAGGATTTTTTCGTAACCGAATTATTCTTTTGAACCCAAAATGTGTTGAATGAAGCTCGGATTTTTAGGTCTCACAGGCATCCACTAAAACATCTGCCGATTGTTCCTTTGCACCATAACCACCGCAAGCCTGAATAATATTTCTATATATTATATTCTTACTGCTTGTCGTTTCAGACGTAGTCGCATTGAAATAGATCCACGCATTAGCACCCGGCGCATAGTCTCCAATATTAACACCCATATCTGTGATAATATTATCGCTGAGCGTTACTCCTTGGGGGTGTTTTGCGTTATATATCTGGGTACTTCCGTTTATATAGGATAAGCCGGTTGGTAAAATGTTGCGGAGGGTCAGATTTCTAAACATCTCCGAGCTCATATTCCTGATGCCAATGCGGAAACGAACACATTCGCCCGGCACTGCGTATACTTTATCCGCCCATTTCGGTTCGCTCTCATCTTTCTTCCGTACTTCCATTGTTAAATTCGTCCAAACTTTCATCACTAAATCCTGATGCTCCTCTCTATCTACTTCAACTTGGGCTTTGATCGCCGCACGTACAATGTTATGCATAGAATAATTATCAATGATGGCCTCATTCTGTTTTGATTTTGCGCTCAGTAACCAACTACGGCGCATTAAGCGCATTAGCGCAATGCGACAGCGATCCTCGTCAATTTCGGCATCTCGGCTAAACCATTTGGCGCAGGTAGCGATATCCGTAGGAACATCCGCTAATAGCGTGAAGCCCTCTAAGATACTGCGCTCTGCGGCATTCTTAATCTCGTTATAGTCATAGAGCTTATTTAGCTCATCTTGCAGTGTTCGCTCATCAATATACTCTGCATTGCTCTCAGACAGGCCCTGTCGAATATTAAAGTTTCTATCAATAAGCTCTTTTTCTAATTGCGTAATCGTCCAACCGTAGTCTCGCGTCAATGCGCCCAAGCGGTTAATAACCAGCGTATTGCGTCCGGCGCGTCCATCAATTATTTGGATGAGTTTCTCTTTGTCATCTGCGGTTAAGGCTTCGGCAACACAACATTCAGTATCATCTGCTGTCATGACATCGTCATCAATATTGGCATTGTATTCCCGCAAGAAAATATCAACGCACGATTCTATGGGGAGCGGTTTTACGCTTATAAGAGAAAAATCCATGCGCATAATGCGCGAGGCAAATAAGATGGAAATATTCGATCCAACTATTTCTTCAAATGAAGCGTCCTCCTCATAGATTTCACTTTTATCTGCTTCCTGATTTCGGACATCGTCAATAAACAGCAGAACCTTAGATGTGTTTGCCAAATGTTTCAGATATTCAATGGGATTGGCGCTGGTTTCTTTCCCAGGGTAGTCAATTGCGCTATCGAGGTCTGATCTGAATTTTCCTGAGTAGTAAAGGTATGCTATGTGGGCATAGAAGTGCTCTCCGGGGTTTTCGAGAAACCAGCTATAAACTTTACGAAGAATTTCAGATTTTCCGATACCGCCCATACCGCGTAGCTGTATGTGTTTCCGCTCCTTTTTTAGCTTGTCGCAGATAGATTGCACAATTTCGTCCCGCCCAATTATCTTACTCAAAAAGGTCTTGTCGGGCGTCATGGAAATTGATGTTATGCCTTGTTTATGAGCTTCTTTCTGTAACTGGAATAAATCCGGTATGTCACTATTTTTATGCAGATTATGTAATTCGTTCTTAAGCTGTGTAGTAATATATTCTTTTGAAACTTTCGTAAAAGACAATGCCTCTCGTAGAGCGACTACATAATACTGGTATGGATCTTCTGATTCTCGCACGCTACTCTCCAAGGAATAGATTGTTTCTTCGTTGGCCTGAGTCCTATTTTTTAGAAACTCATGAAAAGCAGATACAGTGGTTTTAATGTTTTGTATTTTCAGTTTCTGGATACGAGCAAGGAGATCCTTGTCCGGTAATTCAAATATTTCTTTACGGCGATACGAAGAAAAGCACTCTAGTCCATTAATATATTTATTGGCAGTCATGCGATCTACGTCTGACCATTTCACTGGCTCTGCTCTCATATTTCCGCTAAGCAATAAATTAACAACCTCTGGCTGAGAATACACCGTACGCCTAGCAATCAAACCATGATAAAAAACTGGAAAACAAAAAGGTATTTTATCCATAGAACTCCCATTCCTATTTCGTACACCTATTCGCAATCCCTGCGAGTGGGTGTATTTTTATCGCAACAATTTCGCAACTTTCTCTCAATTACGAAAACAGGTTCTTATCCCTATAATGAAATCAACAAGAAAAGCAAGAGCAAATACTTCTCGCTTTTCTTCAATCCACAAAGAAAGGAGGGAAAACCTATGGAACCGAGAGATGACATCATCTCTAGAGTTAATGCCGGATCCAAAGGTGGTAGCAACGAAAATCAGGATACTGATTTTACGCGTTCTCTGCCACCGGGTACGTTCAGAAACTCTTAGTTTTACATCTCTTAGCGAGGAGCCTTCGGGCTCTTCGCACTCTTCAACCGAAAGAAGGTGTAAAGAATGTATGGAGAGCACGTAAGGCTGAAGTACCGAGACATAGATGACATCATGACCTACGAATTCGTATTTTTCGATTATGGAGACGATAAAGAATCATGGTGTATCTACATCATCACAGATATAGTAACCCTCTTCTTCATACATAACAGGGTTTGTAATTGCACCGTTTACGTTAATTTCATTTCTCGCACGCACGCCGCGCACACCATTGATATATACCTGTCTTGTATTGGTGCCCACGCCGATAAACGTTCTGTAAATGTTTTTATCACTATCGTAAAGC
>OMNT01003947.1_pt1 | contig 10282 bp, 8 predicted proteins | sample 1672551 | NCBI WGS metagenome assembly OMNT01 (sample SAMEA3136698, study PRJEB25190) | human gut metagenome
CCGGGGCTATTTGATTAATTGTTTAACTCGTCCCATTTTAACGGGACACTAATGAGTTTTTGTTTATAATGATCGGGGAGGCCGTATAGTTCGGTGATTCGATCTTTACGACTGTTTCGTCGAAACCTCTTCGTATTTTTGTCGTATAGGGAAAAGTGACATTGGTGTGTTTAAGCCCATCGATTGTCAGAGTAGCCTCTTCGGAAATCTCTCCGTCAAAAGTAACTTTGGCTTTCGAACCACAGAAAATAGAGGCACAAGAACTCATCAACAACCCGACGCAAATCAATGTAATAAACGGTTTCATTGTTTAGCATAAATAATTCCGTGTCCCCTCGGCATGGTTTATTTACAGGTTGAAATAGAAATATAAAAAAGCGTGGGACAGAACTTATTATTTGCTTCTGAGGTCTTCGACTACCTGTACGTCAAATAAATGAGTAAAGCCCACGCTGGTGCGTGAGCGTTCACACTTTACTCTTGACGTACTTTTGAAATTGTCGAAGTTTCAGAAGCAAGAAATAAAGCTAACGCTTTTATATGTATGTACCGACACTTTTCGTGCGTGAACGGTACGGGAAATCAAAAAAGCTATTATCGTTATCTATTCATAGGCAAATGATATTAAAAATTTCACTGTTACAAATATAAACAAAATTTCTTAAAAATAGCTTTAAGCCAAAAGCATAACACCACAATTTTCAGCAGATCAACCTCCGAACGATACAGATCATATTATCTGCAAAGAGAAGCAAAAGAGCTTAAACAAGTTTGGCTTATCTCTTACCCTTCATTATCTTTGCTCCAGATAGGATGCGCCTCGGAAAAACTATGGGCAAGTTCTCGATTTCTCGCGGTTTTTACTATATTTGTTCTATTAAGACTAATTACTATGGAATCACTCAAGGAACTCTATAAAATCGGTACCGGCCCCTCGAGCAGTCATACGATGGGTCCCAAGAAGGCAGCCGAAGCATTCGTCAAACGGGCTTCCGATGCCGACCGGTACAAGGTAACGCTGTACGGATCGCTGGCAGCTACCGGCAAAGGGCACATGACCGACGTGGCGATCCGCTCCGTGCTGGAGCCCGTGGCTCCGACCGAAATCGTTTGGCGTCCCGACATCTCCCTGCCGTTCCACCCCAACGGCATGCGTTTCGAAGCCTTCAAAGCGGGAAAACCCGTGGACGAATGGGTGATTTACAGCGTCGGCGGGGGCGCTCTGGCCAACGAGGAAACCGCCAAGAATCCTCCTGCCAACATCTATCCCATGACCCATATTTCCGAGATTCTGGAGTGGTGCAACCGCGAGGGGCAAACCTTCTGGGAGTATGTCGAAGAGTGCGAAGGCCCCGGAATCTGGGATTATCTCGATGAGATTTGGACCGCCATGTGCGAAACCATCGTGCGGGGGCTGACTGCCGAAGGAGTCCTTCCGGGCGGACTCAAAGTTTCCCGCAAGGCCAGCACCTACCTGGTCAAGGCCGAGAGTTACACCGACACGCTGCGCTCCCGCGCCAAGCTCTATGCCTACGCCCTCGCCACGGCCGAAGAGAACGCTTCGGGCGGCACCGTCGTCACGGCTCCGACCTGCGGATCGAGCGCCGTCATGCCTGCGGTACTCTATCATCTGGTGAACACGCGCAACTTCTCGCGTCTGCGCATCCTGCGTGCCCTGGCTACGGGCGGACTGTTCGGCAACGTCGCCAAAACCAACTCGTCGATCTCCGGCGCCGAAGTCGGCTGCCAGGGCGAAGTGGGCGTCGCCTGCGCCATGGCTGCCGCCGCAGCCTGCCAGCTTTTCGGCGGCACTCCCTCGCAGATCGAGTATGCGGCGGAAATGGGCCTCGAACACCACTTGGGACTTACGTGCGACCCGGTTTGCGGACTGGTGCAGATCCCCTGCATCGAGCGCAACGCCGTCGCCGCAGCCCGTGCGCTCGACGCCAACAGCTATGCCAACCTCTCGGACGGCCACCACATGATCAGCTACGACCGCGTGGTAGAGGTGATGAAGGAAACCGGCAAGGACATTCCGAGCCTCTACCGCGAAACCTCCGAAGGAGGCTTGGCCCGCAACTATACCCAAAAATAGAGCAGGTTACACACCCCTTTTATGAAACATTCGAAACTTTTCATTTTCGCCATTATGACGACACTTGCAGTTTCGGGATGCAAGCACCAGGCGGCAACGTATCCCACGGACACGCTGACCACGAAGAACGGGAGTCAGCTGACGATTACCTTTTTCAAACACGCATCGCTGGCCATCGAAACCGAAGGCCGCCATATTTACATCGATCCGATCAGCCAATACGCCGACTATGCGTCGCTGCCCAAGGCCGATCTGATCCTCATTACCCACTCGCACTACGACCATCTGGACAGCGCGGCCGTCGCCGCTCTCTCCACCGCAGCCACAACCGTCGTGTGCGACCGGACCAGCAGCGAAACGCTGGGAGGCAAGTGCCTGACGATGAAGCCGGGCGATACGCTCGCCCCGCGCGACTACCTCTCGATCGAAGCTGTTCCGGCCTACAACACCTCCGAAGACCGTCAGCAATTCCACCCCCGCGAAAGAGAGGATTGCGGTTACGTCCTGACTATCGGAGGTACACGCATCTACATCGCCGGAGACGGGGAAAATACACCCGAAATGAAAGCCCTGCATGGCATCGACATCGCCTTCCTGCCCGTCAATCAACCCTACACGATGACGGTCGATCAAGCCGTGGATGCAGTCAAGGCGATCCGTCCCGCGATCTTCTACCCCTATCATTACGGCGAAGTCGAAGAGAAAACCGACATCGACCGACTGTCCCGGGAACTGACCGACATAACGGAAATCCGCATCCGGCCGATGGAATAGCGTTTTTTTCCAACCCGATCGGTCTTCCCTTCACATAAAACGGAGGTCCGGCGACATATTTCGCAAAAAGCGGCAGGACACCCAAAACGCTGTCCTGCCGTTTTTTTACGCTTCGGTCGCTCCGCAATCAGAACTCCCGCTCCTCGATATGTTCAAACAGACTCCACCCCTCTGCCTCACGGTACGCATCGGCACTTCCCTCCGGAACATAGAGATTCTTTATCGAAGTACCCTCAAACACCTGTATACCCAGCAGAGGAGGCACCCCAGCCCGACAATAAACATCCGTCAATGCCCGACACTCATAAAAAGCCTGACCTCCGATCTTGGTCGTCCCTTCAGGAATAACCACCTCTTCCAACGCGGAACAGCCGTAACAAGCCATCGACATAACCTCTGCCACCTGCGGTAGTGAAATATGCTTCAAACTCGTTTTTTCATCGAAAATGGCACTCTCCCACACCTCCATTTTCGCCTGCGACAGATCCAGACAGGCTACTCGCGGCAAATTCCGATATATAAAACGAATATCGTCGTCATTCAGAAATCCCGACACCCGAAGCGTTTCGATCCGTAGCAAATCGGCATCCTCCAGCGCCAAATCCAGCCCGCCGGCCTTCGGAACTTCGACGGAGGCCTTCGTCGGATCTGCCTCTTCACCCCCGTCGCCGTTATCACCGTCATCGCCACTATCGCTGCCCTCGCCGCTATTATCCCCGTCGCCGCTACCACCGGACGACTCCTTTTTCGGGAGTGTAATCACTGTTCCGTCCTGCAATGTCAAATAGACGTTCTGTTCATCCTGCGTCACCTCCGTAATCGCAGAGTCCGCCCCGTCTTTGCCGTGATAAATCGTAATCGGATCGCTTTTACCGAAAGACAACTCGTATCCGACCGTCTTCCTGTTCTCGATCACAGGCTCGACCGAAGTGATGTAATCGTTCTCATTCAACCGTTTGCATAACTCCTCCAGCTCCTTCATCCGGTTTTCAAGCGCCTCGATCCGTTCCGTCAGAACCGAATCATCGTACTCATCGCTGCAACCGGTCGTAACCAGGCATGCCGTGACAACCAAAAAGAACAAAAATTTCTTCATAATAAAAATTTTATAAAGATCGGTCCCGGCTCCTCGGACCCCGTTTATAAAAAGAAAGTGTGGAACTGCAATATATGATATTCAGGGAATCGGATAAAGCCTGAAATGAAAAAAAGAGCCAAACAAGTGCAAATATAGCCGTTGATATACTGTGTTTTATGCGGTATCAGATTCGGGAACAACTTTTTAATTTGTCTTAATCCGTTGCAAGTTTTTTCGGGATATATGGGAACATTTACGGGAATTTATTATACCTTTGCCGCATAACCGAAAAAGCAACGCAGATGAAAGTTACCGTCTATCTGAAAAAGTCTTCCCCCGGGGCCTCGAACATCTGTTTCAGGGTCAGGGATAAGAATGTGGACATAAAGGTTGTTTCCCCGCTTGAAGTGCAAGACAAGTACTGGGATTCCGACACCCTCAGCTACAGGCGCACGACGGCTGTTCCTGCCGCCGAGCAGAAACGGCTGCCGGAACAGATCGCCGCCATCATAGAGCGGGCGGAGAAGACCTTTTCGGACAAGGCGGACAGCAGGTGGATGAGGCAGGTCATTGAAGATGTGCTGTACCCTGCCCGTGCCTTCGAGCGCAACCACCCGAACCTGCTCGCCCGTGTCCACGAGTATCTGGAGAAGTTTGACGGTGCGGAGAGAACAAAGGAGCATATCGTCCGCTTCGAGCGCAAGATGACCCGCTACCACGACTACCGCCGGGAGATACTGGGCGAGGCGGACTTCACCCTCTTCGTGGAGACCGTCACGTTGGAGCAGATGAACGCTTTCCGGGATTATGTGGTGAACGAACACCTGCTGCGGCAGGAATATCCCGACTTCTATGCTCCCCGCCTACTCATCAACCACCGTCCGAGGCCGCTTTCCGGTACGACCGTCATCAACATCATGAACCTTTTCTGCACTTTCCTGCACTGGTGCAAGAAGATGAAGTATTCCGACAACGAGGTCTATGCCCTCTACGGTTGCAAGGAGCCTACCTACGGCGACCCGTTTTTCCTCACTTCCGAAGAAAGAAACATCCTGTATGACGCAGACCTGAGCGACAACCCGAAGCTGGCCGTCATCCGTGACATCTTCGTGTTCCACTGCTATGTCGGCTGTCGCGTGGGTGACCTTTACCGTCTCACAAGGGACAATATCAAGGACGGTTTTCTGGAATACATGCCGCAGAAGACGAAGAAATGTCAGGCGAAGACCGTCAGGGTGCCGCTGCACGAAAAGGCGTTGAAGATACTGGAACGATACGATGCCAATTCCGACAGACTGTTCCCGTTCAGGCAGATACACACCTACAACCTCGGCATACGGGAACTGCTGAAGCGTTGCGGCATAGACAGGATGGTCACCATCCTCGACACGCACGGCTACAATACCGTGCAAAGACCCTTGTACGAGGTGGCCACGAGCCACACGGCACGCAAGACCTTCGTGGGCAACCTATACAGGCAGGTGCCCGACCCAAACCTTATCGCCTCCATGTCGGGGCATGTGGAGGGCAGCAGGGCGTTCAGCCGCTACCGCACGATAGACGATGACATGAAGCGCAGGCTTGTGGACATGATAGACTAAGACAGAAAGGAGGACATACATATGAAAGTGACCGCATTCATCCGGAAGACCGCCGCCAAGAACAACATCACCGACCAGGCACGGATCTATTTCCGTGTCCGTGACATCGGCGGCGTGGACATCAAGGCCGCGAGCGAACTCTCCATCAACCCCAACCACTGGAGCCCGGAAAGGCAGGGCTACAAGCCCCGCGTGGCTCTGGTGTCGGAGGAGAAGAAGATGGGCTTCGACAAGGACGTGCAGCAGATTACCCACCTTATCACGAAAGAGTACCACCGGGGCGTGGACGGCAACTGGCTCAAAAGCCTGATAGAGGAATACCACCATCCCAACATCAACGCGAGGGGCGGCAACAAGGCCGACGAGTACCTGCTCTCGTACCAGATACGGAGATACATCGAGGAAACACCGCTCGCGGACGAAAGCCGCAAGCACCACCTCGACAATCTCAACAAGGTGCTGCGCTACGAGCGTTTCCGCCACGAGGTGCTGCATCAGCGGGGCTTTCACCTCTGCATCGATACCATAACGGCTGACGACATCAGGGACTTCAAGTTGTGGATGCAGGAGGAATACAAATATGTGGACATGTATCCCGTATTCTACCGGAACGAGAAGCACCGCGATGTCGGGCAGAAGCGTTCCGAGAACAGCATGTCGGGCTCGCTCTACCGCATCCGCACCGTCGTCAAGTGGTGCATCAAGCGCGGACTGACAAGGAACAATCCCTTCGACCAGTACCAGATTGCCCGGCCGATGTACGGCGACCCGTTCTACCTGACACTTGAAGAGCGTGACAAGGTGTACTATGCAGACCTGAGCGGCATGGGGCCTACCTATCCGGTTTACCGCGACATCTTCATGTTCCAGTGCCTGATAGGATGCCGCGTGAGCGACCTGAACAGGCTGACCAAGGCCAACATCGTGGACGGCTTCGTGGAGTACATCCCGCAGAAGACGAAGATGGAGCATGCCAATACGGTGCGTGTACCGCTCAACCAAAAGGCACGGGAGATACTTGAACGCTACAAGGATCTGGAGAACGCCCTGCTCCCCCGGTTCTCGCACTTCGGCTACAACAAGAAGATAAAGGAGATACTCAAGTATGTGGGCATCGACCGCAAGGTCATAGTCCTCGACCCCAAGACAAGGGAGGACGTGGCAAGACCCTTGTATGAGGTGGCATCTACCCATACGGCACGCAAGACCTTCATCGGCAATCTCTACAGGCAGGTCAAGGACCCGAACCTGATAGCCTCTATGTCGGGACATTCGGAAGGAAGCCGGGCCTTCGCACGGTACCGCAAAATTGACGACGAGATGAAGAAGGAGCTGGTAAACCTTTTAGACTGATAATTTCCCTGTTTCCCCTCCACAGACAATGCAATATGAATATGGACGAGCAGAAATTGACATACGAACAGTTCAAGGCTGACATCCTCCAGTGGAAGGACGCGCACAGGGAAGAATACCGCCGCTTCGCGAAAATGATGGCGGACGGGAACGAGGTGCAGTACCTTGCCGTATGCCGTGCCATATTCAGACAACTGCCCGGCATCAAAAAGGAATGGCAGATGTCATGGTGTGACGACAGCACGGACGGCTTTAGAAACATAGACCTCCATTTCAAGGAGAACGCGGTGCCGGGGAAGATCGTGGAACTTTACAGGAAACAGAGGGAAGAAGACACAGCCCCGCCTCCGACCACATTCTGGGGCAGAATGAAATACATTTTCAGACAGAGCCTGAGAAAACGCTGCGTGACCTTGTCCGCCCCTCTTGTATTGAGCTGGCTGTATTACGGCAAGAGCTTCGAGGCCATGGTGGACATGGTCAGCAGGCAGGCCGGGCATCCCAAGGCAGGGAACGCCGAGAGGATGGGCTGTTCCATTGTCGTCAGGCAGATTATCGAGGTGTCCATAAAGAACGGCTTCCGCACGCAGGAGGACTGGAACAGACACTTCGCCATGAAGGACGCGATTGAGAAAGGCGGCATCGGCGAATGGGCTTTGCAGTCCGTAAAGGACAAGATGGGCGGTAATGATACCGGAAGCATTCAGACAAGCACAACGGGATCCGGTATCGGCACGGCACCGCAAGCGTTGCGGACGGCAGGAAAGAAAAAGATACAGGAGCGACCACTTGCGGATTATCTCAAGTGCGGAAATAAAGAAGCGGTTATACAATGTATCCGCCGTTTCGTTTCCATAAACACGAGTGCCGTCCATCAGGCACTCCCGTTCTATGTGCTGAAAGACCTGCGGCTGGTGGCCGGAATGCACGCCGCGAAGGAGTACAGCGTGGGGATGGCATTGCAGTTTCCCGACCTGCCATCGCTGAAAAGCGAAAGCGCCATACGGCAGGCGGTCGGCTTCCTGAAGGCGGCAAAGCATGTCATCAAGGACGGGAAAGACCAGATGGCACCTCTTATCGAGAGTGACGAGAACCGGGAACTGTACCGGACACTGGCAGCGGAAATCAGAGAAATCGCTGCCGATGATGAAGCGGAAACTGCGGCCGGATAGGGTAAAACGAGCCGTTTTACATGGTCATGCAGACTTGAATGGTCATGACAATTTAAGACAAGGCATTATATATCAATCTGTTTCAATTCCAATATACTTTTGCACCGTCAATCCTTTTCCCGAGGGTCGGCGGTGCTTCTCTTTTATACGCCATCGAAAGGGAGGCATCAGGGAACTTTTGAAGATGGTCATCACAAAATTCAAAACTGATATTTATGATTACCATAGAAAGTCTGGTTGAGCAGGGCGCGAACGTGAAACTGGAAGTCACGCCAGCCGACCTTAAGATGTTTGCCGAGGCCATCGTGCAGCGCACGATGGCGGCCCGGCAGGAAGAACTGAATGCGGAGATGCGGCGTGTGGCGGAAGAGACATGGCTCAACACAAGACAGGTGCGTGAGCTGCTGAACGTGTGCGAGGGGACGCTCAACCTGTGGGCGAAGCGCGGCTACCTCGTCCCCGTCAAGGTGGGCAACAAGAACATGTATGCCAGATCGGATGTCCGCCGTGTGCAGACGGGAGGCAAGTCCGAGAGTGTGACATCCTATTGCAAGAAGAAAAATGGCTGACATGACAAACACCCGACTTGAACTGTGCAACATGATCCGCATGGAGGCGGAGCATATCAGTGATACAGGCTTCCCTCTGGATGTCTTTCCGCAGGCCGTGCAGTCCGTCATACTCGACATGGACCGGTACGAGAACTACAAGACCGAGTTCATCGCGACGGCCATGCTGTCGGCGGTATCGGCCGCATTGGGAGGCACCTACCGTATCCGCATCAAAGGCGAGTGGCAGAGCAACGCCGCCCTCTACATCATCCTCGTGGGCAGGCCGGGACTGGGCAAGACACCGCCGCTGGAGGCGGCATACCGCCCCATACGGAAGCACGACTACGCCCTGTTCAGGGCGTATGAGTCGGAACTGGAGGCATGGAAGGCCGCCGGGGAGAGCGGTAGGAAGCCCGTACTGCGACGCACCGTCGTTTCCGACTTCACTCCGGAATCGCTACTGCTGACACATAACAGCAATCCCCGCAGCGTGGTCATTCTGGTGGACGAGATAATGGGCATGTTCAACTCCGCCAACCGCTACACCAACGGGCAACTCATAGAGCAGCTGCTCACGGCATGGAGCGGCGGGGCACTGGATGTGACAAGGGTCAGCAACACTATACCTGTGCATATTGAACAGCCGTGCATCAACATCATCGGGACCACGCAGACCAAGCGTGTGCATGAACTGCTGACGAAAGGCTTCGAGGAAAACGGCCTGCTCGACCGCATCCTGTTCGTGCTTCCCAAGTCCCGTGAAGTGCCAAAATGGACCGATTGGGATGATGGCGGGGAGGACAGGGCTTCCATGGCGGCGGCACGATGGGAACAGATACTTGGCAAGGTACTCGCCTTGGACTATGACACGGGAGAGGAAGAAAGGATGCCCCATGTGCTGTCTATGGACAGGGAGGCAAGGGAATATTTCTTCTCTTGGTGGAACAGGAAAGTGGAACGCATCAACCGGATAGAGGACGACGCCCAAGTGGAGAGTCGCGAGATGAAGCATCCGGCGCAAGTGGCACGGCTGGCCCTGCTCATGCAGGTGTTGCGGTATGCCATCGACGAGAGCCATCTACAGTTTGTGGATCTGGCTTCCGTCAAAGCCGCCATCCGGCTGAACGGCTACTTCGAGGACTCGTACCGCCGCATCCGCTCATTCGTGGCGGAGGACATGTGCGAGGATCCGCCCAAGGTGCTGCTGTCGCTGTTGCCGGACACGTTCGACACGAAAACTGCCATCGCCATTGGGAAGGAATTGCAGAATGTCAGCGAGCGCACGGTGATGAACTACCTCAAGGAGCTTTGCAGGAGCAGGCTGCTGCGGAAGTCCAAGGCCGGGCATTACGAGAAAATCATATATGATAAATCTGGTAAATTTAATATGACAGACAATGAACCGTCACCCCCAGACTGCAACGGATGACCCCCTCGTTGCAGCCTGCAGTCTTTGCAGTTTTGCAGTTTCAGGGTTCTAAAAACAGGTATTTCCTGCAAGACTGCAGGAACTGCAAACTGCAAATGACGGTTTCCACTTGCAGGAATCCACAAAAGAGAGCATCATGACCGAATACAGATTCCATCTTCAGAAATACCGTCCGGGCAGCAAGACCGTCTGTCCGGAGTGCGGCAGGAAAGCCTGCTTCACCCGTTAT